>Ga0172365_10000726_pt1 | contig 22920 bp, 22 predicted proteins | sample LakKivSesite48cm_FD_114535 | JGI IMG/M metagenome (GOLD analysis project Ga0172365, IMG submission 114535) | Sediment microbial communities from Lake Kivu, Rwanda - Sediment site 48cm | ecosystem: Environmental > Aquatic > Freshwater > Lake > Sediment | place: Rwanda: Western Province, Lake... | reverse complement strand
GAATGCTGAAGAGCTCCATTCGAGCAGTTGAGAACGAATCGAAAAGACAACTTAACTTAAGGAGGGCCAAACATGACCGTGGTGTTCTGTCCGGAGTGCGGTTATGGCATTGACCTCGGTGCCTGGCCCCAGGAGGGTCAACGGATCATCTGTACCAAGTGCAGAGCCCGCCTCGAGGTGATCAACCTGAGGCCTCTGGAACTCGATTGGGTGTATGACGAACCACATTACTACCCTGAAGAGGGGTGGCAAATAGAAACGGATTGGGAGGAGTCATAGCGATGAGAGAAGCAAACACCGAGTTTGAAGAGCCCCCCGGTCGCAAGAGGCCGCCTCACCCATGGGAAGGTGTACCTCTCGATCAGTGGAATGATTGGCGGTGGCAGTTGAGCCATCGCCTGAATACAGTGGAGGATTTTGCCCGGGTGATCCATCTCATCCCTGAAGAGATAGCAGGACTTTCGGCACCTGGGCATTTCCGTGTGGACATCACCCCCTACTGCGCCAGCCTGATGGACCCCGACGATCCCAACTGTCCCATCCGACGGCAGGTTGTCCCTACGGCCCATGAACTGGTTCCTTTCGAGGCCGAAATGGCGGATCCCCTGGCCGAGGATGCCCACTCCCCTGTCCCCGGCCTGGTGCATCGCTATCCTGACCGGGTACTGATGCTGGTCACGACCCAGTGTGCCAGCTACTGCCGCTATTGCACCCGCAGCCGTATGGTGGGCGATCCCCATGCCCAATTCAGTTCTGCTGACTATGAGCGCCAACTGGCCTATATCGCCGCTACGCCGCAGATCCGGGACGTGCTCCTCTCCGGCGGTGACCCGCTGATCCTGCCCCAGCGGATCCTGGAGCGCTTGCTACAACGCCTGCGGGTTATCCCCCACGTGGAGATCATCCGCATCGGCACGCGGGTGCCTGTCTTCCTGCCCCAACGCATCACCGACGACCTGACAGCCATGCTGCACCAGTTTCACCCGCTGTGGATGAACATCCACTTCAACCACCCGAAGGAGATCACCCCGGAGGTGGAGAGTGGGCTGGCCCGCCTGGCCGACGCGGGGATCCCCCTAGGCAGCCAGACGGTGCTCTTAGCCGGTATCAACGACTGCCCTAACGTGATGCGCTCCTTGATGCACAAGCTGGTGAAGCATCGGGTGCGCCCCTACTACCTTTATCAGTGTGACCTGGTCCACGGTGCTGGCCATTTCCGCACGCCGGTGGCCAAAGGGATCGAGATCATGGAGGCGTTGCGGGGGCATACCTCGGGCCTGGCCATTCCCACTTATGTCATTGACGCGCCAGGAGGTGGCGGCAAGGTGCCCATCCTGCCCACCTACCTGCTCAGTCTGTCCGACAGCCAGGTGGTGGTGCGCAATTACGAGGGCTTCATCAGCACCTACGTCCAGCCCACCGACTACCAGCCTCACGACCCTGCCACATGTCCCTATTGTCAGGCCCGCTGCGGTGAGGGAGGCCAGGGCGGAGTGGCCGGGCTGCTGGCTGGCCAGGCGCGGATGATCGCGCCGGAAGGGTGGCATGGACTGCACCAGCGGGGTACTGCCCCTCATCTCCTTCCATCCGAGTGGTTTGTGTCTTTGAACGAAGGAGCACGACTTGCGATGCCAGTGGCCCAAACTGTGGGGGATGAGCAATGAGTCACTGGCGCGTAGCACTGCTCTATAACCTGAAGCATCATGCCCCTGTGGCCCCCGATGCACCGCCCGATGGACTGGCAGAGTACGATTCCGAAGAAACGGTGACGGCCTTGGCGGACGGACTGCGGGCTGGAGGCCACGAGGTCATCCCTTTAGAAGGGGACGTGACCTTGCTGGATACCATCCGCCAGGCCCATCCGGACATCTGCTTCAATGTCTGCGAGGGCCATCGAGGCGATGCTAGGGAGTCTCATGTGCCGGCCCTGCTGGAGATGCTGGGCATCCCCTATACGGGCTCCAAAGTGCTGGCCCACGCCCTCTCCCTGAACAAGGCGGCGACCAAGCGCATCTGGCGCGACCTGTGCCTCCCGACACCTTCCTTCCAGGTCTTCTGCCGAGGGGACGAGCTGCTGGATTGGCAACTGGCCTTCCCCCTCTTCGTCAAGCCGGTGTGTGAGGGCTCGGGGATGGGCATCAACGGCCGCTCCATCGTCCACAACGAGGCCGAACTGCGAGAGCAGGTCCGCTGGGTGATCCAGACCTACCGCCAGCCGGCCCTGGTGGAGGGGTATCTCTCCGGGCGGGAGTTCACGGTGGGGCTCATCGGCAACGCCCTGGCCCCGGGGCAGCGTCCCCCGTCGGAGCTATACGACGAGGCCGGTTTCCACCTCTTCCCCGTGCTGGAGATTGACCCCACGGTGGGTGCCGGTCAGGGGCTGTACAATGCTGAGGCCAAGTCCTACTACCCTGGCGAGGAAGGCGCGCCCCTCTATCTCTGTCCGGCGGACACCCTTCCACCTCTGGAGGCCAAGTTGAAGCATCTGGCCGTGGCCGCTTTTGAGGCCCTCGGTGCGCTGGACGTGAGCCGGGTGGATTTTCGGTTGGGGGCGGATGGTTGGCCTTATCTTCTGGAGATCAACACCTTGCCCGGCCTGAACCCGACGCTCAGCGATCTGTGCATCATGGCCCGGGCGGAGGGAATGGACTACGCGGATCTGATCAATGAGATCCTGAACCTGGCGGCGGAACGCTACGAGCTGGTGTGAGCTCAGGGAGCGATCATATGATAGAGGTGCAGTTTCTGAACCAGAGGGCCGACACATCAGTAGGTACTGTAACTACGCATAGGGAATTCTACCGCTATCCGCAATATTACGAGGTGGCTTTCGGGTATCGAGATGTCGCTGCGGAAGTGGATTTCCTGCTGCAGTGTTTTCGTCATCACCGCGGCAGGGATCCAGTCTCCATTTTGGAGATAGCTTGTGGAGTTGGATACCACACCCTGGAGCTGGCCCAACGCGGCTACCCGGTCGTGGCTCTGGACCGCCAACCGGAAATGATCGCCTACCTTCACAACAAAGCCCAGTCCCATGGGGTGAAAATGGAGTTGCTGGTAGCAGACATGTGCTCCTTTGAACTGGAGCGGCCGGTGGATCTGGCCCTGAATCTCCTGACCAGCTTCCAGTATCTCCTGACCAACGAGGACATTGTGGCTCATTTGCGCACGACCTATCGGAACCTGACACCAGGAGGGCTCTACATCCTGGAGTTGAATCACCCCCGCGAATACTTCGGCGGTCCATTGCTACACCCCATACGGTGGACAGCAGTACAAGGCAACCTGGAGGTCGAGGCCATTTGGGGAGCTACGGATCGCGGTTTGGACCCGATGACCGAGCTCGTGGAGATAGAAGCGGCGTATCATGTGCGGGAAGGAGCGGAGGAGCGGGACCTGGAGGAGCGAGGCTGCCTCCGCATGCTCCTGCCGGGTGAGCTAGAAGCATTGGTGGATTTGGCTGGCGGGTTTGAGGTGGAAGCTTTCTATGGTGACTTTGATCTAGCGCAGCCACTGGATGCCTCCGAGCGGTCATGGCGGATGCTCGTCGTGCTGGGCAGGCAGGAGAATGAACCCACAAGATGACGTATTCCCTGGCGTTGCGGCGCTTTATAACCACAGCCAGCAACTGGTGAAAGGTGAACCCCAGGACATGCTGGCCGAGCAGGGGGTCATCGCCTGTGCTCAGGCTGTGACCGATGCGCTCCGAGAAGCAAGCTACCAGGTGGCACAGGTGCCCTTTTGCACCGAAGTGGAACTGGCACTGGCTCCTTACCCACCCGCACACTGGGTGGTCTTCAACCTGGGGGAGGGGTTGGAGGGGCGGCTCTTCGAGGAGGCGCGCATTGCCTGGGCACTGGAGGCCATGGGGTACCGATTCACCGGCTGCGATGGCGATGCGATCGTCCGGTCAACGCACAAAGCGCGGGCTAAGGCCATCCTGACCGCCCATGGAGTGCCCACCCCTCCCTGGTGGCTCTTCTACCACCCTGACGAGGTAGACCCCGTCACCGGTGATGCATTTCCCTTTCCCCTCATCGTCAAGCCCGTGGCCGAGGATGCCAGCCTGGGGATCGGGCCGGAGGCGGTGGTTCACACCCCTCGCCAGCTCCGCGATCGGGTGGGCTATGTGGTGGAACGGTACCGTCAGGCCGCCCTGGCCGAGGCGTTTATCACGGGCAGAGAGTTCAACATCTCGTTGTGGGGTGATCCTCCAGAAGTGCTTCCCCTGGCTGAGGTGGACTTCCGTGCCTTTGCCGATCCCTGCGAGCGCATCGTGTCCTTCGCCGCCAAGTGGGAGGCCCATTCTTTCGAGTACCACCATACGCCCGTTTTGTGCCCGGCTCCGATAAAGCCGGCCCTGGGGGAGCGCATCGCGGCCACGGCCCGGCGGGCCTGGGAAGCCATGGGGTGCCGGGGCTATGCTCGGGTGGACATGCGCCTGGCTGATGATGGAACGGCTTACGTGGTCGAGGTGAACTGCAATCCGGATCTGTCCCCCGATGCGGGTTTCTATCGGGCTGTTCGGGCAGCCGGATACGACTATGTGGAGATGGTGGTGCATATCCTGGAGTTAGCTCTGAGGCAGAAGCGCACATATGATCGAGATAGCACTGGAACAAGACGGTCCACAAATTCTCCAATTGACAGCCGCCGCTGGCGTCTTCAAGCCAGTGGAGGTGGCCTGCGTCCAAGAGTTGTGGAATGCCTACCTACAACAGAGTGAAGCCAGCGGTTATGTCTTCCTGGTTTACCGAAATGGGGAGCGTGTATTGGGCTATGCCTGCTTCGGACCTCATCCCTTGACTGAGGGGACCTTTGACCTGTACTGGATTGCCGTGGCGCCGGAGGCGCGGGGTCAGGGTATTGGCCATGCCCTGCTCGCGCGAGTGGAAGATGAGGTGTGTGCCCGAGGCGGTCGGATGATCCTGGTCGAGACCTCAGGCACACCGGCGTATGCCCCAGCACGTCGCTTGTATGAGGCCTGTGGCTACCGCTATGAAGCGACGGTCCACGAATTCTATGCTCCTGGCGATGATCTCATTCTCTTCGACAAACCCATTGTAGTAGAGAACCCCTGCCACTTACACACGCCTCACAACCACAAGCAGGAGCCTGTGCTGGTCACCTGAGCGTGACCAGATTGGCTTCCTGACCCACGAAGAAGGGCCAGGGCTACTCCTCCAGTCCACTATCCCCGCTGAGTTGCCAAATAGACCATATCTGCTATACTTGACTCGTTATTCGCTCATTCCTCACAGTCGGTCTTCCTGACCATGTATGCCTTGTTGATTGCCGAAGATCCTGATGAAGCCGCAGTCCTCTCGCTGATTCTGCAACGTGTCGGGTTGGCTGTAACCTCCAGCAGCGACCTGGAGCGGGCCATGCAGAGCTGGTCGGAGCGGCCGGCGGATATCATCCTGGTGGCGCTCCACTACAGCAAGCCCCTGGCGCAGGTGCAGCGTGTACGTGCGGAGACTGAAGCAGCATTGGTGCTGATCGTTGAGCCCATCGAGGAGAAGGAGCACTGCGCCCTCCTGGAGAATGGCGTGGATCTGGTGGTCATCCGCCCTTTCAGTGCCCGGCTGCTTATCGCCCAGGTGCGCGCTCTGCTGCGCTGCACGGGTAGCGTGCCCATTTTCAGCCTGCCCACGCTGAGCCTGGGTGGGCTGACTCTGGACCCGGCGACCCGGATGGTACAGATTGTGGGTCGGCCACCACGGCGGCTGACTCACTTGGAGTTTCGACTCCTCTACACGTTAATGATCCATCGTGGTCAGGTTCTTCCGCTGGAAACCATTGTGGAACGCGTTTGGGGCTACAGCGGAGAGGGAGACCGGGATCTGGTGCGGGGGCTGATCAGCCGGCTGCGGGCAAAAGTGGAAGTAGATCCGCGGAATCCGCAGTGCATCCTCACGGTCCCCGGCGTGGGCTACAGCTTCCGTGAGGACGGTGGGTGATCGAGTGGACGGAACTGTCAACTCCTCAATGGCGAGACCGGCTTACAAAGTAAGAGCCCCTCACCCTGATTGGTTTGAGAGAGTGGGGGGCTCTTTTCCGCTTGGGATATTGAACACTCCTACCCAACCGCGAACTTCATCACCGGCACTGTTACCTCCCTTGCCGAAGGACATGGCTCGTTCATCAACTGCTCTATATCTTCCACAACAGGGCCACGATAGTATCGTTCTCCACATTGCTGGCATACACCGGCTGGCACATCCTCGATCACTATGATGCGTCCTTTGTGCAAACGGACCACGGTGACCAACTCCTCCTGAACCGGGCCGCCGCAGAAAGAGCAATCGGCATACTGGTATTCATCCATTTTATCCCTCCTCAGATCGTCCTGCACGGGTCCAAGGATCAGTCCACTCATCCACCTCCATCACCACGAACAGTGGGCGGGCACTGCGGTCGTAGATGATCCGCTGGCCATTGGGGATCAGCCCCCGCTGGCGGACCAACTCTTCAAAGGCATCCCGCCGCCCTTTGTAGACCGTCTCCGGCGGAGCGTGGAAGATGTAGTAGGTATCTCGGTCCTCCAGGTAGGGAGCTACGTCGGCGGTGAAGTTGGCATTGGGATGGTCAAGGCTTTGGAAGCCGAAGCGCTCCACCGGGTTGACCCGCCCCTGGGTGAGGAACTGCACGGTGGTCTTGATGCCCCAATCCATGGCCACCACCGGCCGCCCTTTGCGGTCCAGGTACTGGGCCAACTTGTAGTTGGCGTCAGAGTGGGCGCTGAAGCCGCCGCTCCGGGCCAGTGCGCGATGGTAAAGCAGGTCTACTCGGAGCTGGCCAGCCATCAGCAGGGCCAGCGCCAGGAGAGCAGGTCTTAGACCTGCCCCTGGCCGCCTGGGGCGGAGATGACGACGCAGCAGATCCAGCCCCAAGGCGATGCTCACCTGGGGAAAGGGCAGCAGGAGCAGGTAGTGCTCCGGCCAGAGATCGGAGACGGTGGCCCCGCTCTGCAGCACGATCAGGGCCATCATCAGCAGGGGGAAGAGGAAATCATGGGGCTGAGAGCCCCTAGGGCGAAAAATCGCCAGGCGAAGGCCACGGGCCAGAGTGACAACTGCCGAAACCCAGAAGGCCAGGGGAAAGATGGGATCGCGATAGACACCTCCCAAATACCAGAAGGTGGAACCATCCAGCAGTGCACGGAGGTGATCCCACCGAAGTCTCAGGTTAGAGAGGTAGGCCAGGTTGTTCACTCCGTAGTAGGAAGTGCGGAGATTGCGTAGCAGCACATCCACAGTGCCCTTCGTCTGCAGGTTGTAGAGCAGGAGAGGCGAAAGGCCCAGCAGCAGGGCCAAAAGCCCGATGAAATAACGTTCCAAGTTCTTCACCGGGGGGTGGTGGGGGGCTTGGCCCCCCACCCGGGGGTGTGGGGGTGTCCCCCACTCCCTTCCCCTGGCCTCCTCCCTCTCCCGCTGTGCGGGAGAGGGAGGAGGTTGGGGGTGGGTGAGAGGATAAAGAGCCACCGAGATTGCCAAAGCCAAAGGAAACCACAGGAAAAGCAGCTTAGCGCTCAGCCCCAGTCCCAGCAGAAAGGCCCCCCCCACCAGTCCCCCAGCCCGTCTCCCTCGTATCCAATTCCCAAAGGCAGCCAGGGCTCCCATCCCACAAGTGAGCATGGCCGTGGTCCATAGCACACCCTGTCGGCTCCAAAAGAGAAATGAGGGGTTAACAGCCAAAAGCAACAGGGTGATAGCAGCCACCCATGGCCCGTAGAGTGGGCGCAGGAAATGATAGGCCAAAGACATGGTCAGCAGGCTCAAAAAAAGGCAGGACAGGCGCAGGGCGAAGACGTTGACCCCCAGCGCCCAGAGGAAGGGCAGGGCCCAGTAGGTGTGCACCACACCCTTGTAATCCATAACCATCAGGGGAAAGGTGCGGCCGGCGATGTGTAGGCCCGAGCCCCTCAGGGGTTCCACAGGCTGGCCCAGCAGGAGCTGCATGGCCGGCACCGCGTCGAAGGCCTCATCGTAATTGAGGCCGGGCAGCATCAACTGAAAGCCGGCCAGCACCAGAAAGAGGAGCAAGGCCAGCAGGATGGCGCTCTTCTCCAGAAGCGCTCTTGGTAGTGACGGCTTTAGCCCGTCATAGGTAGGGGCAGGTCTCAGACCTGCCCCTGTATTGAACCTGCTGGCCATCCTATTCCTCCGCCAAGAGTTCCACCTCCGTCACCATGCTGTCATACTCCCAGCCTGAGGCATAGATGGAGATGGAAGTCACTGTTGCTGGGGGTGCATCGCGCAGTTGAGGCCAGTTCAGCAGGTTTCCGGACTCATAGGGAAACCACATCAGGGCGGGGATCTTCTCCCCATTGATGATAGGCCAGTCCTGAATGGGATCCATGTAGTAGAAGCCATGGGTGACGAAGCGGTCGTTGCCATAGACATCTTTGTAGTCCAGCCGGACGATCACTGGAAACTCGGAGCTGAGATACCCGCCGCCGGGCAGGCTCTGGTAGGCCAGCCACACGCTGAGATGCAGCCGCAGGGAGGTGACATCCTGCACATCACGGTTGATGCGCTGCACAATCCCCGTCTCTGCATGGTTCTGAGCTGCACCACGACGGGAGAAGAGCGCTGCGCGTCGCCCATCCAGGGCCACGATGGAGGCCTGCCCCTCCACCTCGGCGGGATCGGACTGCATATTGTAGGCCTCCCAGCCCACGGTCAGGGACTCTTGAAAATCGCCGTTGAGGATGAGGTTGCGCTCCGCCGGCAGAAGTTCTGAGAGTCCCTCCTCTTTGGCTATCACCCTCTCCTGCTGCTGCAACTTGACCATCTCATCGCCGGCGACCACCCTCGCCTCTCCATAACGGCAGATGGTCTGGGATTCATCGCCGTGCACCTCGATGATGTAGCTCCCCTTCTGCAGGGATACCTGGTTGTAAGCGGTACGAACACGGAAGTCCAGGGTATACTTGTCCTCAGCGGCAATATCCAGCCGCATGCGCCCTTGCTGCATCAGCAGGTGGATTCTCGCCGGTTGGGAACTGATATCAAAACGGGGCCTCCGGCTCTCCAGCAGGGCTATCTCTGTATCTTTATAGAGAGTGACAGTGCTTTGATCGAAGAAATTGAGGAGAGCCTGGGAGTCGTGGGTGTAGATCCAAGAGCCCTCGGGGACATCCTCCAGGGTAGAAATGACCGCCGTGGCCTCCTCCGCACCCCGCTTTTCCACCGATGCCGTGCCATTGATGGCCGTCAGGGAGGGCAGCTGGAAGGAGACGGCCCGGTCGAGATACCATCGCACAAGGAGGGGTGTGCCGATGGCGATCAGGCAGCAGGTGGAAAAGGAGAGCAGCAGGATGATCCAGGCGACGCGTTCCGGGTTGCGGCGCATCAGAATCGGACCTCAAAGGAGCGAAATGTTCCGGTGTAGCGCCCCCACTCCGTGCTGACCTGCTGCACCCAGGCAGCGCGAGGGCCTCGCCCCAGCCGGTTCAGGAGGCGCTGCAATGAGGCTTTCTGTCCTTCTGCCACCACCTCCACCGCGCCATTCCATCGGTTGCGCACATAGCCGGTCAGCCCCAGCTCCGTGGCCTGCCGCCGGGTCCAATATCGAAACCCCACCCCTTGCACCTCGCCGTGGATGACAGCCCGCAGCTGAGCCCATTCATCCTCTCGTTGAGTCTGCTCCGCCATATCCTCACCTCGTGCACTGTCACTATGTCGCCTGCCGAGGAGATTATAGCATGAGTTCCCCACCTTGAAAAATGGCGGCTGAGGTAAAACCACAGAGACACCGAGGGCACAGAGAATAAAACTCAGTGCTTTCTGTGTCTCCGTGGTTAACTTTTACAAACCTGCCAACGGGTTTCGATCCGCGAGGTCCACCACCCAATCCTCGACGTTGTGGCCGCCGCCGGGCCGCCATTTGTGATCCTGGGTGTACTCACGGATACCGAAGGAGAAATCGAGCCGCTCGCCACGCTTGAGCAACTTGACCAGGATGAGGTTCTCCCCCTCCCGCAGGTGTACACGGCCCGCATGGTTGAAGGGCGTCCACCAAGTCTGCTCATCGGCCTCCATCACCTTCTCGCCGTTGAGGTAGATGCAGAAGCCGTCATTGTTGCCCACCACAAAATAGGCGTCCCGCTCGACGGGTGAGATCACGGTGCGCGCGCAGTAGACGCAGTACTCCCCTTGCAGGCCAATCACCTGCGTCGGATCAACGCGGCGCTGGGGCGAGACAATGACTGCCGGCTTCCCCACCAGGTGCGACCAGTGTCTGAAGAGGGTATCCACATCCGGCCAGGGCTCGATGAGGTACTCGGTTTCGAGAGCGACAAAGTGGTGTCGGAACCTACGCTCCGCCAGTTCGGGCCGGTCCTGAGGTGGCAAAGGGTCAAAGTAGACACCCAGGAACTTCCACAGCCCCGCGCCGACCACCCCGAAGTCATACGAGGTCCTCTCCTCGTTCGTCAGGCGGGCGGTGAAGAGGTTGCGCATGGGCAGCGCTTCGATATGGGCGTGAGGGCGCAAAACGAAGCGCACAGCGCGGGTCTCGGCACTTACGGTCGCCGAGGCCGGCAATGCCTCCCAGCCCGGGGGCACATCGAGGGTCAGCTCCGCGCCCTCCGGGGGCAACTCCCCGGCTACATGCAGGGTGACGGGTGTGGCCCTGCCGGGTGCGCCACAGGGTAGACCCTCATACTCCACACGCATCGAGGTTTTGGGAAAGACAGCAGTGGCGGGGAAGGGAACCAGAGGGGGTGCGCCGGTGATGGTGACACCCGTTTTCAACTCCTCTGCCAGCAGCACGCCGACGCGTGTTGTGTCGCGGGCCAGGGCGGAGAGCGTCATCTCCTCACGGTGGTACTGAATGCCCATCACCAGTTGATCGCCGATGGGACCCTTCAAAGCGTCAGGAATGTGGCTGGCGCCCAGGATCTGGCCCAGCAGCGCGCCGGAGGAGGCCAGCGTGCAGTCGGTGTCATAACCGCACTTGAGGGCCGAAAGCAGGGTCTGCTCCATGCTGTTGCCGCCGTAGAGCAGGCCCAGGAAGGTGAAGGGGATGTTGAGCCGGCTGTCGCAAGCTTCAGGATGGCCTCCCAGCGCCAGCAGCCGCTGGCGGGCGTCTCGCAGGCTGAGCCCCTCGTCATAGGCCTCGAAGGCCGCGCGGGTCAGCCGCTCGATGCGCGAGCCAGCGGGCAGGTAGTGAATGAACATCTCGGCCAACCGGCGCACATCGGGGATGAAGAAGGCCATCGAGGCCATGGCGGAGAGCATTTTCTCCGCCCCGACGGATTCCTCACTGTGGTCGAGGGTGCCATCCCTTTCGGCGTATGTCGCCGCCAGGTCGGGCGCGCCGGGGAAGATGTAGCCCCAGATCTCGCTGCGGATAGGGCACCCCTCGCCTGTTTCCCAGAATTCATTGTCGTAGCGGCCCGAGTCGGGTGGGTGGAGGCCCAGCCTCCAGTTGCGGCGGAAGGTGCCATACTCGTTGAAGGGGTACCAGCACCACTCAAGCCAGGCCTTGGCCATGTCATCGGATGCAATGGCCGCCCCCTTTTCCTCCACCACTTTGAGCCACAGGACCTGGATGTCCAGGTCATCATTGGGCGGCAGTTCCTGGGGGAACATCTCCTGGGGCGTGATTTCGATCCAGCCCTTGTAGCCCTCGAAGCGCGCGCCGACCGCGCCGCCCATGGACTTGCCGATCCAGCCGCCGAGAATACGGTCGGTGTACTCATCGTAGGAGAGTTGCATGGGAATCCCCCTTATCTTGAAAGGCGGAAGGCAGAAGTTAGAATCCTGACTTCTGCATTCCACCTTCTTTATAACGGGAGGTCAGTCAAGCTTGACCAGTTCGCCCCTCTCCGCGGATTCATAGATGGCATCCAGCATGCGCATAAGGGTCACGATCTGCTCTGGAGTGGTGAGGGGTTGCCCGCCGGTCTGGATACAGTCCAGGAAATGGCAGATAGCCAGGCTGTGGGTGCGCACCTTTTCCTGCTCCGGCACCTGTAGTGTTTTATCGAAGAGCCGCCCCCGCTCCTGGCCGAAGATGGTCAGCGGGCCCAACCTGGCCCCTGCCCGGTCGCCATACAGTTCGGTGTACTGGGTGGTCTTCTCGTTGTTCAGTGCCCAGCTCACCTCCACCCGGAGCGTGGCTCCGTCGGCCAGGCGGATGGTAGCGATGGCCAGCTCGTCGGTGTCGCCTGCCCAATCCGACGGCTTGGCTTTGCCCTTCAGATCGGCCGGCGTCCAGGCGGTCTCGTAAGTTAGGTGATAGCTGCCGATCTCCCGGTATGCCTGTCCGTAGACCTGTAGGGGCTGGGGGCATCCCATCAGCCACCAGGTCCAATCCAGACAATGGACGCCAATGTCAATCAGTGCCCCGCCGCCGGACATCTCCTTCTGGGAGAACCACCCCCCGGCCGAGCCTCGCCGCCGCAGGATTCCCGTCTTGGCGTAGTAGATCCGGCCCAGCTCGCCTCCCTCAATGGTCTGCTTGAGAAGCTGGATCTCGGGCTGAAAGCGGTTGTTGAAGCAGATCATGAACACGCGGTCATTGGCCTTTGCCGCATCCACCATGGCCTGCGCTTCGCTGGCGCTCATGGCGGGCGGCTTCTCGCACAGCACATGCTTGCCCGCTTGCAGGGCAGCGATGGTGATGGGGGCGTGGAACTTGTTGGGCGTGCACACGCTCACTGCCTCGAGCTCCTCCAGCTCCAGGAGCTCTCGGTAATCCTCGGAGGCGTGCGGAGCGCCCACCTCCTCCGCCACCTGCCTGGCCCGCTCTCCGACGATGTCGCATACGGCGATCAGCTTAACATCTGGTTGATCGAGGTAGCCGGGGATGTGGCCCCACTCAGCTATGGTGCCAGCCCCGATGATGCCCACGTTGATGGTCTTAGTCATTAGAACCTCCTTGCTCAATGTGTTTGTGTGGCGCGCCAGCCTGCCGCTCTTTCGTAACTCCGGTGACCTCCAAGGTCTGGGGATCTATGATCACAGCGTAGTCCTTCTCCGCCATCTCCACAGTGATGTAGCCGTTCTTGACGTCCTCCTGCACCGCTTCCACAGGCCGCTCGGTGGGATGGCCCCAGCCGCCACCGGTGGCGGTGATCAGCCGGGCCACGTCACCCCTCTTGAGGTGAACGCGCGCTGATTTGCCGACAACGACAGGCTCGCGGCCGTCGGCGAAGATGAACTTGGTGTAGTTCGGCGGGCCCTTCTGGCCGCCCTCCATAGCCCAGGGCGTGAACTTGTAGCGGCCAAAGGTGCCAGTGTACCAGGCCTCGTCGGCGGTGATGCGATAGTCGCGCACCAGACCCCGACCGCCCCGGTACCGTCCCGCCCCGCCTTCACAGATGTCAAAGCCATACTGATCCACCAGCACGCCGTAACGGGTCTCACAGACCTCCACGGGGATGATGTAGGTCTCACCGTCGCCCACGCTAACCAGCCCGCTCTCCCCATCCTTGTCGTGCCCCGCCCCCCATCCTCCAGCCTGAGGCTCGCACAGGATAAACAGCTCGCCGGTATCGGGATGGTTGCCGGTCAGCACTATCCCGCACACGCTCAAGAAGTGGCCAGCCGGCAGCCGGTCGGGGACAATGGGGGCCATGGCCTTCCAGACCAGGTCGGTCACGTACATCGAGGTTTCCCAATAAGTAGATGTAGCGGCTGGCCTCTCGCAGGTGAAGACTGTCCGGTCAGGACAGATGATCTTCAAGGGACGGAAACATCCCTCATTGGCGGGGATAGATGGATCAGTCAGGGCCTTGAAGATGGTACGCACCCCCGAGTGGAGACCGGTGCGACTGCAATTGATCGGGCCGGGCACCTGGGGATGAGTGCCGGTGAAGTCGCAGATGAACTCGTCGTCGGTGATGGTCACCTTGACATACACCTTGAAAGGCCCGTTGCCCACGCCATCGTCGTCAATGGTGTCCACCGCTTCGTAGACCCCCTTGGGCAGCTTGGCCAACTCCTTGCGGGTCATCTCCTCGCCGTAGTCCATAAGGGCCTCAATGCCAGCCTGCACCAGTTCCAGCCCATAGCGGTCGCACATTTCCTGGAAACGCTTGGCTCCCAGGCGTACGGAGGCAGCCTGGGCAAACATGTCGCCCAGACTCATCTGTGGCGTGCGCACGTTGGCGGCGATGAGGTCCACCAGGCTTTGGTCAATCTCTCCCCCCTTGAACAGCTTGATACAGGGGAACTGCAACCCTTCCTGATAGACCTCTGTGGCATCGGTCGTCCAGGAGCCGGCGTCCTTGCCACCCACCTCGGTCCAGTGGCCTTTGTTGGCCGAGAAAGCCACCACCTTGCCGTCGTAGAAGATGGGCATGATCTGAGCGACATCGGAGAGATGGGTGCCCCCACCAGTATAGGGATCGTTCTGCAGGATGATGTCGCCCGGCTCCAGGCTGTCGAGGCCGAACTTGTCCAGCACCGATTTCACGCCAAAGGTCAGCGTACCCAGGAATAGGGACGCGCCGTTCCCCTGGGAGATGAGCTGGGCCTTGTGGTCGGTCAGGCCACAGGCATAATCCAGCACCTCGTAGATGATGGTGCTCATGCTAGTGCGTTGCATGGCGACGAACATCTCATCGCCGATGGCCACCAGCGCGTCTTTGATGATCTCCATGGTGAAGGGATCAATTCTTGATTTGGCCATTATTCCTCCTCGATGTGCAGGAAGCCATATTCATCCACACTCACTCGCTGGCCAGGAAAAACCACCGTAGTGGCGGCTGGCTCTTCGACGATCAGTGGCCCGGAGAGCGTCGCCCCGACGGGCAGCAGATCGCGCTCGTAGGTTGGCGTGGTCAGGAAGCCCTCGTCGAATATGACCTGGCGCTCCCCCTTAAAAGCCTCCTCTGCACTGCGAGCTTCGTCTTTGTTGAGGCGAGTGATCCTGGGTTTTTCCACCTGGCCCAAGGCTGTCAGGTGAAAGTTGACCAGCTCAACGGCCGATTCCAGGCGGAAGGTGTAGGCGTGCTCGTGCAGTTGGTGGAAACGCTCGTTGATCTCAGGCATGTCCTTCTCGGTCAACTGGCCGCCGGGAATGGGCACCTTGACGGTGTGCTCCTGGCCCGCGTAGCGCATGTCAGCGAAGCGCTGGAAGACCATCTGGTCTTTTTCCACCTTCTCGGCTGCCAGTTCCTCAGCCGCTTCCTTCTCCATCTCGGCGAAGATACCGCTCAACTCGGCCGGTTCAATCTGGTCGGTGCGGACGACCATGGTGCGGATGGTGTCGTTGCGCAGGTCGGCCATCAACATGCCCCAGGCAGAGAAGACCGCCGGGGCGGTGGGCACCAGGATCCGCTTGACCCGCAACTCGCGGCCCAGAGCCGCGGCGTGCATCGAGCCGCCGCCGCCAAAGGCCACCAGGGTGAACTCGCGGGGATCGTAACCGCGCCGCACCGAGACCAGCTTCAGGGCGTTGACCATGTTGGCATCGGCCAGGCGGATGACACCCCTGGCCGCCTCTTCGATGCTCATCCCGAAAAAGTCGGCGATTTCTTGCATGGACTGGCGGGCCTTCTCCATCGAGACCTTGATCTCGCCGCCCAGGAAGTAATCGGGGTTAATGCGCCCGACCACCAGGTTGGCATCGGTGACAGTGGGTTTCTCGCCGCCAGCATCGTAGCAGGCCGGGCCGGGCACCGCGCCGGCGCTGACCGGGCCCACGCGCAACGAGCCTGCCTTGTCTATCCAGGCGATGGAGCCGCCGCCCGCACCGATCTCCACGATGTCCACCGTAGGCACCTTGACGGGATAACCTGCCCAATCGCGTCGGTACTCGATCCTGTAGTCGGTGGTGATCCTGGGCACGCCGTTCTCTACCAGCGAGCTCTTGACCGTGGTGCCGCCGATGTCCAGGGAGATGATGTTGGGCTCGCCCAACAGATCGCCGATGACCGCCGCGCCAATGACGCCGGCCACCGGGCCGGACTCGCAGGTTCTGATGGGCGCCTGGCGGGCCATCTCAAAGGTAGCAATCCCGCCGTTGGACTGCATGATGTGCGCCACCGGGCCCATCCCCATTTTGCTCAGGTCCTTTTCCAGAGCGTTCAGGTAATGGACAGCGATAGGCTGGACGTAGGCATTGAGCACGGTCGTGTTGGTGCGCTCGTACTCTCGCCACTCCTGGATAATCTCGTGGGAGAGAGTGACGGGAACATCGGGCAGGAGTTCCCGCAGAAGCTCGCCACAGCGCGCCTCGTGGTCCGGATTGGCATAGGAGTGCAGGAAGCAAACCGCGATGGCTTCTACTCCCTCTTTCTTGAAGAACTCTGCTGCCTGGCGCACGTCGTCCTCATTCAGAGGCTCAAGTTCCTTCCCCTTGTAATTGACCCGTTCCCCCACCTCCAAGCGCAGGTAGCGGGGCACAAAGGGCACCGGCTTGGTATAGTACATGTTGTAGATGTCGGGGCGGTTGGCACGGGTGATCTCCAGGACATCGCGGAAGCCCTTGGTGGTGATGAGACCGGTTTTGACCCCTTTGCGTTCGGTGAGGGCGTTGATGATGATGGTTGAGCCGTGGACGAAGAAGGTGGTGTCGGCCACGTTGATGCCGGACTTCTTAAGGGTATCTTCCACGCCGATAGCGAAGTTGTGGGGCGTGGTCGAAGCTTTGGTCATGCCGGTCTCCCCTGTGGTCTCGTCCAGGTAGATCAGGTCGGTGAACGTCCCACCGATGTCGCTTGCTACTCGCATCTAAGCTCCTCCGCTCATGAAATCTGATGATGGCGCGCGAGCGCTCAATCTTGATTTGTCATATCCGATAATCTCTCCTCCTTCTTGAGCCTTTCCGCCAAAGACCTCCGGGGCTGCGACGACAATTCTGCTACTATGCCCCACCCTTTCTGTTTACAGGCGATGCGACCACCAAATGCGGGGCTGAAATTGCTCAGTTGTTCCCGCTGATGCTAACCGCAACACCCTTCCATTTCCCATCCACTTTCTTGTAGACACCCAGGTATTTCCCTTCTGCCTTGGTGCGACCGCCAGGGCCTTCAAACTCAGAGACAAAGACCCCGTAGTCCCAGGCCATGTCACCAGACGAAGAGACCTCTATACCCAAGGACCTGATGCTTGTAGAAATGAAGGTCTCGAAGAACTTCTCATAGTCTTCTCTCCACACATCTAGTCCCTGAATCTGGGGAGCGCCGCACTTTTGAAGGATGGCATCATCTGTCATGTCCTCGAACATCGCGTCCACGTCCTGCCGGTTCTCTGCATCCTCTATCCTCTTGATCAACCTCTGAATCTCGATCTTCTCAGCTTCAACGTTGACCATGTTGCGACTCTCCTTTCCTTCTTTCGTACTTACCTAGCTCGTCAACTCGGTCTTGGCGTTGCATTCGCACATTCGCATCGACTTCGTTTTGACGCTGCCACTAGCCCCCAAGTGTGGAGCTTCTCTCAAGAGCACAGGAAACAGCTAACCTCATCGCCAGGCGCGATCTCCGTCGGTGCCGGTGGCGGTTCCTCCGCACAGCGAGGGGTGGCGTGCTCGCAGTGGGGGTGAAACCTGCAGGCCGGTGGTCGCCCCCTCGATTATCTGATCATACGTTCGTATTCGTCGTGAGTACCAATCCAAACCCAAATGAAGTCTTCTTCATCGTCAATCGCAAGTGCCCTGTGATGGTTTCCGACCCGAACAGACCAAAACTTGCCAACTTTCTTGAAATGGAGAGAAGGGTGTGAAGGATTTGCTTTGAGCAATGCGAATTTCTCTTTCGCTATCCGTTGGACAGATTCTGGAAGACCTCCGAAGCATTCCCAGAAACGATTTGTTGTCCTATGCATCTACAGTTCTTTCAGGATGCCCTTGGCTTTCTCAGTGAGAGCTTCCTCAATTAAGAAATCCAGCTTTCCTGACTCCGAATCCGCCTCAATTTGCCTATCCCATTTTTCCCAGTCTCTTTGCGAAAACCACTGCCTCAGGCGTATGTACTCCTGATAAGGCAGGGATTCAATCGCAACTTGAATCTCCTCTACTCGTGTTATGCTCATCGTCTTCCCCTTTCCTCTATTCCCTTACTGACTCTACTTTCCGCTCTTCGCGCCGTACGTGCCGAGGTCGCAGAAATAGTCACTGTAGCCCGCCACGCGCACGATAAGGTCCCGGTACTGCTCGGGGTGCTCTTGCGCAGCACGCAGTGTGGCCGCGTCCACGACGTTGAACTGGATGTGGTGACCGCCCAACTTGAAATAGGTGCGTATCAGTTGAACGAACCTGTCCAGGCCATCGTCGTCCGCAAGCAACTGGGTTGTCTTGGACCTTCCGCAGTGGCAATTATACCTCAATATCGCTCATCTGCGCAACTGGGGTCTGAGGCCGAGGTAAAGTACAATGTAGCGGATTTGGGCAAAGGGCGTTATAATTACTGGCAGTGATCCAGATGCAAACCTGATGAGGAGGCGAAAAGATGCACACCATCGGAAATGGACTGGCCGATCAGTTCGATCGCCTGTGGGTGATGTTGAGAGAGGCCATCGGTAACTGCCCCGACGAAGAATGGAAGCGCGACGCCGGTCACTGGTTCCTGATCCCCAGCCGCCTGGCCTACCACATCATCTAGACGGTGGATTTCTACAGCCGGGAATCGCCAGAGGGCATGGACTGGGCCGAGCGCTTCGGCGTGGATTGGGAGACCAGGGAGGCGGAGAAGCTGCCTGACCGGGAGCCCATGCTGGACTACCTGGAGGAGATCCGGGGGAACATGAGGGGAAAGCTCCGTTCCATGTCCGATGAGGCCATCCTGTCCGAGCACCCTTTCCCCTGGACGGGGGCCACGGTCCTGGAGCGCATGGTCTACACCCTGCGGCACTCCATGTTCCACCTGGGACAGATCCAGGCCGATCTGAGGCGCAGAGGACTGAAGGGCGCAGAGTGGCACTGAGGAGGTCTGCCCCACTATTCCTTGTTGACCCATCACTGAGTTGAGGAAGAGCATTGGACAAACCACCCCGGGCCAGAGCAGAGTGATGAAAACTCAAGATGGCTCCGACCCGGGATGGAACAAAGAAAGAAGCTGCTTGTCCGGTCACTTGTGTATGTTTCGGCTACACTCGCTCCACTTCCACCTTCACCCACTCCCCGCTCTGGGCCGACTGCTCCACCGTCTCCAACTGGGCGTCTTTCACATGAGCCAGTAGGACCTCGGAGCTCCAGAGGGCGTTCGCCGCTGGAATAAATGCCCCACCAGCTATCTCAAGGCAGTGCTTTTCAATAGGTACTTGAGCCGCATGTATCGGCTTCGGATTTCAGCTCTCATCGCCGCGAATCGGTAGCTTCGCTTCCCCTCGCAGGTAGAGCGGGATCCGTTCTAGCGGCGCATCGGCCGTGATCCACTGGCCCCCATCGAGGGTCTCGTCCGTCCAGGCGTCGGTCCAGGCCGCCCCGGCCGGCAGGTAGACTTTGCGGCTGCGCGCACCCTCGTAGAGCACCGGCGCAACGAGCAGGTCTGGCCCGAACATAAACTGATCCTCCACAGCCCAACTCTCCTCGTCTTCAGGGAAATCGAAGAAGAGCGGGCGCATGGGTGGGATACCCTCCTCATGGGCCTGGTGCATCTGCTCCATGATGTAGGGCCGCAAACGCTCGCGCAGGAAAAGCAACTCCCAGATGATGGCGTAGGCCTCGTTGCCGAAGGACCACACCTCGTTGGGACCGCCAGCCCATACGGGCGCTCGCGTGGCCGGCTCGCGGAACCCGTGGAGGCGGAAGAGCGGGCAGAAGGTGCCGTATTGGAACCAGCGCACGATGAGCTCGCGGAAGGCGGGACACTCGGGATCACCGCCGTAGAAGCCGCCAATGTCCGTGGTCCACCAGGGAATGCCGCTCAGGCCAATGTTCAGCCCGGCACGCACCTGCGCGCGCAGCACCTCGAAGGTGGACTGGATGTCCCCGGACCAGACCGCCGCGCCGTAGCGCTGGCTCCCCGCCCATGCCGACCGGCACAGGGTGACGACCTCCTCCTCCCCCTCGGCCCGCATCCCCTCGTAGAAGGCGCGGGCGTACATCAGGGGATAGATGTTGGTCACTTCCAAGCCGTTGCCCAGGTGATAGCGCAGGTTGTCAGGATCCAGCGGATGCATCTCCGGCTCGGCCACGTCGAGCCACCAGACTTTGATACCGTGCCGATAGTAGTTCTCTCGCACTTGCTCCCAGATGAACTGCCGCGCTTCGGGATGTGTCGCATCGAAGAAGTGCAGGCAGACAGGCCCCTCGGGTCTATTATCAATGAAGCGCATTTGCACAGGGAGGCCACGCTCGGTGCGAACCAGCAGCCCACGTTGCTGCATCTCCTCGAAGTTGGAGCTAAGGGCGTTGACCGTGGGCCAGATGGAGACCATCAGCTTGACCCCCATCTCCTCCAACTCGCGCACCATCGCCGGCGGATCGGGCCAGCACTGGGGGTCGAACTGCCAATCGCCCTGGAGCGTCCAGTGGAAGAAATCAATGACGATGACGGAGAGCGGTAACCCGCGACGCTTGTGCTCGCGGGCCACGGAGAGCAATTCCTCCTGAGTGCGGTAGCGCAGCTTGCACTGCCAGAAGCCCGCCGCCCAGTCGGGCAGCATCGGCGCGTGGCCCGTGGCGTCGGCGTAGTGCTCCACGACCTCAGCCGGCGTGTCGCCGACGGTGATCCAGTAATCCAGTTGGCGCGTCGCCTCGGCCACCCACCGCGTGCCGTTCCGTCCCAACTCCACGCGGCCTACGGCGGGGTTGTTCCACAAGAAGCCATACCCTCGACTGGAGAGCAAGAAGGGGATGTTGACCTCTGTGTTGCGCTGGAGCAGTTCGATCATGCAGCCCTTCTGATCCAATCGGCCGTGCTGGTGCTGGCCCAGCCCGTATATGCGCTCGTCATCGTAGGCCTTGAAACACGCCTCGACCCGGAAGAGATCGCCACCCACCGCCTTGAAGGAACGCGCCAGTGGCCCGGCGAGATGCGGCAGCTTCTCGCTTAGAAGTTCAGCGCCCGTGGCGACGTTTAAGAAGCGAATCTTGCATCTCTGGAACCGACCTGCTTCGATGGAAACTTTGGCGGCCATCGCACCATTGCGGACGACGGCACGCTCCGCACTGATCTCGATCTGCACTTCCGTGGGTACAGGCTCCAGCAGAGCACCGGGTAGATCATCACGGATCTCAGAGGCCATCGTGGCCCGCACTCGGAGGCTATCTGAGCCCCAGGGCTCAATCTGTACCGTCTCATGGCCTAATTTCCAGATGAGGGTATTGTCGCATTCACGGAAGATGTGATGCATAAAGACTCCTCCTTGATCTATTGAATAAGCTCAGAAGACCTTGGGTGTCTGGAGCAGGTTTCTCAGTGGCAAACCACCCCGGGCCGGAGCAGTGGTGCAGGATGAAACCCCATGAGAGCTCCGACCCAGGGTGGGAGCAAAGTAGGGGCGGTTCGCGAACCGCCCCTACCTAGGATGCTGCGACGCTCTGTACTTTGACCCACTCTCCACTCTGGGCCGACTGCTCCACTGCCTCCAGCACTGCCTGGCACTTCACCCCATCCACAAAGCTGGGGACCGGTATCTCATCCTCGGCGATACCGTTCAGCAGATCGTACACCCCGTGGATGAAGGTGTGCTCGTACCCGATGATGTGCGCCGTCGGCCACCAGGCCGACATGTAAGGATGCGTCGGCTCCGTGGCCTGGATCACCCGAAACCCCTGATAGTCTGGGTCATCTTCTCGGGAGTAGTACTCCAGCTCATTCATCCGCTCGAAGTTGAAGACCAGGGAGCCCTTGGAGCCATTGACCTCGAAGCGGTTGTAGTTCTTGTGGCCCGCGGCAAAGCGGGTGGCCTCGAAGGTGCCGAAAGCGCCATTCTCGAAGCGGGCCAGGAAGGCCACCGCGTCCTCCACCGTGACTTTCCCCCGCTCCTCCCCAGCCACCGCCGCCAATCCCCCCATCTCAGTGGGCAGGGGCCGCTCCTCGATGAAGGTCTGCATCATCCCCGTGACCTGGGCGACCTCCCCCACCAGGTAGTGGGCCAGGTCAATGGAGTGGGCCGCCAGGTCCCCCAGCGGGCCGCTTCCGGCGACGCTCTTGTCCAGCCGCCACACCAGCGGGAACTCGGGGTCTATGATCCAGTCCTGCAGGTAAACCGCCCGCCAGTGGTAGATCTGACCGATGAGCCCCTGGTCAATCATCCGCTTAGCCAATGCCACGGCGGGGGCGCGGCGGTAGTTGAAGTTGACCATATGCACCACACCTGCCTGCTGGACGGCCTCGAGCATCTCTCGGGCCATAGCCAGGGAGCTGGCCAGGGGCTTCTCGCAGAAGACGTGCTTGCCATTGGCTGCCGCCCCCAGCACGATCTCGCAGTGGCTGGGGCCGCCGGGGGTGCAGATATCCACTAGGTCAATGTCCTCGCGGGCGACGAGCTTGCGCCAGTCGGTCTCATACCCCTCCCAGCCGAATTGCTCGGCAGCGGCCTTCACGGCGGGCTCCGTCCGGCCACAGAGGGCCTTCATCACCGGCTTCAGTTTGGGGTCGAAGAAGTGGGCCACCTGCCGCCAGGCATTGGAGTGGGCCTTGCCCATGAATTTGTACCCTACCAGGCCAACATTGATGGTATCAGCCATAGGAATCTCCTTCCCACCATTGCCGTAGGGGCTTACGCCCAATAGGCCACGCCGGCCTTCTCCTTGATGATCAGGCCCTGCAGGAACTTGACCGCCTTCTCAAACCCCTCATGGCTCGACATCAGGCTGTCCTCATGCTCGATGGACAACGCCCCATCGTACCCCACTAGCCGCAGGTTGCTGACCATGGCCCGCCAGGCATCCTCGCCATGTCCGTACCCCACCGTGCGGAAGATCCATGCCCGATGGATCTCGTCGCGGTAGGACTTGGTGTCCAGCACCCCATTCACCGTGGCATTCAACGGATCCACCTTGGTATCCTTG
>Ga0172365_10000724_pt1 | contig 22931 bp, 23 predicted proteins | sample LakKivSesite48cm_FD_114535 | JGI IMG/M metagenome (GOLD analysis project Ga0172365, IMG submission 114535) | Sediment microbial communities from Lake Kivu, Rwanda - Sediment site 48cm | ecosystem: Environmental > Aquatic > Freshwater > Lake > Sediment | place: Rwanda: Western Province, Lake... | reverse complement strand
GGATATGAAGGACCTTGCAAAACTGATTCAGACTGTCCGCTGTAAGGTAAATCTTTTGTGTTTCAACGAGGAGCCACGACTCCAATTCAAGCCCTCACAGCCGGAAACAATTGAGCGATTCAGGAATTATCTGATGGAGAAGGGATTTGTCGTTGGAGTGCGATATTCCATGGGACGCGGCGTCAAGGGCGCCTGCGGACAATTGGCGGCGGGGTATTTGAATGGCTGAATGGGAGATGGGCAGAGCGGGAAATCGATTTAATGAGCAATTTTTTTATACAATGCGACGCATTGAAAAATATTCCATGGCTGAGACACGGAAGCACAACACGGATTTTCAATCCCATGCCGGCAAAAAAGAGCGATGAGCTGAAATTACTGGCGGATGCGTGGGGCATTGCACCCAACGGGATGCTCTTTTCCCACCAGAGACACACAAATAATGTGGCATTTCTCAGCCGCACAACCTGCAAGCCACATTCCACATCGTTCATTTACAAAAACACTGACGCTGTGGGAACTGATATTGAAAATATCCTCGCCTGCATTTTTACAGCGGATTGCGTGCCGGTGTTTCTGGTGGATACAAGGCAAAGACGCATCATGCTTGTTCACTCAGGATGGCGTGGCGCGCTCGGTGAAATTTCTGTCCGCGCCATGCAATCCCTGACCACATACGGAACTGACCCCGCCGATGTGGCAGTCTGGATTGGTCCTGCAATCGGCGTGTGTTGCTACGAGGTTAGCGAGAAACTTGCGGATGAGTTTCTGCGGAGATTCCCCAACTTTTCAGAAGCCTTTCGGGCGCAACATCTTGACTTGAAAAAACTGAACGCGATGCAGTTGGAGTCGTGCGGAGTCCCAGCAAACAATATTCGCATCTCAGATTATTGCACAAAATGCAGGAACGACCTTTTTTATTCCTACCGCGCAGGCGACACCTCCGGAAGCATCCTCTCCGCCGCCATCCTCCTGCCCGAAAAGAAAACACTTTAACCACAGATTCACACAGATTAACACCGATAACAATATGATAAAATTGCATTGACACCTGCCCCACTTCAATATTAAAAATGCAGATGAATTGAAAATGTTTTAAAAGAATCTAAACACTATAAAAGTAATGTATTGGAGGATTTAAAATGAGATTTAAGCTAAATGAATTCCATCATGACATCTCAGATGAATTACTAATAGCAGATTTATAAAGAGTAATAAAAGAACAAAAATTAACCACAATAACACGAGAAAACTATAATATATATGGAAAATATAACGAAGGAACATTGCGAAAAAGATTTGGTGGATGATTAAAAGCATTAGAAAAAGCAGGATATGCAAAAACACGAAACTATTCGATAACTAATGAAGAACTTTTCAGCAATTTAGAAAATGTTTGGATATATCTTGGGCGACAACCCAAAAGAGATGAAATGAATGATAAAGAAAATATCAAATCAAAGTATTCTTCTACAACATACGAAAATCGTTTTGGAAGTTGGAGATTAGCATTGGAATCATTTATTAAATATATGAACGAAGAACAAGATGATATTGAAAATATCGATGAAAAGAATACTGAAATTAAAGGATCTGCTATATATAAACATAAAACCAAACACGATATTTCTGATAGATTAAGGTTCAGAATATTACTCAGAGATGGTTTTAGATGTAAAAAGTTTGGAAGAAGTCCAATAACAGAATTAAATGTTGAATTACATGTTGATCATATAATACCTTGGTCAAAGGGTGGCGAAACTATTCCGGAAAATCTTGAAACAAAATGTAAAGAATGTAATCTTGGGAAAGGGAATGCTTTTAATATATAAAAAAAATCATCTAATAATTGCTTAAGTTAGATTCATAGGATAAATTCGTTTACTGTTTAAATATATTTTTTCAAAGCAACTATGATTCATATTTTTATGGGGAGATGATGGATAGTGGAAGTTGAGATTATCTTGACTCGCCCATCAATTGTTTTCTATTCTATTCAATAGATTTTATGGAGGAATGGATATGTTTAAGATTGTTGCCATAAAGGCATTGCCCGAATATAAACTCTGGCTTGAATATGCCGACGGAACAAAAGGTGAGGTTGATGTTTCTCACCTCGTGGGACAGGGCGTTTTCAAAAAATGGTTAATTCCCGGCGAATTTGAAAAGGTGTCTATCGGCTCGATGGGCGAACTTGTCTGGGGCAACGATATCGACCTCTGTCCCGATTCTCTATATTTGCGTCTCACAGGTAAATCGCCTGAAGACATTTTCCCAGCACTTCAACGGGAGTCCATTCATGCCTGAAATCTGTCGATTCTATGGGATTGTTATAAAGTTATTTTTTGACGACCATAACCCACCGCATTTCCATGCCGAATATGCCGGAGACGAGGTTGTTATTGATATTCATAATCTATCGGTTATTTCTGGGAAAATTCAACCTCGTGCTCTTGGTCTTGTGACAGAATGGTCGATTCTTCACCAGACAGAATTGCTTAAATTATGGAATGACGCGAGAGAAAAACATCCGTTAAGCAAAATCGAGCCATTAAAATAGCAATCGGTGAATCCAAATCCTACTTTTTTACTGAGCGTTTCCACATTTTTTATTTTCTGGCAAAAAATTCTTTCATTTTGTCGAACAGGTCTTTGGCGGGGAGATTGTGAATAACGATGGTCGGGAGGGATTTTAGAAATGCCTGACCGTAATTTTTTGTGACAACACGGCGGTCAAATATCAGGACGGCACCGCGGTCTGTGCGACTGCGAATTAGCCGCCCGAAACCCTGTTTGAATCTGAGAACAGCCATCGGCAAATCCAGCTCCAAAAACGGGTCGCGCCCTCCTTTCTCCAACACCTCAGCGCGCGCCTGCAATAACGGCTCGGTCGGAACACGGAACGGCAGTCGGGTCAGAAGGAGACATCTGAGTGCCTCACCCTTCACGTCAATCCCTTCCCAGAAACTGGACGTTGCAAACAGGACGGCATCGCCGATGCGCTTGAATCGCACAAGGAGTTTGTGCCGCGGCTCCTCACCCTGACACATACACGCCAATCCCATCTGCTGAATAAGTGGCGAAAGCCGTTCGTAAAGTTTATCCATGAGTCGGTAGGATGTGAAAAGAACCAGCGCCCCACCCTTTGAAATATTCACCGCCTTCATGATGGCTGATTCAATGGCGTCCGCAAAGTCAGGTTCGCCGGGCTCAGGGACGTCTGTCAGCACGCCCACAAATGCCTGCTTTTCAAACTGAAATGGAGTGCCCAGACCGAGTGTGAGCAGTCGTTCCTCAGGCGGGGCAAGCCGGAATTTTCCCTTCCCTGACGTCTCGCCCTTTTTACCGGAATAATTCAATCCCAGAATGTCAAGCATGAAATCAAAACTGTTCTGCACGGTGAGTGTGGCTGAGGTCATGACAATTGTGCGGTTGACGTTATAAACCGCCTGACGCATATCATCCCGCACGTCAATTGGTGCGATGCAGAATGTGAGAGAATCTGCGCGTCCCCTCTTGCCCGGTTTGTAATCAAGCCATCGGCAATACCCCTCCTCAGTATTGAAAAAGAAATTCAGATTATAGGCGATGAGTTCAATTCGTTCACAGGTGGCGCTGATTTCAATAGCGGAATCCAGCATCTCCTTTTTACATTTGTCGGGCAGTCCCTCAAGGTCTTTTAACAGCGCCTTCAGAGATGAGGCAAGGGGCGAAAGGGCGGCTGAAATGCGCCTGATAAAATCCGCCACATCATCGCGCCAGAAGTCAGTCTCCATCTCCCGCGGCGTAATTCTCATCTGCAGACCTTCCCCATCGCCTCCGCCAATCTCATCAGCGAAAAATAAAAAGCGTTGCATGACCTTTTCAAATTCCACGTCCACAAGGGCTGAGACATTGTGCACATCGTTAATCAAATCCTCACGGACAGCCCTCACCATTTTTTCCGGTATGTATGCTGGATTTTCGGCGTGGAACTCAAACAGTTTTCTTGCGAGAACGTGAAGAAGCCCTTTTTCTCTGCGGTCAGGACTTCGACTTGACAGCCGCCCCAGAGAAAAAATGATGCCCCACCGCGACACGCGAATGGTGAAATAGCTCGTCGCCACGTCCTCCACATGGTGCGCCTCGTCAAAGATGATGCGCTGAAAGGGCGGCAGGACGCTTGAGCCGGTGTAATTGCCGGTCGTCTGCCGAAGGGCAAGGTCTGCCATGAGGAGATGGTGATTGACAATCAGTATGTCCGCCCGTGCGGCGCGGCGCCGCGCCCTGTAAAAAAAACAGTCCTCATAACGATTGCACCTGATGCGCAGGCAGGTTTCCGGCTCACAGCAGAGACGCTCCCAGATCTGCTCCGGCGGGCGGACGTTCAGGTCAGAGAGGCTTCCATCATCCGTCTTCTCCGCCCAGTCAAAAATCCCCTGAAAAATTTCCTTGTCCTTTGGAGATTCAAGCCAGAGGGATTCCTTACGGACATACTCGGCTCGGCGCAGGCAGAGATAATTCTGCCTCCCCTTCATCAGCTCCGAGCGAAATTGAAGTCCCGCCTTATCCCTTAGAAATGGAAGGTCCTTGTTCAGCAGTTGCTCCTGGAGGTTGATGGTGTTTGTGGAGACTACCACCCGTTCCTTATTCTGCAAGCTCCATGTGATGGCGGGGATGAGGTATGCGAGGGATTTTCCGGTGCCGGTGCCTGCCTCAATAATGGCAATCATGTCATCATTGAATGCGCTGACGACCGCCTCAGCCATGGATAACTGCTGGGGACGATGCTCATACTCTTCGAGATTCTTCGCCACCGCGCCGGATGGGGAAAAATAAGCAAGAATCTCATCCAGTGATAGGGGCTTTATTCCTTCCTCAAAAAAGGCGGGGACGATGATATGGACGTTCTTGCAATCATTATCAATAATGAACGAACCCACGCCGAGGTCGCCGAGCGCTGACGCCGCATCAATGTCCGACGCGGAAGGTTCCAGAGAGCCGTCGGGATGATTGTGCAATACAACGTCTCCATACTCCACAAGACGCATGAGGACAGGCACGGCGTTTTTGCCACCATAAGCATGGGGCTCCACATCCACAATCATGCGACCGGCGTCCACCCTGCCTATGAAAAATACCTCGCCTCCACCATTTTCAGAAATGGCACGGCGAATCGCCTCACATGCCGACAGTATGATATATTCCGATGCCTTCAGGAGCCTCACAATTCATTCCCCCGCAAGGCGCATGGCAAGGCGGACAAGTGTGCGGATGCCAACCCCAGTTGCGCCCGGGCGAAAATATTTCCATGTCTTCCTGGTGAGCGCAGTTCCCGCAATGTCAAGATGTATCCACGGAATGCCCACGGGCTTGAATTCAGACAAGAAGAGCGCCGCACTGATGGCGCCGCCATCGCGTCCAGCCGCAAAATTATTAATATCCGCATAGTCGCAATCCAGATAGCGCAGATACTCTTTGTGAAGCGGAAGTTCACAGAAATTTTCCCCCGACAGCTCGGCAGACTCTAAAAACATCCTGGTAAAATTGGCATCATCACCAAAGAGACCAGAGATGGATGTCCCCAGTGCAACAATGCAGGAACCTGTTAGAGTGGCAAGGTCAACAAAGTGCGTAGGTTTCAGGGTTTCCGCCATCGCAAAGGCATCCGTCATGATGAGCCGCCCTTCGGCGTCGGTATTTTCCACCTGCACGGTTTTACCATTTTTGGCGCGGAAGATGTTGCCAGGGAGTGTGGCGCGCTGACTGAGCATGTTTTCAGCGGCAGGGACAACGGCGGTGACTCTCATGGGAATCTTCCTCTGCGCCACCGCCGCAATGGTGTAAATTGCAGAGGCGGCACCTGCCATGTCCGCCTTCATCTCCCACAAGTCCTTCTGGGGTTTCAGGCATACGCCGCCCGTGTCAAATGTGATTCCCTTGCCCACCACACACAGGTGCTTTTTGCCCGCAGCTTTCCGGGGGATGTATGAGAGGACAATCAATCGTGGAGGATTCTGCGAGCCAGCACCTACAGTGAGAAGACCATTGTATCCCTCCCTCTTCAACCACCTTTCATCCATCACACGGCATTGGAGAAAATATTTCATCTCAAGAAGTCTTGCCTCACGAGCAATTGCAACAGGAGTCATAACGCCGCCCGGCTCATTTGTGATTTCGCGCGCACCATTGACCATCTCTCCCAGTTCCTGAGTTTCTCTGACTATATGTGATAATCTATCGTGGTCTTCTCTTCGGCAGTAAAATGAAACCTGTCCCATTCTCTTTTTCGCTTTTTTATCCTTCGTCATATAACGGTCAAAACGATAATCGCCCAGCACAACCCCCTCCGTCAGGAGCGGGACAATATCACAGGCGCCCGGGGCGTTCACAAGGAATGCAAGAACTTCGCACCCCAACTTTTCCGCCTTGAGAAGCGCCTCAGAGGCGATAATCTTGAATGCCTCCTTGCGGGGAAAATATTTTACCGTTGACGGTGATGCAAAATAGAGATATCCCCTCTTAATGCCATCCACGGGAAGAATAAAAGCCTCTTTCTCCTTATCTTTTTTCAAGTCATGCCGGTATTCCTCCGCAACCCTCTGATAAGGTTCGGGGAGGGGCATAAAGAAGAAGACATCGGGTTCGAGCAGGCAGACAGTGAATTCCCGCCCGGGAATCTTTTCCGGCGCATTCTTTACTTCCAGCTTCATAAGTCAATCCTTTCATTAGTGAATCATGATACGATTTATTTCACATCTTTCCGCCTGAGGCGAACTGTCGGCACTCCTTCCTCAAGATTATCCACATATCTGGAAAACTCTATCTCTGATGCCTCCAGACCATAGGTATAAACAAAATCGCTGGCAAGGGTTGTGGCGAAGATGGAACGCTGATAAGTCTCGGGCACACGCTTTAAAATTGTGTCAATCCCCACCCTTTTTAAAAGGACCTTCGGGACATGCCGACTGATGACAACCTTACGAAGCGTATGACGCTCAAAAAGATAGGAGTCATGTATGACGTCCCTCAGGCGATTTATTTTTTCGCTCAGGCGGTCGGAAAGGATACTCAGGGGAATATTCTTCTCACGATTCTCGTGCCAGAGGATGTTGAACTCCCGTCGGGCGTTGTGGCGGATGCGCTCAATAATCTCGGCAACATATCTTTTGCGGAATGCGGGCATGCGACCGCCTCGCGCAATGAACAACCGGTCATACTCATCATTCGTGAGTGAAAGCAGGGCAAGAACCTCAAGGGATGATGATGTAACGCCACCCTTGTTGGCTGAGGCGTCCTTGATTATGATGCATCCTCTCTTCTCCAGTTCGAGACAGGCATCATGCGTTATAAACAGATTGGCGCCCTCCACAATCACCTTGAAAGCCGGTTCACTCTTTTCATTGAGGAGTTGTTTCCAGTTCAGGATGTGTATAGACTGCGGTCTGCCTCCGCAGGGGACAAAGATATCTGCCCGCGCATAAGGCGTCAGGTGAAAATGGTTGCGGAATTCCGTCCCATTGGCAACAGTAGTCCCGTCAAAGAGATTAACAGAGCGCTCATCCACCAGCACAAGAAACCCCCTTTGTGAGACCTTGCTCCTTGAAAAATATTTAACGGGTAGCCGCGCCTTAGCGAGGCGGACGAGTTCCTCACGGTCAATCCCTTTTGAATCATACAGGACACCGCTGGCATCTACCACACCAAGATATCTGCTTTTGGAGACAAGGATTTCATTGCTTCCCAGGTCTCCATCAGGACCGCCGGTCTGAACCTTGGTTACCTCCTTCTCATTCAAACCGAGTTGTTTCAGGATTTCTATTTCATATTCATGAACACCGGCAGTGGTCATGCCATAGAAGTCATGTGGGATACCGCCCATCTCAAGACTTTTTCCCGTGGTGAACGATTTCCAGAAATTATATCCATTCTCCTTTGCATACTGTGATGCCCAGTCCATGAGTTCGGCTGTGCCCTCATCCGGTCCAAGGAAAATAATCTCCTCCTTCCCATAATAATCAATGATTTCCGGGCTTTTAATGAGAAGGTCGAGGAGCCCATCAATATATTTTTGGAATGCCACCTCTGCGAGATTCTGGTATGAAAGACCGAGGAGGATTGCGCCTTTTGCTCCGCCTTCAGGAATATCCTTATTCTTCTTTTGTTGTGTGAGGGCAAGACGATAATTCTCGTCAAAAATGAATTCGAGGTTGGTGTCATACTCTTTGTCCGTCCGCGACCGCACGATGCGGACTCCCCCTCGCGCAATGTCGCGGAAGCGCACATGAAAACCCAGAAATTCCTTGCCCACAATAAAGAAGATGCCGAATGGTCGGTCGGGATAATTTGCGGGGTCGAGAATACCGGGCAACAGGCGGAATGCGATTGTTGTTTTATTCTTTTTGTAAAAATTCGTCTTCAAAACCATAGGATTAAAGCCAAGAAAGGTTTGTACAATGTTTTTGTGGGTTTCGCGGGAAACATGGAGTTCAATCATTTTCCTGATGTTTTCCAAAGGTTTTTGCGAACTCCTCCCACGGTGTTCTGGGTCAAATCTCTGCTGAAAGTCCTTGTAGAGATTTTTTATAATATCAGGATAGAAACGAACAACGTGGAAAATGCTATCCAGTGTGTAAGTATCCTTGACAAGACGAAGTTTCAAAAAGCGCAGGATGCCATGGAGTTCGGGTTGCATTGCCAGCCCCTTTTTCAGCGCTTCAATCTCTTCAGTATGCGCCGCGATGAACTGGTAGGTGAACTGGCAAAGAGAAAATGCATAAAGATATTCGCCGGCGGTGAACGTCCTGTTGATGAAAAGGTCGTCAATGGGAGTTTCCCCGACAAAAGAAATCAGACCTATATCCTCCTTCAGATGTTCGAGGAGGTCGTCATCCTGAATCTCCTTCAGGTAAAAGGAAAAGATACGCCTCCCATCACGCATCGGTTCCACATATTTCCTGTTGGTGTAAAGCCCATATGTGGTCATGGCGCCTGAAAATTTGGAAAGGAAATCCTCGGACGTATATGGCGGGAGGGAAACCATGATGCGGGTCTCATGTGAGGAATGTTTCTGTGAGACCACTACATATGGGGTAAGACGACTCTTTGATGCATTGTAAACTTGCTCATAGCGCTCAATAGCCTCCTTTGAGGAGGTCTTGAGGAAATCAAGGTTCATATTGTATGTGAAATCCGAACTGCCAGCGGGCTTTTCACTAAAGGTGGGGCGGTAAACAAAATACATTCTAAGGAAGGATGCGCCGAGGGCGCGCCCCAGCGTGCGATAAGATTGGAGACGATAATTCCCAAAAAGGCGGTCAATGCGCAACTCAATCTCGGTCGTCTTTTCCAGGGTATCATCCACAAGATAAAAGGTCTCGTCCTTCTTTTCACTCCGGATGTCCATATTAACTTCGGGGGAGCGGGCATTAAGGGCGATGACCTCTGCCGCGCGTAGCGATTCCAGGTGCCGGGCAATGACCTCAGGTGGAGTCGTCTGAAAGTAATATTCATCAATGCCAAGTTTGCCAAAAAAAGTCTCCATCATAGACTTGATGCGCTCTTTTGTGAAATTCTTGTTTTTGAGAAGCTGGGTTTCAATAAAATGCAAAGTCTCTTCCGTCAGACCGCATCTCTGCGAAAGGGCATCATAATTCATATCACAACCCCTGTTTTCTCACAAACCCTGTTAAAAAATCATTTCTCGTCCCCTCATATTTCACAAATTCATATTGTGAAATCTTCACAACACCATATTCAAGACTTTTCAATAGCAAATCCTGATACATAATGAAGCAAAATCTTTTTCATATAAGCTATTTTTTTCTTGTAAACGATTACATATGTAGTCTATTGATTACACGTGTAGGCATAAAAAGGGGTTCTCTTTTAGCTCACAATTCTAATTTTTCGGAGGTTGACCATGCCTGAGAAAAACCAAATGCGTGAAATTCATGCTTCAATTTCGGGCGCTGAATGGGAGGTGATGAAACCAATCTGGGAACAGGGTGCTTTAACGGCGCGCGATGTTTATGCCGCATTGTCACCCGACCATGATTGGGCAATAAATACAGTCAAGACTCTCCTTTCCCGTCTGGTGGCAAAGGGAGCGCTTAGCTATGAACAGGTGGGTAACACCTATGTCTATCGTGCGCGACTTGGACGCGAGGAAGTAACTCGCACCACTCTCCGTGGTTTCCTCGACCGGATGCTGGATGGTTCAGCGGTTCCACTGCTCGCCCACTTTATTGAGGAGAGCAACCTAACCGATGAAGAAATCGCAAATGTGCGCCGCCTGCTGGATAAAAAGGCAAGCAAACATCAGAAGAGGAGGTGAAATCCATGAGCGTTCTGATTCGTCGGATATCTATGGTCTGGCTGGTATGGATGACAGCATCGAGCGGACAGATAGCCCTGTTTGTCATTTTGATTGCTCTTGCGTCGTTACTTCTTCATCGATTTCCTGCTCGTTTCCGCTATGCCTTATGGATTCTCGTGCTGGTTAAGATAATCCTGCCGCCCACACTGGGCGTCTCATGGGGCATCGGGACATGGGCGATGTCGCCTCTCAGCACCAGAATGTATCCGGGCGCATCCACATCGGCAATTCAGAAACTATGGGCAATTCCCCAGAACAATACTAATGACCGCGCAAATGATAATATTTTTATGGAGAGCAGAAGCGCTGACAAATTACGTCCAACTGTGTCACGACGTATTGAAACGTCACAGTTGTTGTTCGGCATCTGGATTGTGGGGCTTGCAGGATTTCTTGGTTTTGTCGCGCTTCGCTATGCGGGATTGATTCGGAAATTGCGGTCGGGACATATCGTTGATGAGGGGCAGCTCCGTATCGAACTGGAGCGAGTGGCGCAATCGTTGCAGGTCAACCGCACACCCCGTCTGATGCTCTCCGATTCTGTGAAAAGCCCCTTTCTAATCGGTATTTTCCGCCCATGGATTGTTCTGCCGGATAATCTGCCAGGACAACTCAGCCCGGAGGAAATGCACAACATCCTGGTGCATGAAATGGTTCACTGGAAGCGACGCGATTTGATTGTGGTATGGACACAGGTTCTTGCGCAGGCAGTTTTCTGGTTTCACCCATTTGTCTGGCTGACGAATGCCCGGCTACGCCATGAGCGTGAATGCGCCTGTGATGAGACAGCGGTGAGAAGCCATGGCTGTGAGCCGCAAAGTTATGCGGAATCGTTATTAAAAGTTCTTTTAGCGGCACGGGCACGGGGCTCAGTTGCTATGGGTTTTCTGGGAATTTTTGAACGCTATACCAAACTTCAGGAACGATTGGAGGTTATTATGAACACAAAACGTGGTTCGAAAAAAGTTGGTCTTTTGCGCTGGGGCTTGCTGGCTGTTCTTGCGGCGGTTCTTATGCCGATGGCTCCGCGAGCCGATTCAACACAAGGCACGGAAGGAGTTGCGACATACATTGTCGCCTTCAAATCCAAAACTCCCGGCAAATTACAAGACGTTGAGGAACTGCTTACGGCATTCAACAGCCATCACCCGCAAAATGTAAGGACACATCACTATCGCACCACAAATGTGGGGGGTATCCGCATCGGTTATATCTGCGTGGATGGCAAGGATGGTCTGGATGCGGTTTTGAAAATGCTGGAAATGAGCGAGGAATTGGAGCTGGTGAAGTACACGGAAGGCACGGAAGAAAGTCTGAAACGCCTTTACGAGATGCCGCAGGACCCTGATAAAGCTACACGGCCGACTCCACAGGCTGGGCCTCCGAATATAATCAGCACAAGGCCCGCAGTTGGCTCCACCGATGTGGACCCCAACATTCAGGAAATCACGGTCACCTTTGACCGCGATATGGGCACCGGCATGTCATGGACCGGAGGTCAGCCAAATTTTCCGCCCCTTCCGGAGGGAAAAAAGTGTCATTGGCGCGACAAACGCACCTGCGTGCTCCCCGTCCAATTGAAACCCGCCTCGTATTATCGGGTGGGGATTAATTCCAAGAGCCATAGTAACTTCAAGGCGGCTGATGGCGTCTCAGCCCTCCCTTCAGCGATTTATTTCACGACCAAGGGGGCATCAGAGGAATTGAAAAAGAAGGTGCAGTCTCCCAAGGTTGCCAGTTTAGAACCGCCTGACGGTGCGACTAATGTTAATCCCAATCTCAAAGAAATCCGCGTCACATTTGACATGCCGATGAGCGGTGGGATGTCGTGGGTCGGTGGCGGTCCCAATTTTCCTGAGAGACCGGAAGGTCAGAATATTCGCTGGGCGGAAGATAAACTGACGTGCATCATGCCTGTGCGCCTGAAACCTAACTGGCAATATCAGATACGTCTCAACAGCCAGACCCATATCAATTTCCAGAGCGAGGGCGGTGTCCCATTGAAACCGGTGAGCTACACCTTTTCTACAGGTCCGGCAAATTAAACCGCTTCTTCCGATTACTACAGAGGAGCAGTCTCGGAATTTTTTATCCGAGACTGCTTTTTCTTTTTCCAATCAGACAGCTACTGAAGAAATAACGTTGACGATTCACACCAATGTGTGAAATTCTTTTTTTGTGAAAAAATTAAAGAACGGATAATAATTATGAATTCGTCTAAAATTTTACGCTGGATTTTATGCCTCTATCTTCTCCAAGCCGTATCTTTGCATGCGGCTGAAAATCTATCGACACACCAATCTAATCCCTATGCCGAAACCCTTACCCAGATTTCCACAATCAACTCCCTCATGGCTGGCAATTTTGACGGCACCTTCACTTTCGGAGAGCTGAAACATTACGGGGACTTTGGCATCGGGACTTTTCACTCACTTGACGGTGAGATGATTGAACTCGATGGCAAGATTTATCAGGCAAGGGTTGATGGAAAAGTTTACCTCACCTCGGATTCAGCAAAAACACCCTTCTCCACAGTCACTTTTTTTGAGCCCGATGAAAAATTTCCCGTAACAGGATTTTCTCTTGAGGAACTCGAAAAGTTCTTGGATGAAAAAATAAACAAAAACTTCTTTTATGCAGTCCGGATAGACGGTGACTTCAACTACGTAAAGACTCGCAGTGAGACCTCCCAAAAACCCTATCCAACTCTTGTGGAGGCGATAAAAAAACAGGCTATCTTCGAAAAAAAGGACGTTCGAGGGACACTTGTTGGCATCTATTGCCCCGAATTTATGAACGGACTGAATATCCCCGGCTACCATTTCCATTTCCTGTCCGATGACAGGTCCTTCGGCGGGCATGTCCTGGAAGCAAATGTCAACCACGCAACCGCCAGAATAGATAAGACACCCGCGTTTAATATGCTCCTGCCTGCCGATTTCTCTCCCGGGGGTTCCAAAAAGGGGGACATTGAGCGTGTTGAAAAAGAACCAACGACGAAATAGGTAAAAATCTTTATGTTCGTCTTTGGCTTGGTGATAAATGTGATTGCGGGAAATGATATTCAATCTTGAAAATCTGAAAACCTACGAAGACTGTCGCGATGCCCTTCAGCAAATCCTCTGCGGGGCGAGCGCAAGGGAACATGTCTCAGCCCTCATACAGAAATCCCTCATTACCGAGCGGCTTATCCAGACCATCTGGGCGCAAGGGTATCTCAAAACAGATGCCCTTGAAACCATCTCCGGAAAAAAAGTAGAAATCATCAATGCGGGTCGCTGGAATACGGAGACCGGTCCGGATTTCCTTTCTTCCGAAATCCGCATCGGAGATACACACATGAAGGGGGACGTGGAAATTCACGTCCATGCATCAGATTGGGCACGGCATAAGCATGACCGGAATTTCGAATACAACAACTGCATCCTGCATGCCTTTTTCTATGACGATGACAGGGAGGAATATGACCGCCTTTTCAATTCTTCCCCTCTTGAGCGCATCTGCCTTGAACCCTTTATCCATCCCGATATCGAGACAATCCGCCTGATTCTTTCCGATGATGATTACAATTACAGGGATGATGCAGGGGTGGGACGATGCAGTGGCACCATGCGCAAGCTTGAACCCGCTTTCCTCCATCGCCTTCTTGACACTGCAGGCGACCGCCGGATGGAGGAAAAGGCAGAACGTCTCAATAAACAACTTGCTGGCGAAACTTATGACCAGGTTTTTTATCAGGCGCTCATGACTTCAATGGGATACAAGGGTAGCAGAACGCTTTTCTTTCTTCTCTCAAAAAGGGCGCCAATTGCGGAACTCCTGGATTATTCCTCAGGGAAATCCCAGGAGGAACGTGCCCTAATCATTCAGGCAATTCTTCTTCACGTGGCAAATCTCATCCCCACTGGTGGCGTAAAAACCGCCGCAATGGATGAAGAGACTATCAATTATCTCAACGCCATTAATCGCTGGTGGGCAGAGTTCTCAGGATATTTTACAGACCGCATCCTCCCCCCGACGAAAAAGTGGTTTTCACATGTGCGTCCCGTGAATTTCCCAACCAGAAGAATCGCCGGCATTTCCAGACTTCTTTCACAGCTCATAGCTGATAGCGGATACCTCTTTGACAAATTTACCGCTCATTTCCGCCGGGGTGCGGAGACAAATCCATCAGGACGCATACTGCGTCAATTCCTGAAGGACACAGAGAGACTCCTTACTGTAACAGAAGACCCTTACTTCTCATTCCGATTCAATTTCACAAGCCACCGCTCTTCCCACCCACTGACACTTATCGGCGGTGCACAGGCATCATCACTCATGTTCAATGCCGTTCTTCCCATGCTCCTTCTCAAGGCAAGAATGGACGTTGATAAACAACTTGAGGAGTTTGTCTGGCGTTGCATCTTTGCCTTTCCTCCGCTTTCGGAAAATGTCATCACAAAGTTCATGCGCCGGCGCCTCTTCGGTGATGAGGAATTTGCCAGACCATTTATCTTCAACGAGCGTCGCCAGCAGGCGCTCTTTAAAATCTTTCACGACTGCTGTAATTCTAACGAGGTCACTTGCGACGATTGTTTTTTTTACCGTCAGAGCAAGGAGCAATTAACCGATGAGCAGAATGACAGCACAGGTGGATTGAAGAGATAATCTCGGACTTCCCTATTTTAACAAAATTTCTATCACCATGAAAAAAAATTGCGACACTGCACCGAAAAGCAGTGTCGCTAAATAAGGATAAGGTAATTTCAAATATCGGTTTATATATGCTGTTCTTCCGACCTCATCTGGCTCCGATAAATATCACCACCGCTAACGGTGCCATTCGTCGGGTCATAAGACCCGAGGTTCCATCCCCCAGCGTCATAATCCCCATGCATCCATAAATAATTCTGATACCATGTATCCGGACCCGCACTGCGTATGACCCAATAGCCGTATCTTCTCATCTGCGCAGCATAAGATGTGACACTAGAACCAGTATATTAAGTTGTATAAAATTCAGTAGGCAGATACATGATCTCATTTGCAAGCTTGGACGTGAAATTGTGGGCGACGCGGAAGATATCAATCAGCGTGTCTTCACTGCTGACATAGGACGTTGGCGTGGTGAGCGCACCGGGATAGACTTTCCAACATTGCTCCTGAGGTGCAGCGGGCCAAAAGGGCGGCCAGGTAGTCAGGGGATAATGGTTCATATCAGTAAAATAAGCCTCCAGAGCCAAAGCAGATGTCCGGAGATTTGACTTCATGCGTGAAACCTTGGAGCGCACCTGTGCTTCAAGAAAGTTGGGGATGGCGATTGCCGCAAGAATGGCAATGATGGCAACAACAATCAGTAGCTCAATGAGCGTAAATCCCTTTCTATTCATATTTTAAATTCACCTCCTTTTCATAATCTATCTAAAATAAATTTATACATTCAACAAACTCGGTGTCAATATAATTTTCAAATTTGATGTCACATTTCATTCTTGATAACACCATATCCTGTGAGTAGTAATACATTGCCTTCGTCATCATAAAGGAGGATGCGAGTTTAAAATTTACCGCTTCAGCTCTTGACCACATCATTGATTCTATTGCACCATGTTCACTCGCTTGCCCCGGGACAACATCGAGTTTATGTATGTTTAACGATAGTTTCATGGAGGCAATCGCATGATAAAGGAAGACCTCAAAAAACTTTTCATGTTGCAAGAGATAGACCAGGAAATGTCGCAACTCCGCAAGCAGTTGAATCTGTATCCTCCAATGTTGAAGCGCTTGGAAAGTAACCTTGAACGAAAAAGAAAAGAGTTGGAACAAACAAGGAACGAGCAAAAGGAGCGGCTCAAGGATAGAAGATTAATGGAAAAGGAGATTCAATTCAGGCAGGAGGAAGTCCAGAAAAAACAAAATCAACAAATGGCTCCAAAAATTAAACAGGACGCCTATAACGCCCTCAAGCGTGAGATTGATAAATTGAAGGAGGAAATCAGCCACCTTGAGGATAAAGTCCTGCAATTCATCTTAAAAGATGAGGAAATGGAGGCAGTCTTCGCCGAGGAGGAAAGAAATTTCAAACATGAAGAGGAAGACGCTCAGATGGAGCGCCAGCGCATTCAGGAACAGATAGACAACAAGAATCGACGCCTTGCAGAACTCGAAAAAGAGCGGGAGCAACAGGTTTTAATTGTCCCCGGAGACCTCCTCAACTATTACAATCGCTACATCAAGGCTCACGGTCCGACTTCCGTGCTTGTGAGTGTTGAACAGGATTCCTGTGGTGGTTGTCACATGCGGATTCTCCCGCAGATAATTGTGGAAATTCACAAGGGTGAAAAAATGGTCACCTGTGAGGGCTGTCGCCGGATTCTGATATCCAAAGAATGAGCAAGTAAAAAAGGGTGGCGCAGAAAGACTTGCCAGACCTTTTAGCATGTTGCTGATTGTTGTTTTCCCCGAACGATTGGAAACAGGAAAGCCAAATATTTCTCATCTTGCCACATCAAATTTGACCATTTATAATGTATAAAATTGCCTCGCCGGGCTCCCGACTTTCAATTATACAGCCGTCCCTCATTCCCATAAAGTATTCAGTCTGGACGTGAAAATGTTCTGCTATTGCGCTCTCAATCTCCTTCAGGTTTGTGTGTTTAATGTTTCTCACATACGACTCAGGATTAGCCACCTTTTCCTTGAAAAAAACCGACCGGGGATTAAGCAACATTACGATAATCCTGCCATCCGGGCGAAGCACACGCACCGTATTCTCAATCGCTTTTCGATAGTCCTCAATAAATTGCATTGAGGCAACGTAAACCACCGCATCAAATGATGATTCCGCAAATGGCATGTCTTCCGCACGCCCGGCGATTGTCCTGACGCCTTCCAGCGCGCACGCCAGTGCCTCTAAGGATATGTCCAGACCGGTAACGCAAAACCCGCGTTCGCTTAAAACAGTTTCTATAATCGCCGGACCACAGCCGACGCTCAAAACATCCCTGCAACCTTCCAGTCGCCGCAACAGATAATCTATCTCGTTCTGAAATACCTTTTGCCAGAATTCTGTCCTGCAGGATTGCAGGTATTTTTGAATTGCGTTGGATTTCTCAGTCAACATTTTGACTCCGCAAAAATCTGGCGCCAGTGGGCGCTTGCCGGTCATCGTTTCTATGAGCCGATAATGTTTTCATTTCTGACATGCCTTCCTGCATCTTTGACCAAGACCGCTATTTCATGCAAATAACCGGATACACATTTGTTCAGGCGAAAACCCTCTTCTGATAAAATGTCCTGTGCCAAATCAAGAGTCACACCGCTCAACGGGTGTTCTCTCCCCTCTTCGCGATGCATCTGGTGCAACATTTCAAATCCCTGTTTGGAAAAATCCGCCACAATGACGATGCCCTGAGGTCTGACAACGCGGGTGACCTCGTGAAGGACACCTCTGGCATCATCCAGATGATGGAGGACATCCATCAAGGCGGCACAGCCAAAGTGACCATCAGGGAAGGGAAGAAATGCCGCATCGCCGCACAGGAAGTGGATGCGGTCGGCAAGACATTCCTCCTTTGCCAGAAGAATCGCAAGCTTCTGTCCGTGGAAGTCCGGGTCAACGGACACCACATCGAGTCCTGCCTGTGCCAACGCCATTGCCATCAGCCCTTTCCCCGTGCCCACGTCCAAAGCAGGACCTGTGAGGGGACTGGCGGCTTCAACGGCGTAACGTGGAGCGGCAAAGCGGTCATATCCCCGTTGCAGATATTCTTTCGTCCGTGCGCGGAAATCTGCCAATCTTGATTGAACGTCAGACGACCGGGTCATAGCATTACTCCTTCGGAACAAATAAGAATTGCCTTCCCGAACCGCAAGGATAAAACCGGTCGGCAAAGACATGCTGGAATTTCAGGATAGCCCTATCTCCTGTGCAGTGACAGGGGGCAAGCAGAGCGGGGGAAAATTCCTCAAGTGCCGCAAGAGTCCTGTCGATGCGTTCTTCCGATGCCTGCCGCAGATGAAACCCGCCTATCACGGCGTGAAGAGGCATCATGCCGCTTGCCCTTTGTGCCTGTTTCAATGTATTAATCAAGCCCGCATGACAGCATCCCGCACAGACGATTAACCCTCCTGGCGTGGAAATCCAGAGAGCCTGTTCATCGGGGAACACATCTTCATTCTTGCCATCAGGGTCGATAAAGAAAGGACCGCTTGAGGTTTCATAAGAAACGGTGCGGGGTATCGGTCCTGTTGTTCCAACAACTGGATTGAGTTGGACCGGCTCGGAACTCCATCGGACACGCTCAGCCGGTATCTGATTCAAGACCTGTTGCGCCGAAGACGGCATTCCAATGGGCTTGGGAGTGGCACCGGGGTGTACACTGTAACTCGGTGCAACGGCGTGTGGGGGCAGAACAATTGCGGCTTTCCGGGCAAGCGGGAGAACAAAAGCAAGTCCGCCTGTGTGGTCATAATGTCCGTGGCTGATGACGATATAATCTGTCTTCTCTAAGGGGATGCCGAGAGCGCTGGCGTTTTTTATCGCAACGGATGACTGCCCGGCATCGAAGAGAATCTTCAAATCGTCAACTTCAATCCAGAGGGATAACCCGTGTTCCGATTCCAATCCACCGGCGGCGACGGTATTATCTACAAGTATCGTAACCCTGACGCATTTCGTATTCATGACCCGCCCCTTTCTATGAGCTCCGCGATTTGTTTGACAATTTCTCGCATGATGTCGGCAGTTGTGGAAGTGGAATAATGACGGATAAATGCAAGACCGTCGTCGCAGTCCTCCGCGATTTTGGGGTCGAGCGGGATTGCGCCAAGAAAAGGAACCTGCATATCTTCCGCAATGCGCTGTCCACCGCCTTCACGAAATATCTGCGTGATTTTGCCACAATGAGGACAGGCGAAACCGCTCATATTTTCCACCACGCCGAGCACCGGTACCTGAATCTGACGGCAAAAGGTTATGGACTTGCGGACGTCCACTGCAGCGACCTTCTGGGGTGTGGTAACAATTACCGCACCGTCCATTTTACCAATCAGCTGGCACACAGAGAGTGGTTCATCCCCCGTTCCCGGCGGCGAATCGATGATGAGATAATCGAGGTCGCCCCATTCCACATCCTTCAGAAATTGTTTGATGACTCCATGTTTCAAGGGACCGCGCCATATCACGGCGTCGTCTGAGTTGCGTAAGAGAAAGCCAATGGAAAAAACCTTTAATCCGTTCAGATTCACGGGGAGCAATCCATTCTCATTCCCTTGCACCATTTCATGTTCCAAGCCCAGCATGGTCGGAATACTGGGACCATGAATATCAATATCCAGCAGTCCCGTCTGTTTTCCCGACATCATCAAAGCCACAGCGAGATTGACTGCGAACATACTCTTTCCCACTCCACCCTTGCCTGAAAGGACAATGATTTTATGGCGTATTCGGCAGAGCCGGGATTGGAGTTTTCTGCGAGCCAGAAATTCTTCCTCGCTCTCGCCCTGTTGACGTTTAGATGCCGGGCAGTCCGCCACGGCGCAGTGGTCGCATGGGGATTCATTAGTGTCCAATTCTCCAGTCTGCTTATCCTTATCGGTCCCTTTCATACTTTACTCCTTCAATCCAAGACTATTCCATATTGTTCTGACATCCTCAGCGGAAGGGGCTTCACTTTCCACTAACGTCTGTTGGCGCATCTGTGCCGCCGTTACAGCGGGATCGTAACGAATGTGTCCGACCGGCTGAGCCCCGGCATTCCGTGCAAGTTCCTCGATTTGCCTTGTCATGTCCGGATTCAAATCCCACTTGTTCACACAAACCGCCGCCGGCATATCGAAATGTCTCGTCAGGGCAAGAACCCGCGCAAGATCGTGTTCGCCTGAAACGGTGGGTTCTGTTACTACAAGAACAGACGATGCCCCCGTAATGGATGCAATGACGGGACATCCGATGCCTGGCGGACCGTCAATAATCACCAGAGGGATGCCCCTTTCTTCCGCAATCCGGCGCGCCTCATCTCGAACCGTCGAAACCAGCTTTCCTGAATTGCCTTCCGCCATGCCTAACTGCGCATGAACCATAGGACCCACTCGTGTTTGAGACAGATACCACATCCCGCTGACCGCAGGTGCGAATTCAATGGCGTCCTCGGCGCAAAACCACGCGCAAACGCCGCAGCCTTCACAAGCCACAGCATCAATCCGAAATGTCTTATTCACCCTTCCATTCCCATGCCCATCATAATAAATGGCATCGAATCGGCAGAGTTCTTCACACTTGCCGCAAGCGACGCAATGACCGGCTCTAATTCTTGCCTTACTGCCTCCCACAAATTTCTCGTGGCTGATAATCTCCGGATTGAGAAGCAGATGCAGATCGGGCGCATCAACATCGCAGTCAGCAATCACAGACTGACCGGCGAGAACAGCAAAAGAGGCGGCAAGACTGGTTTTCCCCGTTCCGCCTTTGCCACTTATAACGACAATTTCCTTCACCATATTGCTTATATTGTCCGATTCCGACCTCTATTTCGATTTCCCGATCTTATAGAACAAACGCCCCTTCTGGCGAACAGTTCCCACTTCCCCACGCTTAAACAGGCTCTGCAATCGCTTTGCCGCTTCTGCAACATGAATGCCCAAGCCGGACGAAATATCCGAGATCGTGCAGGGACGTCTGCTTAAAAGTCCAAGAATATCCGTATCCGTGACTCCCGCCGGTTTGGCGTATAATCCCTCGATGTGTCCTGTATCGCCTATGACTTCCGCCTTTACGGGAAACATTTCGGAAAACATCTTCATATCCTGCAATGGAACAGCATGGGCTATCTCTTCGCAGGGAGGACGCGATACAGTATTCAGTTGAACTCGCTCCGGTTGGATGCATCTGACAAGCTCGGCAATTTTCTCCACTTCGGATGCAACGCCCGTGATGCCGGCGAGAAGAAAAATTTCAAGCCACACGGATTTTGTGAAACATCTTGTGAACTCGGCAAGACCGTCCAGCATTTTGGCGAATGTAATTTCAGGATGAGGACGGTTCACGAACATGAACAAGCGCTCACTGCCGGCATCGAGTGATGGCAGAACCAGATCGGCTTCCAAGAGAGCGTCCTGCACCTCACTCTTCCATAAGAGCGAGCCATTTGTCAGAACAGCCACAGGAAGGCGTGTCAGACCCTTAATCCTCACTATCAATCTGCCAATGCCCGCATGAAGTGTTGGTTCTCCCGAACCGGCAAGGCTGATGTAGTCCGGTGTGCATCCCGTAGCGAGTTTCCTTTCCAGTTCGGCAATGATTGCGTCTTCTTCTACATAAGTCATACGCTTAATTGTCTTGTTCGTGGTGTGTCCAAGCTGACAGTAAATGCAATCATAGGTGCATGTTTTAAAAGGCACAAGGTCCACCCCGAGCGATTGCCCCAATCGTTGTGATGGGACAGGACCGTAGATATATTGGAACGGGGCTTCCTTCATTGCAGGTCTCCGCACGGAGGTTTTTCACAGCGTTCATCACGTCCGCAACAGGTTCTGGCTTCCATTTCAAGAGAGCATCCGTTCTCATGCTGGCTTCGGGTGCCCTCCTTGAGAATAAAGCCTGTGCCGCCGCTGATGATGCGATGCACCTTACCGCGGCACTTCGGGCATTCTGCTACAGGCGCTTCTGTAATGCTCTGCTGTTGTTCAAATACATGCCCGCAGGCAACGCATCTGTATTCATAGGTTGGCATGACTTTCACCTCTTGTTTCACTCAGCCGTTCTTGAATCTTATCCAGCAACTGCAGGAAAAGATTCCGGTATTCCGGCAATACATCTATCACGATGCTTCCCCGCGAATATGCCTCGGCGATCCGACGGTCATCTGGAATATCCATAAGAAGGGAAATGCCCTTTTCCCTGCAAAATTCATGCACCCTGTTGTCACCCATCCCGATACGGTTGACAATGACACCGAAGGGAAGATTCAATTCACGCAACATATTTACCGTCAGGATCAAATCATGCAAGCCAAAAGGAGTCGGCTCTGCCACCAGCGCCACATAGTCCGAATCCCGGAGCGTGGCGCTCACAGGGCAGGAAGTTCCCGGTGGGGCGTCCAGGATCGCAAACATGTTTTTCTGAAGACGCTTTTTCACTTCCCTTATCAAAGGAGAAGCCATAGCCACACCCACATCGAGCCGTCCATGAACCAGCATGATATTCCCCGCTTGGAATGTCTCGATGACACCCATTCTTTTATCAATCTCCTGTATTGCCTGCCTTGGGCAGACAAGGGAGCACCCACCGCATCCATGACAAAGTTCGGGAAATACAAGGGCTTTCTCCTGAAGACACGCAATGGCATGATATTGACAGAGGCGGCTGCATAACCCACAGGCATTGCACAACGATTCATTCACGCGGGGAATGGGGAGGAATACAGGCTCATCTGCAAGGCGGAGCGCTTTTAAAAACAGATGACAATTGGGCTCCTCCACATCGCAATCCATCAGCTGCACGGAGGACTCCACCGCCTTCGCCAGATTCAGGGCGACTGTGGTTTTTCCGGTTCCCCCCTTTCCCGAAGCAATGGCGAGAACCATGTCCAAT
>Ga0172365_10000723_pt1 | contig 22977 bp, 22 predicted proteins | sample LakKivSesite48cm_FD_114535 | JGI IMG/M metagenome (GOLD analysis project Ga0172365, IMG submission 114535) | Sediment microbial communities from Lake Kivu, Rwanda - Sediment site 48cm | ecosystem: Environmental > Aquatic > Freshwater > Lake > Sediment | place: Rwanda: Western Province, Lake... | reverse complement strand
GTTCTCGCGCCCGCTCTCAAGGCTCCGGATGGTTCTCTCTACCGGACTGGCGTCCTGAGACCGCGGCGGACTTGCCCGCACACGGCCCGGGACGAGCCAGGATGCCAACCCGCCGTCCCGATCTCCGGCGCCTGACGTCTATCCATTCTGAGCTGCTGTGTACGCGAGGAGCCCTCCCGCCTTCAGCATCGCCTTCTCGCGCTCGGACAGGTCCTGCTTCGCCGGGATGGTCGTCTTCTTGGTGAGGTTCTTGACGACGAGCTCCGGCGCGAGCTTGGACACGTCGATCTCGAGCTGGTCGCCCTGGTCGATCAGGTCGGTGTTACAGGTGATCGGCAGGATCCCCATGTTGATCAGGTTCGCGCGGTGGATGCGGGCGAAGCTCTTCGCCAGCACGGCCTTGATGCCGAGCTTCCACGGCGCGAGCGCCGCGTGCTCGCGCGACGAGCCCTGTCCGTAGTTGTCGCCGCCGACGATGAACCCGCCGCCCTTCTCCGCGGCACGCGCGGCGAACGTCTTGTCCTCATAGTGGAACGTGAACTTCGCGATCTCCGGCAGGTTCGACCGCAGGTGCTGGGTGAGCGGACCGGCGGGGAGGATGGCATCGGTCGAGATCCCGTCGCCGACCTTGAGCAGCGTCTCGCCCCTGAGCACAGGCGGCAACGGCTTCTGGTTGCCGAGCGGCGCGATGTTGGGCGCTCGCCGGATCTCGACGCTTGGGCCCTCGGGCTCGAGGATGAGGTAGTCGTCGACGGTCAGCTTCTCGACCTTGATCTTCGGCGCGGGAAGCTCGCGCGGGTCGGCGATGACCCCCTTCAGGGCGGACGCCGCAGCGACCTGCGGGCTGCACAGGGCCAGCTTGCCCTCCTCGTTCCCGCCGCGTCCCTTCCAGTTGCGGTTCACGGTGCGCAGCGAGAGGTGGTTCGTGCCGGGGACGAAGCCGATGCCGATGCACGCGTTGCAGCCGGGCTCGATCATCCGCACGCCGGCCTTGGTCAGCGCGAGGAAGCTTCCGTCCTCCATCAGCATCTCCCACGCCTGCCGCGACCCGGGCGACACGATGACGTCGATGGCCGTCGACACCTTCTTGCCCTTCAGCATCTCGGCGACGATCTTCAGGTCCTGGTACGAGCCGTTGGTGCACGAGCCGATGAACACCTGGTCGATCTTCGTCCCGGCGACCTTCTCGATGTCGAAGACGTTGTCCGGCATCCCCGGCATGGCGACGAGCGGTTTCACCGTCGCGAGGTCGATCTCGACGACCTTGTCGTAGACTGCGCCCTCGTCGGGCGAAAGCTCCGACCAGTCCTTCTCGCGGCCCTGCATCTTGAGGAAGTGCTTGGTGACGTCGTCGGACGGGAAGAGGGACGACGTCGCGCCGGACTCGGTGCCCATGTTGGTGATCGTCGCGCGCTCGGGGACCGTCAGGTTCTTCAGACCCGGGCCGACGAACTCGAGGAAGTAGCCGACGCCGCCCTTGACGGTGATCCGCCGCAAGAGCTCGAGCGCGACGTCCTTCGCGCTGACGTTGGGCTGGAGCTTCCCAGTGAGGACGATCTTCATCATCTTGGGCATCGTCAGGTAGAACGGCCCGCCGCCCATGCACACGGCGACGTCCATTCCGCCGGCGCCGATCGCCAGCATGCCGAGCCCGCCGGCCGTCGGGGTGTGGGAGTCCGAGCCGATGAGCGTCTTCCCCGGCACCGCGAAGCGCTCGTAGTGAAGCTGGTGGCAGACGCCGTTCCCGTTCTTCGAGAACTTCGCGCCGTAGTGCGAGGCGATCGTCTGCAGGAAGATGTGGTCGTCGGTCGACTCGCCCTTGAACCCGAGCGAGGTGTGGTCGGAGTACGACACCGCAAGCTCGGCGCGCACCTTGTCGATCCCGAGCGCCTCGAACTCGAGCCACGCCATCGTCCCCGTGGAGTCCTGCGTCAGACACTGGTCCATCCGAATGCCGATCTCGGTTCCGCGCTTCAATTCACCTTCGCGCAGATGCTGCGCGAGGATCTTCTCGGTCATGGTTTGGGGCACGAGTACCACCTCTCTGGTGACCGGAAGTATAGCCAGGTCAGGTCGTCCCGCAAAGTGCGATTGTCTCATTGGTTGGGTCTCATATTCCGGGACTCACGCCCCTTGAACGGCTCTTTGGCCCTACAGGACTGCTTCCGCCGCGGCGAGGCCGGAACGCACCGCGCCTTCGATCGTCGACGGCCAGCCGGTCGCGGTCCAATCCCCGGCGAGGAAGAGGCCGTCGATGCGAGTCCGCGCTCCGTGGCGAAGCGAGCCCGACTCCACAGACGGCACGAATGTTGCGGCACGGTGGCGAATGACAAGGCGCCGCAGGCAGCGGGCCGCGCGGACACTGGGGATAACGCCGCCGAGGGCGGCGAGAAGCTCGTCGGCCACGGCGTCCGTCGGCCGGTCGATCCACGCCTGGGCTGCGCTCTGAGACAGCACAAGGTGGGTGCCGCGCGCCGCTCCGCGCCATCGGCCGACGTCGAAGACGGCCTGCACGGGCGAGTCGACGGCGATGGCGAAGTCGTCGGCGAGGACCGGGCTGTCGAACCAGAAGTGCACGTTCACGATCGGCGCCCACTCTAGGCACCTGGCCGGCTGAAGGACCGGCGCCAGCTCCGGACGACCGGCGACGAGTGAATCGAGGGCGCGAGGAGGAACGGCGGCGATGACGGCATCGGCATCGATCCGGCGGCCGTCGGCGAGCTCGACGCCGACGACGCGATCCCCGGCGAACAGAACGCGCGAGACGGCGGCTCCCACTTCGACCGATCCGTCGCCCGCTTCGATCTCGCGCCGCGCCGCGTCGAAGACCGCGCCAAGCGGCGATACGAACAGCCCCATGTCGGCTCCGTGAGGCACGAAGAAGCCGTCGCCGAACACCTTGCGCGCCGCGGCGACGCCGACCTTCTCGGGCGACGCGTTCAGCGTCGCGACTGAGATCGGGACCCACAGCCGCCGCACTACCCGCTCGCTCTGGCCCCGGTGGGCAAGCCAATCGGCGAACGTGTCGCCGTCTCCCCGCCCGAGGGCGAGCATCGCGCCGGCACGCAGCGCCCGCAGTCGCTCCTCGACGGAGAGCGGGCGATATCCGAGGAGCCCCGGCGCGAGATGGAGGATGCCCGGGAGCGGCGCCGATCGAAGGACGCTCCTTCTCCCGTCGCACAGAATCGGGACCGAGAGGAAGCGCTGGAACCGGACCGCGGACTCCGCGCCGATCCGCTCGAGGAACCCGGTCGTCGCCGTACAGCAGCGCATAAGAACGTGCTGGCCGTAGTCGAGACCCTCGCCGCTCTCCCGATCGTCGAACGAAGCGGCGCGTCCGCCGAGCCGCGGCGCCGCCTCGAATAGAGAGACCCCGACGCCGGCGTCGGCAAGCCGGCACGCAGCGGCCGTCCCGGCGAACCCGCCGCCGATGACGGCGACGCGCGTCACGTCAGAACCGCCTCACGAACGCGGCCGCCAACAGCCAGAGCTTCTCGCGCGTCGGGAGAGACACACGCCCGGCGAAGACGTCGAAGCTTGCCGCTTCGATCCGCTCGAGGATGCGGCCGTAGATCTCTGCGAGGAGCCAAAGACACGGTCTTGCGGACCGCGGCACGAGGGGAAGAAGCCGAAGCCCATCCTCGAGGAGCGCCTGCGCCTGCTCGGCGTGGGCGCGCAGCAACTGGCGCAGCGCGGGAGTCATCGTCCGGCCGCGGAAACTCGCCTCGTCGACCCCGTGGCGCGCGAACGCTTCTCGCGAGAGGTAGATCCGGCCGCGGGCGAGGTCCTCGTCCACGTCGCGGAGCACGTTCACGAACTGCATCCCGAGCCCCAGGGAGACTGCCTTCTCGCGCATCGCGTCGGTCGGCGGGACACCGTCGGTGAGGATCGGCAGCGTGGCCAGGCCGACGGCGGACGCGACGCGGTAGGCGTAGGCCTCGAGCTCAGCGTCCGTCTCGACCCACGCGAGGTCGAGGTCCATCTCCACGCCGTCCTGGATCTGGCCGAGGTCTTCGGGATCGACACCGTAGCGGACGATGGCGTCGGCAAGCGCAAGATCGCGGTCGGTCTGGGGTTGCCCCGCCACCGCGCCCATCAGCCGCAGCCGCAGCGCTGCGATCCCGGTGCACCTCGGGTCAGTCAAACGGATCTTGGATGAGACAAACAAGGACCCATCGAGTTTCTCGGTAAGCGAGCTCGCAGAGCTCGCGGCAAGCGCAGCTTCACCGCGTTTCTCGGTAAGCGAATGGCGCGCGCCGGATGGAGTGCCATTCGCGGCGCCGTCGGCGACGTTGTCAAGCTCGCGGCAGAACGCGTACAGCGCGTACACCGCCCTGCGCTGCGCGCGAGGAAGCGAGAGGAAGGCAACGTAGAAGTTGCGTGCCTCGCGGCGGGTGATCCGCGCACACTCGGCGTAGGCCGCGTTCAGATCCATCGTCCCCACCGCCGTGAGAGAAGCGTCGAGAGGAGGATGCCGACCTTCTCCATCTTGCCGACCGTCGGTCGGCGCACGAGTGTGTCGTAGCCTTGGCGCTCGATCTTGTCGAGGATCGCAAGCCCGCCGCGCGAGAAGAGGGCAAGGTCGACGCGCAGCCGGCCCGAGACGCGGTCGAGGAGAGGCAGGCCGCGGGCGAAGTAGTCGCGCGTTCGCTCGACCTGAAAGTGAAGCAGTCGGCGCAACGGCTCCGACGCCGTCGCCGCAGCGAGATCTTCGTAGCGAACGCCGTGGTCGGCCATCTCGTCCTGCGGTAGGTAGACGCGGCCGATCGCGTAGTCGCGCCTCACGTCCTGCCAGAAGTTGGCGAGCTGCAGACCGATGCACGTCGCGTCGGAGAGCGCGAGCTCCTCGTCGTCGCGGCGGCCGTACAGCATCAGGACCAGCCTCCCGACGGGGGTCGCCGAGTGGTCGCAGTAGCGAAGCAGGTCGGCGAAGGTCGCGCAGCGCTTGGCACGCTGGTCCATGCGGTTCGCCTCGATGAGGCGCGCGAACGGCTCGCGAGGGAGGTCGAACCGCTCGATCGTCGGCCGGAGCGCGACAAAGACCGGATGTCGGGGAGATCCCGCGTAGCCGAGGTCGAGCTCGACCTCGAACCGGTCGAGGAGAGCAATCCGCTCGGCCGCAGCGGTCGTGCCCTCGCTGCGTCCCTCGAGCACCCAGTCTTCGTCGCCGAGGTTGTCCGCGGTTCGACAGAAAGCGTAGACGGCCGCGAGGTGCTCGCGCATCACGCGCGGGGCGAGCCACGAGATTACCGTGAAGTTCTCGCCCTCCGCGCCGGCGAGCGCCCGGCACAGGTCGCGGGCCTCCTCGAACGTCGCCGCCCGGGCCCCCGGGTCCGCGAGGATGCATGCAGCGTCAAGCCCGTGGGCCCGCGCGACCGCAGGCTGCTCCCCCCCATCCGATGTCCCTGCGCGGGCGCGAGCAGCGCCAGGCTCCTGGACCCGCGTTACGCCAAGCCTCTCCCGCCCATCCGATGGTTCTGCGCCCCCCTCAGTACCGACAAATCCCTGGGCCCGCGCTTCGCCAAGCCCCGATCGCTCGCCAGATGGTTCTGCGCGGGCGCGAGCCGCGCTCTTCTCTGTATGTACGGGGTATCGGGTGTGTGTCACGCTGGATCGGATGCGTCTACTCACTTCTTGTGCGCCCTTCTCCGTCCCTACACGGCCGTGGGCCCGCGCCTCGTCAAGTCCCACCCGCTCGCCAACCGGTTCTGCGAACCCCTGAGTACTGACAAGTTCCTGGGCCCGCGTTTCGCCAAATCCCTCCCGCTCGCCAGATGATTCTGCGCGGGCCGCGCCACGCCGGACTTCGCCCGCTCTCCGGGGGCTTCTGCGCGGTCACCATCCCTGAACCTGGATCACGACTTCGCGCTCGCGCGGCCGGTCCAGCTCGACGAGGAACACGCTCTGCCACCGCCCGAGCGCAAGCCGTCCGCCCATCACGGGGATCGTCTCGCTCGCGCTGAGCATCAGGTGCTGGCAGTGCGAGTGCCCGTTCGGACACTCGTCGTCGGTCATGTTCGCCGTACGAATGACGAAGTCGTTGTGGCGGTACTCCGCCTCGCGGGGCGCGCTGGTCTCCAGGAAGCGGGCCATGTCTCTGAGCAGGAGCGGCTCGTTCTCGTTGATCTTGACGGCCGCCGTCGTGTGGCGCGAGAACACAGTCACCGTCCCGTCCTGGACCCCCGACGCCTCGACCGCTGCGGCGACCTCGTCCGTGATGTCGATGAACTCCGGCGCCGTCTGCGCAATCCGGTGGATCGCGACGCGGTGCATTCTCATCGCCACGCCGTCCTCGATCGTCGTGCGCATATCCTCACCCCTCTTCACTTCTCTGCCTCCAGACTCCCTCCGGCGCGGCCGCGCAGCCGCCGAACGACGTCCTCGATGACGTTATCCGGCGTCGACGCCCCCGCCGTCACCCCGAACCTCTTCCCGGAAGCCAGCCACTCGTCCTCGATCTCGCCCGCGGACTCGATGTGGTGGGTCGGAACCCCCGTCGCCCGGCACGTCTCCGCGAGCTTGCGCGTGTTCGCCGAGCTGCGGCTTCCCACGACGAGGAGCGCGTCGACGCGCACGGCCAACTCCGCGGCCGCCTGGTAGCGTCGCCCCGTCTCCGGACACGTCGTGTCGACGATGCGCATCTCGGGCACTCGCCCGGTGTAGCGCTTGACCAGCTCCTGAACGAACTCGGCGAACATCGCCGGGCTCTTCGTCGTCTGCGAGATCACGGCGATGCCCTTCTCTCCGATCGGAACCGCGATGTCGGGCGACTGCGTGGCGACGCCGCGTCCGCGCGTCCACGACAGGATCCCCCGCACCTCGGGATGCTCGGCCTCGCCGTACAGGACGACGCTGTATCCCTCCTCGACGAGCCGCGCCGCCGCATGCTGCGCCCGGCGGACGATCGGGCAGGTCGTGTCGACGAGCCGCAGGCCGCGGCGCTCGATCTCGGCGTACACCTCTTCGCCGGCGCCGTGGGCGGTGATCGCCACCGTCCCGCCCTCGGGGACCTCGTCGAGACTCGTCGCCATCCGCGCGCCCTTGGCCGCCAGCGCGTCGACGACGTGAGCGTTGTGCACGATGGCGCCGAGGGTGTGGAGCGGGCCCTGCTCGGCAAGCTCGGTCTCGATCCGCTGGACCGCGCGGCGCACGCCGCCGCAGAACCCGAGGACCTTGGCCTTGGCGATCGTCATCGCGCGCCGTCCTTGGCGACGCGGCCAGCTTGCGCCTCCGCAGCTTCGGCGGGCTTTCCAGCGACGGGCGGAACGCCTTCTGTCGCCCGTCGCCAGCGCCCAAGGGCCATCAGCGGGAAGACGTCGCGGTATAGGTGGTAGCGGATCATGAAGTCGGTCGGGAATCCCGTCCCCGTGAACGTCGCTTCGTCCCAGCCACCCTCCTCGTTCTGCGTCTCGGCGAGGTAGCGGATGCCGCGCTCCGTTGCCGGGTTGTCCACCTCTCCGGCGGCAACGAGCGCCAGCAGGGCCCACGCCGTCTGCGATGCCGTCGACGGACCGCGGCCTCTCCACACAGGGTCGTAGTACCCCTCGATCTTCTCTCCCCAGCCTCCGTCCGGATTCTGGCGCGCGAGCAGCCACTCGACCGCCCGGCGCACGTACGGCGCGCTCATGTCCTCGCCGACAGCGGCGAGCCCCGGGAGGACCGCGCCGGTCCCGTAGATCAGGTTCACGCCCCAGCGGCCGTACCACGCGCCGTCCGGCTCCTGCTCCCGGCGGAGGTAGTCGAGCGCACGCCGAATCACGGGATCGCTCGCCCGACGGCCCAGCCGGCCGAAGTACTCGACGATGTGGCCGGTGACGTCGACGGAGGGGGGGTCGATCATCTCGCCGAAGTCGGCGAACGGGATGTCGCGCGTCCACGTCTGGTCGTTGTTTCGATCGAACGCGCCCCAACCGCCGTTTGTGCTCTGCATCCCGACGAGCCAGCGCGCGCCGCGGTCGAGGGCCGCCGCCTTTCGCGCCGGGGCGAGGTCGATCGCTGAGAGCGCGAGAAGCACCACGGCGCTGTCGTCGGTGTCGGGGTAGACGTCGTTCTGGAACTCGAACGCCCACCCGCCGGGCGGGGCATCGCAGCGAACCTGCCAGTCGCCATCGCCCAGGATCTGCTCGTCGAGGAGCCACTCGCCGGCCCGCACGAGGGCGGGATGGTCGCCGGACACCCCGGCGTCCTCGAGCGCCATCGCCGCGAGACCGGTGTCCCACACCGGCGACAGACACGACTGCAGATGGAAGGGGGCGTCGCCCCCGGCGGCCGCGTCCCCCACCGTGGCGCTCATCGCGAACCCCTGCGGGCCGTAGAAGCCGGCGAACCCCTTCGCGAGTGGGCCGTCCTCGTCGAGCCGGTAGCCGAGGAGTTGGAGCGCGATGAGCGAGTAGACCCACGGCGGCTGTATCCCGCCCCACGCGCCGTCGGCCTCTTGACGTTCGAGGATCCAGCGCTCCGCCTTGCGGATCGCCGTCTTGCGGAGCGGCTTGTACGGGAGCCTGGCGTAGGCGCGGAAGAGCCGGTCGGCCAGAAGGAAGAGGCGGGCTCGCGGCGTCCGCTTCGTCGCCGGCACGCGCAGGTCGGCGTTCGCGCGTCCGTTGACGTACAGCTCGTCGATCCTCGCTTCCGCGGGAAGCGGAACGACCGGCTTGCGATCCATGACGATCGCGAGCGGAACGATCGTCTGCCGCGCCCAGCAGCCGAACGAGTAGATGCTGATTGGGAACCACGACGGCAGAAGGACGATCTCGGGCGGGAGCGCGGGGAGTCCCCGCCAGTCCCACTCGCCCGTCATCGCAAGCCAGATCTTGGTGAAGACGCGCGCCCTCTCGACGCCGCCCTTCGCGAGGATGAATGACCTCGCCTTCTCCATCTCCGGCCGATCGACCGAGATCCCCGCCATCTTGAGCGCGACGTAGGCCTCGATCGTCGTCGACAGCTCCGCCGGGCCGTCGAACCAGTTGGCCCATGTCCCGTCGCCGCGCTGCTTCTCGAGGATGTACGCGGCGGCCCGCGACCGCTCGCCCTCGTCCGTGTTTCCGAGGATGTGGCGCAGGAAGACGTGCTCGGCGGTGATCGTCACGTTCGACTCGAGCTCGGCCCACCAGTAGCCGGCGTCGTTCTGGATCGAGAGAAGGTGGTCGACGGCATTGCCGATGGCCCGATCAAGGTCGGCCACTTCGGCGACAGCGGGACCTGTCGCGATTGGCTCTTTCGTGGCTCGTACCACGCTAGCCATGCCGTCTCCCTCGGTCCAGGAACCCCCGCACGGCGCCGACGATCTCGTCGGCCAGGCGATCCTCGGGGACCGCGGTCGCCGTCGGCTCGCCCCCCACGTACACGGTCCCCTGGCCGCGGCCTCCGACGAGGCCGACGTCGGCGTCCTTCACCTCGCCGAGCCCGTTCACCACGCATCCCATCAGCGCAACCTTCACCGGGTCGACGACATCGTCGAGCGAGCGGCGGACCTCGCCGGCGATCCGCGCGAGGTCGATGCCCGTGCGGCCGCACGTCGGGCAGACGTGGAGATCGACGCCGCGGTGACGCAACCCGAGCGAGCGCAGGATCTCGTACGCCGCGCGGACCTCGTCGACCGGGTCGCCGGCGAGGGAGACCCGCAGGGTGTCGCCGAGTCCCTCGGCAAGCAGGATGCCCAGGCCGACGGCGGAGCGGATCGCCCCCTCCCACGCGGTTCCCGCCTCGGTGATCCCGATGTGAAGCGGGTAGTCGACCTCGGACGCGACAGCGCGGTACGCGTCGACGGTCATCCGCACGTCGGTCGCTTTGAGGGACAGGACGATGTTTGCGACACCGTGGCGTTCGAGGAGGCGCACCTCGTGAAGCGCGCTTTCCACCATTCCCGCGGCCGTCGGCCGCCCGTGCGCGTCCAAGTACTCCTTGGCGAGGGATCCCGAGTTCGCTCCGACGCGGATCGGAATGCCGGCCCTGAGCGCCGCCTCGGCGACCTCGCCGATCCGCGCGGGGTCAGTGATGTTCCCCGGGTTCAGGCGCAGCTTGTCGACGCCGGCAGCGATCGCAGCCAGCGCAAGGCGGTAGTCGAAGTGGATGTCGGCGACGAGGGGGATCGAGATCGCCCGCCGGATCTCGGGGAGCGCCTCGGCCGCGGCGAAGTCGGGGACCGCGACCCGGACGATCTCGCACCCGGCTGCCTCGAGCCGTCCGATCTGGGCCACCGTCGCCGCGACGCCGACCGTGCTCGTGTTCGTCATCGATTGGACGACGATCGGAGCCCCGCCGCCGATAGGCACATCGCCCACAGTCACTCGCCGCGTCATTCGACCGCCTCCCCAAGAGCGTCCGCCACCGCGGCCACGGCGCGGCCGACCTGGCGTCCAGCAAGCGTCGAACCGCGGTAGAGGGCGAGGGTGGCCCCGAGGTGGCGCAGCATCGTCCACCAAAGGGGGCCGGGGCCCGAGAAAGGCATCTCCACCTCCGCAGAGTCGAGGACGACGCGACACGAGAGGAACGGCACGCCGCGGGCCGCCGCCCATCGAGCGAGCGGGCCGCTCTCGAGGTCTACGCTCTTCGCCCCCGTCTTCGCCAGCTCGCGTTTCTCGTCCGCGCCGGCGACGGCTCCGACGCAGGCGCACGGCCCGGTCCACACCGACAACGCAAGCTCGTCGAGCGCCCCGCGGGCTCGGTCGACGAGGGCGCCGGAGATGGGGAGCGTCTCGCCACGGTGTAGGATCGTCCGCGCGAGAAAGACGTCGCCGATCCGCATCCCGGGATCGAGGCCGCCGCAGAATCCGGTCGAGATGAGGAGCGCGGGTTCGATGCTCTTCCGACTCTGCGCCTCGAGGTCGGCGGCCGACGCCTCGCCCATCCGCGTCCGCACGACGCGAAGGCCGGGACGAGGCTCGACCCACTGGACCTCTCGCCGGAAAGAGCCCGCGACGACGATCATCCCCACACCCCTCGCGCGACTCGGACGAGGGCCACCGGCTTGTGGAGCGCGTCGAGGATGCTCGCGCCCTCGAACGAGGAGTGCATCATGCAGTTCCCGCAACGCGGGTCCACGCCCGGCCCGTAGTTCGCCCACACCTCCGGCGAAAACAGCTCCGCGACGTCGTCGGTGTGCCGATCGGCGAGCGCGTAGCACGGAAGCCGCCAGCCCTTGACGGTGTACGTCACCGTGGTCCACGCCGCGCAGTCGTACTCGCGTTCCCCGCGCAGGAAGTCAAGATAGAGCGGGTTGTTGTAGAACGGGAACCCCTTCGTCGGGTCGAGGACACGGCGGAACACGGCCACCGACTCCTGCCGCGCGAGGAAGAGGTCGCGGTCGGAGACATCGCCGTACGCGTACCCCGGCGAAACCATCAGCCCTTCGACGCCGAGCGCCTGGAGGCTCGCGAAGAGGGCGTGCAGGTCCTCGGCGTCCGACCCGTGGAAAAGCGTCGTGTTCGTGCAAACGCGGTGCCCGCGGGCCACGGCCTCGCGGATTCCGGCGATCGCCGTCGCGTAGGTGCCGGGTCGCCCCGTCACGCGATCGTGGACCGCTTCGGTGCCGTCGAGATGGACGACGAAGGCCAGTTGGCGTGAGGGGGGGAACAGGTCGAGCTTCTCCTCAAGCAGGAGCCCGTTCGTGCACAGGTACAGGTAGCGCCCGTCGTCCTTCAGCGCGCGAACGATCTCGCCGATTCCCCAGTGCAGGAGCGGCTCGCCTCCCGAGATGGACACGATCGGCGCATCCGACGCGCGGACCGCGGCGAGACAGGCGTCGACGTCGAGGCGACGATCGACCACGTCGCGGTACTCGCGGACCCGCCCGCAGCCCGCGCAGGCGAGGTTGCACGCCTCGAGAGGCTCGAGCATCGTGACGAACGGGAACCGCTTCCGCCGCAGCAGCTTGTTGCCGGCAATGTGCCGCGCCACCGCCGCGTCCAGCCGGAACGGACGACTCATCGCTCCCTCCCTGCGAGGTAGCCGAACAGCGCCCGCGCCTCGCTCTTTCCCTGCGGCGAGAACGGCAGGGCTTCGAGCCCCGCCTCGGCCTCGGCCAGGTACTCCCGCACCTTCTGCGCGCCTTCATCGCGCGCGCCCAGTCGCTCCATCGTCTCGATCACCCAGCGCGCGTCGGACTCCGACACCGGCTCGCTGGCGTAGATGGCCTCCAAGCGCGCCCGATCTCCGGCCGTGGCGTGCGAGAACGCGGCCGCCACGGGGAACGACTTCTTCCGTCGGCCGACGTCCGAGCCGCGCGGCTTGCCGAGGGCGTCGCCGTTCCCCCAGACGCCGAGAAGGTCGTCCTGGATCTGGAACGCGCGCCCGACGGAGCGCCCCAGGATTCTGAGTTGTCCGCGAACCTTCGCGTCGGCGCCCGCGACGATCCCGCCGAGCTCGAACGCGCAACGCAGGAGCGTCCCCGTCTTCCGATCAACCATGTCGAGGTACTCGTCGACCGTCGCCGCGCGGCGCTCGAAGGCAAGATCAAGCGACTGTCCCTCGATCATCTCCGCCGTCGCGGCCGCCAAAGCCGCCGCGGCCTCGCTCCCGGCTCGGAGAACCACGGAAGTCGAGATCGCGTGCATGAGGTCGCCGGCGTTGATCGCCTCGGCGATCCCGTACCTCGCCCAGACGGTCGGTCGCCCGCGGCGCGTCCGGTCCTGGTCCTGGATGTCATCGTGGATGAGCGAGAAGTTGTGGACGAGCTCGAGGCCGACGGCCGCGGGGAGCGCCTTCGCCATCGGCGCCCCCAGCTCCTCGGCGACGAACAGGACGAGACTCGGGCGAAGGAGCTTTCCCATCCCGTCGATCGCGACGCCGTCTTCGTCCTCCAGGCCCACGTGGAGCCGGAGCGCCCGCAGGAGCGGCGTGCCGCCGCGCAGAGCGTCGCCCATCGCGACGCGGAGTTCGTCTCGGTGTGCACGGAGGATCCGCGGCGTCATCTCACCCACGCCCCGTGCCCGGAGCCCCGACGGCGAGTCCCAGCCGCTCGGCCGCGGCCACGAGGTCGGCGGCCGACCGTGCCCCCAACTTTCGCATCAGCCGCGCGCGGTGGTTGCGCACCGTGTGGATGCTGCGGTGGAGCAGCAGGGCGATCTCGCCGTTCTTCTTCCCTTCGACCACGAGCTGGAGCACCTCCCGCTCCCTCGACGTCAACGCCTCGTCCGGCGGTTCGCCGCCGTCCACAAGGCAAGTCTCACCGGCCGCCACGCGGCGGACCACGTCGAGCAGGCGCTCGACGGCGGCGTCCTTGACGACGTAGCCGCGGGCCCCTGCCCGTCGCGCTCGAGCCACGAACGGAGCGTCGTCGTGCATCGTCAGGATGACGACGCCTGTTTGCGGCGAGAGACGGGCAATCCGCCGCGTCGCCTCCATGCCGTCGAGGAGCGGCATGGAGACGTCCACGAGCGCCACGTCGGGACGGTGGGCGCGCACTTCGCGGAGCAGGCTCCGCCCGTCTCCCGCCTCGGCGACGATCTCCACCCCGCTCGAGCCGAGCAGAGCCCGGATCCCCGACCGGACCAACGCGTGATCATCCGCAAGGACCACCCGAATGGACCCCATGCTCCGATTGTATGCCCCCATGTCGCGCCGCGACACGGGGAAACCGTACTCATTGGACTTCCCTAGAACGCGATCCGCCGTCCGTAGGCGACAAGGGCGGCCCGCGTGTGGATGTCCAGCTTCTGCATCAGGCGCTCGCAGTGCCCATCGACCGTCTTCCTCTGGATCCCGAGCTCGCGGGCGACCTCGTCGTTCGACCGCCCGGCCGCGACGAGCGCCAGGATCTCGCGCTCCCGTAGGGAAAGGCGATCCAAAGACGGGAGCGTCTCGCCGGCGGCCACCCGCCGGATCGCGTCGACGAGCGCCTCTGCCGACGCGGACTTGGCGACGAGGCCACACGCCCCGCGCGCGATCGCCTCGGCCGCGTACTCCGGCTCGGAGTGCATCGACAGCATCAGGACCCGCGTCTCGGGACTCACGCGACGGATCTCCGCGACGAGGTCGAGCCCGTCGGCGTCGGGGAGCGCGATGTCGAGGAGAAGCACGTCGGGACGGCACGCCGCCGCAAGCGTGAGCGTCCCCGCCCCGTCGCCGCACGAGCCGACGACGGTCAGGTCCTCTTCAAGGCCGAGGAGCCGCGCCAGTCCGTCGCGGACGAGCGCGTGGTCATCGACGATCGCGATCCGCGTCGTCCCCACAGGGAACCTCCACGGTGACGATCGTCCCGCGCTCGGGGGTCGACGCGAGCGAGACCGCTCCACCGGCGATCGTCACCCGCTCCTCGATCCCGCGCAGGCCCAGACCCCGCGGCCCGTCGGGCGAGATCCCGATCCCGTCGTCCTCGATCGCGAGCCGCACCCACGCCCCCTCCGCCGAGATCCGAATCGTCGCCCGACGTGCCTTGGCGTGCCGTACGACGTTCTCCAAGGCTTCGCGCGCGACGTGATAGAGAAGCCCCTCCGCCTCTCGGTCGAGCCGGCCGTCCAAGTCCGACTCGACGCGAACCGCGAGGCCGCTCTCCTCTCCGACGCTCGCGGCCAGCCGGTCGAGCGACGGCACGAGTCCGAGGTCGTCGAGCAGTGGCGGCCGGATGGAGTAGGCGAGCGTTCGCGTCTGCCGGATCGCCTCGTCGACGATCCCCGTGACCTCGCGGTAGTCGTCCTCGCCGAGCCTCGCCTTCGCCGGCGCGAGGTGAAGCTTGATCGCCGCGAGCGACTGGATGAGCCCGTCGTGGAGCCCGCGCGCGATCCTCCGCCGCTCCTCGTCTTGGGCACCGAGCAGCCGCTTCGACATCCGCGCCAGCTCCAGCTCTCGCTCCGCCAGCATCCGGTTCTTCCGCGCGTCGATCGCCGCGAACGTCCGCACCGTGAACGCGACGACGGAGTAGAGGGCCACCGTTCCCGCGAGGATCGTCGCGACGTTGTACGACAGACTCTGGTACGAGTCGCCGGCGACCGCGAACAGAGAGCGGTGTGGGAGAATTCCCACCGACTCGAGCAGGACGAGTGTCGCGTAGCACGCGACCACCCAGCCGGTGACCACCGCCCCGTACACGCGGGGAAGGAAGAAGTTCGCGTACAGCACCGTGAACAGGTAGAAGATGTTGCCGATCCAGGTGCTTCCGCCCATGAAGTGAACGAGGATCGTGATGAGGACGGCCTCGGCGAGGAAGAACCCGGTGTGCGCCCACTGGAGGGCCCGCTCCCTCTTCATCCGCTCGATCAGGGCCTTGAACGGAAACGTCAGGAGGAACCAGACGATGGGCGAATAGAAGAGCGGGTTCCGATAGCTCAGTCGGCTCGTGAACAGGACGACGAGGGCGACGGCGGAGAAGACGCCGAGCGTCAGCCGACGCACGAGGATCGTTCGGATGACTCCTGCTTTGCGTTCGGCGAATCCTGCCGCGCCGTCCATGGGAGCTGACGGATCTACGTCAGCGTCGGCGGAAGGGCGATCTTCCCGAAGTTCTTCTCGTAGCGCTGGAGGTTCTCGCCGATCGCCTGGTACAGCCGCTTCATGTGCACGGGGTTCAAGGTCACGCGCGACGTGAGGATTGCCTGCCCCTCCTGGGGCGACGCCGGCTGCGGGTCCACGAACAGGAAGTCGACGACGAACTCCTCCTGGCGATGCGAGATCAGGGCGAGGTTGGAGTAGTGCCCCCGCCGCGTCTCGTTGTCCGCCGTGATCTGCATCTTGCGCTCGGGCATGAACGCTCACCTCCGCCGATCCCGGATAGTAGCGACTTATACGGATGGGTACAAGGAAGCGCTCGCGGGGTCTGCGTCCTGAGACAGCCGCCGGACAAGATCGCGGGGAAGCGGCGGCATCCCGCGAGATTTGGATGTGGGGAGAATGGCGCAACCTGGCGCGACTAGGTGGCCGGACAGCTTCGCAGCCTAGGGTAGCGGCGCAACCTGGCACGGTTAGGTGGCCAGGGTAGCGGCGCAACCTCGCAGGGATCTACGTTGCGAGGTAGCGGTCGAAGAAGCGGCGAACGGTCTCGCCGTGGCGGCCGGCAAGGAGGATGTGGTGGTTGCCGAGCGGCGCGGTAAGCAGCTCGTCGACCGGCTCGTCGACCACGACGCGGACCTGCGTGCGGCAGAGGTTGTCGCGGAACGGAGCCTCTTCAACGCGGCCCTCGCGAAGGAAGAGCTGGTCGAGCCTCTCTCCCCCGAGTCGGAACAGGGTACAGTCTCCGGCGGGGATCATTCCGGCGAGCCCAACGCCGATCCCGGACTCGAAGTGACTCCGAATCGCGTAGCTCGTCGTCATCGAGAGCGGGCAGGTGCAGTGGGCGAGCCCGACGGCGGGGGTCTTCACGTCGACGTCGGCGACGTTGCCCATGAACGCCGTCTGCCCCGACAGGAGGAACGCGAGGTAGAGGGTGACGAGCGCCTGAAGGTCGCCCTCGCACCCCGCCGGAACGCGTTCGTCGTTCAGCCGGGACACCGCGTAGCAGCCGGTCGTCTTCATCCGCTTCACGAGGTCGAAGCAGCGGACGGTGCACGCCGACAGCCGGTGCTCGTCGACGAGGCTGCGGAGCCCGGCGTAGACCTGGACCGCGTCGCGGATCTCAGCCGGTTTCGGCTCGGCTACCGTCTCCGCGCGCTTTGTCAGGCTCGCGACGTCCTTCCGCGACGCCTCCGCAGCGCGCGCCGTCTCGAGCAGAGCATCCATCGGAATCTGCACAAGTTCGATCGACAGGCGTCCCTTGAGAAACGCGCGGTCGACGTCGCTCGCGACGAGCCAGTCGGAGGGCTCGCCGATCAGGCCGATCCGGGAGAAGCGCAACGCCTCCCAGGCGTTGGCGAGAACAAGCTCCTGCTTCAGCCCGGCCACGACCTCCGACGGAGAGCCAAACAGGATCCGCCCCTCGCCGCCGTCCTGGCGGATGCGCGCGAGGACCTCGAGCGAGGCGGGGAGCGAGTTGTCCCCCGGGTGGGCAATCAGGAGCGTGGGAGACGGGAGCTGGGCGACGGTCTTCAGCACGTCGCGCTCCACGCCCCCCGTGAGCACGAGGATCGCCGTCAGCTTGTCGGCCGCCGGGTGGGCGATCTCCTCGATGCAAAGGCCGTCGCTCGTGCGAAGCCCCGCGAGCACGCGGGTCCGCAACGAGTCAATGTGGCCCTTGTCGTGAAGGCTGCTCGCCCGCACGATGACCCCGATCTTGTCCATGGGGCCATCGTATCGCCCGCTCCCAACCCTCCCGATCCATTCGCGGACCCGCGCTCTAGACACGGATCACCCGCGCGCCGGACCAAGCGGCGGAGGGATCCGCGCCGCTCTCCCCTCACGAACGGACGCCGGCCGTCGCTCGTCGCACAGGCGCGCCGACGCTTGATACGACGAAGCCGCCCTGGACCCCTTCGTCCGGGTCGGCACCACGCGCGTCGGCGACGGGAGGCCCGATGAGCTTTCTCGAGACCCTCTTCTATGGGAACCCCGCCTGGCGGTGGCTCGCCGCCGCCGCCGTCATCCTGTTCGCGTGGGTCTTCCTTCAGGTTGCCACTCGCACCGTCATCCGCTGCCTGCGGCGCGCCGCCGAGCGCACCGAGGGCCGGCTCGATGACCTCTTCGTCGAGCTTCTGCACAAGACTCGGTTCTTCTTCGTCTTCGTCATCTCCGCCTACGCGGGGTCGCGGCTGCTGACCCTACCCGAGGCGGCGAAGGAGGTTCTCTGGGTCGGGTTCGTGATCGCGATGCTCGCCCAGGCCGGGTACTGGGGCAACGGCCTCGTCAACTTCTGGCTCTCCCGCACGGTGCATCGACGATTGGGCGGAGACGCCGCGGCAGCGACCTCGCTCGCCGCCCTCGGCTTCCTGGCCAAGCTCGCGATCTGGGCCGTCGTGCTGCTCGTCGTTCTCGACAACATGGGCGTCAGCATCACGACGCTCGTGGCCGGACTCGGAATCACGGGAATCGCGGTGGCGCTCGGCGTCCAGAGCGTCTTCAAGGATGTGTTCGCGTCGTTGTCGATCATCGTCGACAAGCCGTTCGTGATCGGCGACTTCATCGCCGTCGGAGATCTGGGCGGCACTGTGGAACGAATCGGTCTGAAGACCACGAGGGTCCGCAGCCTGTCCGGCGAGGAGATCGTGTTCTCGAACGGAGACCTGCTCGACAGCCGCGTGCGGAACTACAAGTCGATGACCGAGCGCCGCATCGCGTTCACGTTCGACGTCGCAGCCGACACGCCGATCGAGCGGCTGCGTGAGATTCCCGCGCTCGTTCGAACAGAAATCGAGAAGGTGCGCGGCGTGCGCTTCGACCGTTGCCACCTCCGGTCGTTCGCCAGCTCTACCCTCTCGTTCGAGGTCGTGTACTTCGTTCTGTCCGGCGTCTACCTCGAATCCATGGATGCCCGGCACGCCGTCAACCTCGGCATCCTCCAGGCCTTCGAGACCCGCGGCGTCCGCCTCGCGTACCCGACGCGGACGGTCTACCTCCGCTCGGCGCCGGGCTCAGAAGACGAACCACCCAACCAGTAGCGCCGCAGCCGCTCCGATCAGGACGGGCAGAGCCAGCCGCCGCACGAGCGCACCGATCGACGTCTTAAAGTAGGCGACGGACACGGAGATGCACGGGTGCACCGGGGTCACGACGTAGCCGAGGAAGGCGGCGTAGTACGCAAGCGCGAATCCGGGAAGCGTCATCGGTCCGTGCGCCGAAGCGTAGATCGGAAGGACCACCGCCAGGGACGCCTCGATCCGCCCGGTGATGAAGCCGAGGGCGAATCCGACGCCGAGGCACAAGGCGAGCGGAGGGAGCCGCATCGCGGCCAGCCGCTCGGGGACCCCCGACGACGCGAACACGTTCAGGAAGGCGAACATGGCCACGATGATCGCGGCGTACGTCCACGGACGAGCGCGGAGGACGATCCGCACGAGACGCTTCGGCCCGACCCGGCCGATCACCAAGGACAGCGCAAGACTCAGGACGACGCCCGCTGCGGTCGCGATCTCGCGGACGGGGAGCGTCGCCGTACTGGCGAGGGCGAGGTCGAGGGCCGGGGCGACAAGGAGAATCCCAAGCGGCACGAGGAGGTCGCGCAGGGAGAACGACCCCCTCGCGTCCTGACTTGCGGAATCGGTCTCCTCGTCGGCCCTCTTCGGGTGCGCGCAGCGCAGGAGGAAGACCCCGCCGAGTAGAACGGACAGAGCGAACGCAGGCGCGAGGTACGGAATCGTCGCGTACACGTCCAGCCCCGCCACCTTCGCCGAGGCGATCAGCGAGGAACCGAGCGGGTACACAAGCAAGAGCACATGGCGGAACCAGACGTTGGCCGCCGCCTTGACGTCCGGAGCCACGTGCCCCGCTCCCCGCTCCACGAGGGGCGCCGAGAGAAGCGCGCCCCCGGGCATCGGCAGCATGCCGAGGAGTCCCGGAGCGAGCGCGAGGAACGGGCGCACTCCCACGCGGAGGTTGCCGACCAAGCGCGCCATCTGCCCGGACGCCTCCATGACGCCGCCGAGGACGGGGATGAGGAACACCACGAGAGCGAGCACCAGGACGGAGGGGTCCGACACCGTCCGCCAGAGCGCGGCGCCGATCTCGGCGGGGGAGAGGGCGAACGCGCCGAGGGCGAGGGCGCCGACGGCCAGACCGAGGGCGAGGCCGAAGCGCGATAGGACGACGAGAAGCACAACGGCCACGGCGAATCCGACCCAGAGCAGCAACGCCACCTCCCGACTTGCACACGAACGCGGAAGGGTACGACATGAGCCGCCTTGATCCCAGGCCGGCCTGTTGGACCCGCCGCCTCCGTCCGGCACAATGCACCTCGGTGATCGCCGTGAGTGAGCTTCGAGACGTGGTTCAAGACGTGGCGGACGCGGGGCACCTACCGTGCGCGATCGTGTTCTCCCTTGCCGGCCGGTTGGGCGTCTCCCCGCACGCGGTTCGCGAGGCTGCTGATGCCGCCGGAGTTCGGGTGTCGCTCTGCCAGCTCGGTCTGTTCGGGTACGACGCGTTCGGCGAGCGTCGCGCCACTCGCACGCTGCCCCTCGTCCCTGAGGGACTCCGCGCCGCCCTTGCCGCGGCGGCCGTCGACGGCCACCTTCCGTGCGCCGCGGCGTGGCGCCTTGCCGACGAAGGCGGCGTGCCTCGCTTCTTGTTCGGCTCTATCGCCGAGACGATCGGCGTCCGGATCTCGCGCTGCCAGCTCGGCTGTTTCGAGTAGACGAGCGCGGGATGGGCAGAGCCGCTGTCCCACGCGCGGCTCTTCGTCATGTCGCGGCGTCGCTACGTCGAGCCGTGCACGACGAGCACAGGGCAGCTCGAGCGGCGGGCGACCAACTCCGTCAGCGACGGGTCGATCACGCGGCGCCACCACGAGCGACGGCGCATCCCCATCACAATGAGGTCGCTCTTTTCGGAGCGTGCGACGCTGAGGATCCGTGCCACGGGAGACCCCAGTTCCACGCGGTCGCGCAGCGCCAGCCCGGTGGGCAGCACCTCGGCAGCAAGGCAGCGGATTGCAGACGTCGCCGCCTGAATCGCGCTGCCCAGAACCGGCGCACAGGTGATGGCACCCAACCCGTAGGTCTCGGGACAGGCGATCGTGAAGCGGAGCGGGTCGATGACGTGCACCAGAACCAGTTCGGCGCAGAAGATGCCGGCCAGCTCGACGGCTGCTCGCAACGCCTCTCGCGAAGCGTCCCCAAAGTCCGTGGGGCAGAGGATCCTCTTCGGCGTCGTCATGGAGCCCCTCCTCTGTCACAGGAGCCGCGTCCATTCTCCAGGCCGCGCCCGGGCGGACGGCCCCGCCCGGGTGCCGATCTCCGGTCTCTCACGGCAGAACTCGTCGCCGCAACCTCGGCCCGCGGCCTGGTTCTCCCCACTGAGCTCGCTACTCCCCAGACAGAAGGCCGTGCTCAATCAGGAACTCGCGAGCGACCTCCTCCGGCTCGAGCCCTTCGTTGTCCACCCTCGCATTCAGCTCCGTCATCCTCCGTTGCGCGTCCTCCGGGAATGCGACGACGAGCTCGCCCAGGATGCCGAGGAGATCCGGGAAGCGGCCGAGGGTCTTCGTCAAGAGCACCGGGGCGAGGTCGTAGGGCGGCCAGAACGCCTTGTCGTCCTCGAGGATCACCCACCCGTACTTGGCGACGACAGCATCCGTGCCAAAGACCACCGTCGCATCCACATCGCCTTGGGCGAGGTACTGCGCCGTCAGTCCGGGCATCACCGGGATCACGTACGAAGGCTGGAACGCGAAGCCATAGTGCAACTGCATTCCGATCAGGCCGTCCGGCCGCGCGTAGAACTCGAACGTGGTGGCAATGCGAACCTTACCCTCCTGCCCCTTCACGTAGGCGGCGAAGTCGCTGAGGCTGGAGAGGCGGTTCTCCGCCGCGAACTCGCTCGGAATCGCGATGGAGTAGTTGTTGTTGCACCAGATCGGGTCGAGCCAGGTGATCCCGCGTTCCGCGTCGTAGGCCTTCACCTTCTCGAACAGCTCCCGCTGCGTCTCGCCTTCGAACAGGTGCTGGGTGTAGCTCAGCCACATCGTCCCCGTGTAGTCCATGCACAGGTCGATGTCGCCGTTCTCGACGGCCTCTCGCAGCACCATGCTCGACATCCCCGTCCTCAGATCCACGGTGTACCCGCGGTCTTCGAGGACGAGCTTCATGAGGTAGCCGCCGATGAACTGCTCGGTGAAGTTCTTCGTGCCGATCCGGATCGGCCCTTTGGCCGCCGCCGCGGCAAGCGATCCGGTCAGAAGAACGAAGACGAGAAGAGCCGAAAGGCTGATGGTGATCCATCGCTTGGTCATCTGCTTCCTCCTTTGTACGGTCCTTGGATTCCCGGTCGAGCGTCGTCTTGGACTACGCCTCCTTTCCCGTCCTACGAATTGCCTCGCCGAAGAGCGAGGCGAAGCCCCCTGGGAGTCGCCGTCGCCGCGACGCCCTCCAGAAGGCGGTCAAGCAGGATCGCGAGAGCGGCCGTGGGAGCGGCTCCCTGGAGAACCATCTCCACCAGCCGCAGCGACACGCCGGTCATGATGATTTCGCCGAGTCCCCCGGCCCCGATCATCCCCGCCACCGCGGCGGAGCCCACGTTGAGTACCGTCGACGTCCGGATGCCAGCCATGATGAGCGGGGCGGCCAGCGGCATCTCGACGCGCCACAGGATCTGCCACGCCGACATCCCCATGCCTCGCGCCGCGTCCTTCACCCTCGGGTCGACGGACACCAGGCCGGCGTAGGTGTTCCGCACGATGGGAAGAAGCGTGTACACGCCAAGGGCCACAACCGCCGAGCGCCATCCCAGCCCCATCAGGATCGAGAAGACCCCGACGAGAGCAAGCGTCGGGACGGTCTGCCCGACGCTCGTAACCGCTGACAGGATGGGTGCGCCGCGCCGGAAGGATCGGCGAGAGAGCGCAAGGCCGAGCGGAATCCCTGCCACGACGGCCAGGAGCTCCGCCGAGAGCACGATCTGAAGGTGCTCCTTAAGGGCTTCGAGGAGCTTCGCAGGCGGCGCCATCATGAAGAAGCCGACCCGCCCGAGGCTCGTCATCCACCCGGTCAGCGCACACAGCCCTCCTAGGAGAAGGAGGAGGACCAGGCGCCGCCTCACGACAGCCCCTTCGGCGCGACCCGCTCGACGGAGCTCTGCCGGAGCCGATCGAACAGCCGGTCGAACGTGACAACGCCGACGAGCCGCCGCTCGTCGTCCACGACAGGGAGGCTCCCCGTGGCGCTCTCGAGCATCAACGCCACGGCTTCGTTGAGCGGCATTCCCGGCGAGCCGAGCACCGCGTAGGGGGTGACGCGGCTCGCGACAAGCTCGGAGCCGCCCTCGGACGCCGTGGCCCTCTCAATCCAGCCGAGGAACACACCGCCCGCTTCGACGACCGGAAGGGCCGTCCGCCCCAGCGCGTCCATCGCCTGCCGCGCCGCGGCGAGCGTCTCTTCCTCGCCGATCACCGTCGGCTCGGCATCCATGATCTCCCGCACGTTGGTCAAACGGAGCGCCTTCAGAGTTCGATCCGTCCCCACGAAC
>Ga0172365_10000722_pt1 | contig 22979 bp, 27 predicted proteins | sample LakKivSesite48cm_FD_114535 | JGI IMG/M metagenome (GOLD analysis project Ga0172365, IMG submission 114535) | Sediment microbial communities from Lake Kivu, Rwanda - Sediment site 48cm | ecosystem: Environmental > Aquatic > Freshwater > Lake > Sediment | place: Rwanda: Western Province, Lake... | reverse complement strand
GCGCGGGCGGGGCTGGAGGCGCTGGTGGAATGGCTGCTGGCCAATGGGCACGGGCTGGCCTGGAGGCAAGGGCAAGCCGGAGGGCAAGGGGAAGGGCAAGGGCAAGCCGGAGGGCAAGGGGAAGGGCAAGGGCAAGCCTTGCCCCTACGGAGCGATTATTCCGCCCACATACAGCGGCTGCGGGAGGAGTGGCTGGCGCAGGTGCGCGCACTGGCCTCGTCCGACCACGTGCCCGTCACGATTTCGCGGCTGGTCGCGGAAGTGCGTGCTTTCCTGGCGCGGGACGCGATCGTCGTGACCTCTTCCGGCAACACGCAGGCGCAGTGGTTCCAGGAGGCGCTGGTCTACGAGCCCAAGACGAACCTGACGACGGGCGGTTTTAGCACGATGGGCTGGACGGTGCCGGCGGCGCTGGGGGCCAAGCTGGCCGCGCCGGAGCGCCCGGTAGTGGGGCTGGTGGGCGATGGCGATTTCCTGATGACGGTGCAGGAACTGGCGACCGCCGTGCAATACAACATCTCTGTCGTGTACGTCGTGGCGAACAACGTGGGGTGGATCGCCATCCGCGACCTGCAGGCGGCCGTTTACGGCGAGGCGCGGGCGGTGGGGGCTGAATTTCTGACCGAGCGCTCTGGCCGGTCTCCGGCCGAGCCAGGCGCGCCCATCTCACCTGACCTGGCGGCGGTGGCGCGCGCCTTCGGCTGCCACGCCGAGCGCATCTCCGCCCCGGACGAGGTGCGGCCCGCGCTGGAACGCGCGTTCACCGCCGGCATTCCGGCCGTCGTCGAGGTGATGGTCGAGCGGAACTACCCGCTGTCGGGCAGCCCCGCCGTGGGCTGGTGGGACGTGCCGGTGCCGACGTACTTGACTGAAAGACGGGCGCGATACGAGCGGGAGCGGGCAGAGGAACGCTAACGCCGGTTTACCGCTGTATCCTCTGTTCCGCAGCATCTGCACAGCCGCTTTAGGCAGGTCTTCGTCCACTTTAACGCGCATCATCGTCCCCTATACGGGCAATGGCGTCAGGATCACATCCTGGTGTATCGCGTCGGCGGCATAGGCCAGCGCTGCCTGGATGTCCTGATCGGTTAACTGAGGATAGGCCTCCCGGATTTCCTCTGGCGTCATGCCATCGGCCAGGCTCCCCACGATCATCGCCACGGGAATACGAGTCCCTTTGATACATGGATCACCGTGATGCAGATCCGGTGCAATCACAATGCGGTCTTGCCATCGTACACGTCCCATTGCTGCTACCTCCTGACACCTGGCTCACTCGTCAACCTTGCTCAGTGTAGCCCGGTTGTAATCCATAGTGTATTATGCCCCGATGTCATCGCGATGTCAAACTGACAGGAACATCAACCAGCCGGGTTTGCATTCGGCGGCCACTCGTATACAATTCAAGGTGGGACTTTGCTATACCCTTATGGAGAAATGCGGTTAACCCGATTTCGTATTCCGCCACGCGACACGCAACACGCACCACGTACCAGGCCCTTGCAGGGGCTGTAGAACGAGAGGGAAATGGACGCGCTGAAGATTGCCCGAAAGGTGCTTTCGAGCTCGATCAGCGGCACGCTGTTCGACGTTGGAAACCGCCTCCTGTACAACGACGCACTGCGCAGGCAGTTGGTGCGATTTGTTGACCGGCGGCTGCGAGCCTACCCGGACAGAGATGAACGCGTTCCCATCACCTGGCGCCAGATCGCGCGGCAGCGCAAGCTGATCTATCTGGCCGCCCTCCACACCGTAGACAGGGTCGTCGAACGGCGGCTCCTTTCCCCGCAGGTGGCACGTGTGATTGCGGAACTGTGGGGGCAGGCGTTGCTCTCGGTGGGGAAAGGACCCGCCGTCCAGCGTTTCCGCGAGGAGCACGGCGTGGACCCGCCCTGGTTTCTCGTCATCAGTCCCGGCCACGCGTGCAACCTGCGCTGTACGGGCTGCTACGCCGACTCGGGGCCGAGTGCGGCCCAACTGGAGTGGTCCACGCTAGATCGCATCATGTCCGAGGCCAAAGCACTGTGGGGTGTCCCCCTGTTTGTGTTCTCCGGCGGTGAGCCGCTCCTTTACCGCTCGGAGGGCAAGGATATCCTCGACGTGGTCCGCAAACACGCCGATTGCCTGTTCCTGATGTTCACCAACGGCATGCTGATTGACCGGGAGATGGCCGCACGCCTGGCCCGGCTGGGCAACCTCACCCCCGCCCTGTCCGTCGAAGGGCTGCGCGTGCGCACCGACGAACGCCGTGGCGCGGGCGTGTTCGACCGCGTCCTGCAGGCGATGACCCACCTGCGCGAGGCTGGCGTGCCCTTCGGCATATCAATCACTGCCACCCGCGATAACTGCGACCAAGTCCTGTCGGATCGGTTCCTGGACTTTTTCTTCGGCGAGCAGGGCGCTTTCTACGCCTTCCTCTTCCATTACATGCCCATCGGTCGCAGCGCCAACCTGGACCTGATGCCAACGCCTGAGCAGTCGATCGAGTTCTGGCGGCGGTCCTGGGAGGTGGTCGAGACCAGGCAGGTCCTCCTCCTCGATTTCTGGAACCACGGTCCCCTGGTGGAGGGGTGCATATCCGCAGGCCGTGATAGGGGATACTTGTACGTGGACTGGAATGGCAAGGTCATGCCCTGCGTGTTCGCGCCGTACAGCGCGGCCAACGTCCACCAGATATATGCCAGGGATGGCACACTGAACGACGTGTGGGGAGCGCCGCTCTTCGAGGCCATCCGCCAGTGGCAGCGCGACTATGGCTACGGGCACCAGGAACTCTCGGCGGAGGGCAACTGGCTGCGTCCCTGCCCCTTCCGAGACCATTACGGCCAGTTCCGGGAGTGGATTGACCACTACCGGCCTGAGCCTGAGGACGAGGCCGCGGCCGAAACCCTGGAGGACAGAGCATACTACGAGCGGATGGTCGCCTATGGGGTAGAGCACGGGGAGGCCAGCCGCGAGATTTGGGAACAGGAGTATCTCCATTCCGACTGTATACCGTCCCCAGCTTTCAATCCGTAGGGCTTTTGACTTTTGCCCAGACTTGGGTTATACTATGTTGTGCCTAGCAGAGAGATACTTTATAGCTGTGGCCCAGCCCAAGCTGAGAACCAGGACAATGAAGACACCCTGGTGAAGGTAAGTATTTGCCCGCCAGCGTCAAATGGCTGACGGGTTTCGTTTACATGAGGGGAGTGAGGCGTTGGAAAGAAGCGGAAGCGTTGCCCGTGTGGCCGGCGTAGTGGTAGATGCGGAGTTTGCCTCCGGTGACCTGCCAGGTATCCACAGCGCACTGACCATCCAGCGCGATGACGGTCCAGCACTGGTCATCGAAGTACAGGAGCACATTGACCCATACACTGTGCGGGCCATTGCGATGAGCGGTACAGCCGGACTACGCCGTGGCTTGCCGGTGCTCGACACAGGGCAACCGATCCGTGTCCCCGTAGGCCGGGCGACACTGGGACGTATGTTCAACGTCCTGGGCCAGCCCATTGACGGACAGCCCGCACCCGCAAGGGCGGAGTTACACCCGATCCACGCTGCATCACCACCGTTGCTCGCGCAACGAGTGGTCGTTAAGCCGTTCGTCACCGGCCTCAAGGCGATTGACCTGCTGACTCCCTACCCTCAGGGTGGCAAAATCGGCCTCTTCGGTGGGGCAGGGGTGGGCAAGACAGTGCTGATGGTCGAACTCATGCGCCACACCATCCGTGAGCACTCCGGCATCGTACTCTTCGCGGGCGTGGGCGAGCGCAGCCGCGAGGGGAATGAACTGTGGTTGGAGATGCAGCGCAGCGGGGTATTGGAGAGCACTGTCCTCGTTTTCGGACAGATGAACGAGCCACCGGGAGCACGGTTACGGGTGCCACTCACCGCACTGACCATGGCCGAGTATTTCCGTGACCATGAACGCCGCCCGGTGCTGCTCTTCATTGACAACATCTTCCGCTACATCCAGGCCGGTGCAGAGGTTTCGGCGCTGTTGGGACACCTGCCCAGCGCCGTGGGCTACCAGCCCACGCTGGAGAGCGAGATGGGCGAACTGCAGGAGCGCATCACCACCACCAGCCAGGGCAGCGTGACGTCGGTGCAGGCCGTCTACGTACCGGCCGACGACCTGACCGATCCGGCTGTCGTGGCGACCTTTGGCCACCTGGACGCGGTGACCATTCTCTCGCGCCACCAGGCCAGCCTGGGCATCTATCCGGCTGTTGATTTGCTAGAGTCCAGCAGCACGTTGCTTACACCCGCCGGCGTAGGAAACGAACACTATGCCATCGCCACAGAGGTACGAGCCCTGCTGGCCCGCTACCGGGAATTGCAGGACGTGATCGCCATCCTGGGCATGGAGGAGTTGAGCGAAGAGGATCGCCTGGCGGTCAACCGGGCGCGGCGGCTACAACGCTTCCTCACTCAGCCGTTCTTCACTTCTGAGCCGTTCACCGGGTTGCCCGGCCGCTACGTGCCACTGTCCGAGACACTGCGCGGGTTTCGCGAGATTCTGGAAGGCCGCCACGATGACCTGCCCGAACAGGCATTCTACATGGTCGGAACGGTAGAAGAGGCTGTAGCCAGGGCAGACGAAATATCTGCATCAGGAGAGGTTGATGGCTGAGTGGCTGCGCCTGACAGTACTGACGCCGGCCGAGAAGCTGCTCGACCTGGAGAAGGTAGCCTGGGTGCAGGCCCACCTGGCCGACGGCGGGGGCATTGGCATCTATCCAGGGCATGCGCCGCTCCTGGCCGAGACGGTCACTGCGCCGCTCTGCTACGCCGACCCCTTGGGTGAACACACACTCCTGCTAGAAGGGGGCATCTTGCAGATAGACAGCGACGGCGTGACAGTTTTCACCAGCGGCCTGTCCGAGCCTGGCGAGGATCTGCAACCTTCGCCAGACACAGAAGAGACGCGCTTCGAACGGCTGGCTCAGGCGTTGCTGGCGACCCGGCGGGCTATGCCTGCAGCGATGCCAGAATTGGGCGATGAAGGAGCATAATAGTAATAGAATGATGGTCTCGTCGTGGCTATTCGCCGGTGGGGTGATAGGTGTGCTGAACACACTGACCCTGTGGTGGACAGTGGCCCGCTTGCGCCCTGCTGCACCCCGCAGCGCCGTGATACTGGTACTGGGAGGGGCTATCCTGCGTTGGAGCCTGGCAGCCGGCCTGCTGATCGCTGCACTGCAACGTGGAATCGTGCCAGCGCTGCTGGCTTTCGCTGGGGTGTGGCTGACCCGCTGGGGCCTGGCCTGCTGGTTGGGCTGGGGCCATAAATCGTCTGTCCTGTTTGAGGCTTGAGTGTAAGGAGCCAGTAGCCATGGAAGATGTCTTTCCTCGCGTAGCGTTTACGGTCCTGGGGGGCATCCCGGTGCGCGATACGGTCGTCTCGACGTGGATCATGATGGCCGTCGTCGTGGGCCTGGTCTTTGTCGCCCGCCGCTATAACCCGGCATTGCTGGAGATGCTGGTTGATTTCCTGAGCGACACCATCTCAGACGCGCTTGGGCGGCCCGCCGAGCCCTATTTGCCGTTCCTGGGAGCGCTGGCAGTCTTTGTCACTGCCGCCAACGTCATTGGCGTCCTGCCCTTTGTGGTCTCCCCTACACGCGGCATCAACACACCCCTGGCGTTAGCACTGGTCGTCTTTTTCTCGGTCCACTACTTTGGCATGCGCACCAAAGGTGTGTTCGGCTATCTCAAAAGTCTGGCTACGCCGATCTTTTTGTTGCCGCTGGAGATAGTCGGACAGGTGAGCCGCACTTTCTCACTTACCCTGCGGCTCTTTGGGAACATCCTCAGCACTGAATTGGTGGTAGCGGTCATCTTTGCGCTGGTACCGTTATTTGCGCCGCTGCCCTTGATCGGATTTAGCATGTTCACTGGTCTCTTGCAGGCCTATATCTTCACCACCCTGGCCGCTGTGTACATCAGCGCGGGCCTGGGAGACCCAGAACAAAAAAACGAAAGAAGGAGTTAGACGATGGCAAACATAGAACCCGGTGTGTTGATCACCATCATCACGATCATCGTGTCAAGCGTAGGCATCGTGCTGGGCACGATCGTTCCGGCCCTCGTCGAAGGACGGGCAGTACTCAAAGCGTTAGAAGGGATGACACGCCAACCCCAGGTCGCCAGCCAGTTGCGCACGACGCTGCTCGTCTCGATGGCACTATTGGAGTCTACGGCGATCTACGTGCTGCTGATCATCCTGGTCTTGCTCTTCGCCAATCCGCTGCTCGACCGCTTCTTCTAGGAGCTAGCGGATGCTGAACCTGGATTTTGCGACGATTGCCTTTCAAATCATCAATTTCCTGGTGCTGGCCGGGTTGCTCTACTATTTTCTTTTCCGGCCGGTGATGCGCAGAGCACAAGCACGCGCGGCCGAAAAGGAACGCTTGGCCCACGAAACCAGCCAGGAGCGAGAAGAGGCAACGAAATTGCGTGTCGAACTGGAAGCCCGGTTGGCACGTGTGGAGGAAGAAACAGCCGCGCTCATCGCCAGGGCACAGGAGCAGGCGGAGGTCGAGCGGGCAACGCTGTTACAGGAAGCTCAGGTCGAAGTCGAGCGCATCCTGGCCGAGGCACACGCCGATGCCCACCGGCTGCGGCAGCAGGCCGTGGACGATTTTCACGCTGAATTGGTAGATGCGATCCTGGAAATCAGCGGCAGTATGATCGGCCACGCAGCGCCACCAGAGGTACACGACGTACTGATCCAACAGCTCAACGAGCGCATTTGGGACCTGGGACGCAGTGAGATGGAGCGGGTTGAGACGTTCCGGCGCTCACTGGGTGAACGAACCCCAACAGCGCATGTAACAACGGCGCGTCCTCTCTCACCCGAACAGCAGGGACTGCTGGCCCGCACTTTCACCGCGCTGGCCGACCGCCACGTCAACCTGGAACTGAAGGCCGACCCCGCGTTGGCTGCAGGGATACGAGTGCGCCTGGGTGACATGGTGGTGGACAACTCTATCGCTGGGCGGCTGGATGAACTGCACGAAGCCGCTTCACAGGCGCTCAAGGAACACGTGGCCAATGAGTGAGGACACGATGCGATTCAACGCCTCGTCGCTGCCCCAGGCGCGCCACGAGCAAGCCAGCCTGGTACAGCGCATCAGTGAACGTGTAGCAGCGCCCTTTGGTGCGCCACGTCCTCACCCCAACGTGCCTGCCATCCTCAGAACGCTAAGCGCACGTACAGGTCAAATGGCCGGCCAGGTGCGCCACGAGCAAGCCAGCCTGGTACAGCGCATCAGCGAACGTGTGGCAGCGCCCTTTGGTGCGCCATGTCCTCATCCCAACGTCCCTGCCATACTCGGAGTGCTAAGCGCACAAATGGGTCAAGTGGCCAGCCAGGTACGCTTCCAGGACGTGGGGACCGTGCAGCGCATTGGCAACGGCGTCGCTACACTCTCTGGTTTGCCAGGGGCGTGCACCGACGAACTGGTGACCTTCCCTACCGGCGTGCAGGGCTTGATCCTCGACCTGACTCGCGATCACATTGACGTGATCCTACTCGGGCCGGGCGAGGGTATCCAGGGTGGAGACCTGGTCACGGCGACCGGCGAGCGGCTGCGCGTGCCAGTTGGGCACAGCCTGGTGGGCCGGATAGTCAACCCATTGGGAGAGCCGCTGGACAAGCGTGGACCGATTGATGCGACAGAATTCCACCACCTGGAGCGCGAAGCGCCGGGTATCGTCGAGCGAGCACCGGTGAACGAGCCATTGCACACCGGCCTGAAGATCGTGGACGCGCTGGTGCCCATCGGGCGCGGCCAACGGGAACTGATCGTCGGCAATCGGCAGACCGGCAAGACGGCCCTGGCCGTGGACGCCATCCTCAACCAGCGCGGCAGCGACGTGCGATGTGTCTACGTCGCCATCGGTCAGAAGAAATCCACTACACTGGCCGTCATCGAGACACTAGGCAAAGGGGAGGCACTGCCATACACTGCGGTCGTGATATCCAGTCCCGATGATCCGCCAGCGTTGCGCTATCTGGCCCCCTACGCCGGCTGCACGATGGCCGAGTTCCTGATGCGCGAGGGCCACGACGTGCTCATCGTCTACGACGACCTGAGCAAGCACGCCGACGCTTATCGTGAACTGAGCCTGTTGTTGCGCCGTCCACCGGGCCGCGAAGCCTATCCCGGCGATATCTTTTACCTGCACGCGCGGCTGCTGGAGCGCGCCTGCAAGCTGAGCGACAGTGCAAGAAGCGGTTCGTTGACAGCGCTGCCCATCGTGGAGCTGCAACGTGGCAACATCGCTGCCTACATCCCTACCAACCTGATCTCTATCACCGATGGGCAGATTGTGCTCGATGCTGAACTATTCAGTCGAGGGGTGAAACCTGCGGTGGACGTAGGGCAGTCGGTGTCGCGCGTGGGTGGCGCGGCTCAAACGGCGGCGATTCGCGCCGTAGCGGGCAGACTGCGGTTGGAACTCTCACAGTTCGAGGAGGTGGCCCGCTTTGCCCGCTTTGGCACGGAAGTGGACGAGGCTACACAGTATCAGATCCGTCACGGCCAGCGCTTGCGGGCCGTGCTCAGCCAGCCTGCCCACCAGCCACTCTCGCTGGCCGCGCAAGTTGCAGTCCTGGTGGCGGCCACGGAAGGGTATCTTGACGACGTCGCCCTCGAAGATATACCATCCTTTGGAAGCAGGCTGATCGCCCGCCTGGAGGCCGAGCACCCGGGAATTCTATACCACCTGAATCGCCGCGGGGAACTGACTGCAGAGATGCAAGACAAGTTGGTAGAAGTGACAAGTGACCTCCATGCAGACTGGAGCCGCGAGCCTGTGCCAGGTGGAGCCGAAGGGAGACGTGAGCAATGAAAATGGTGATGGCCATTGTGCCACGAGACGAGGCGGAACGTGTCCTGGAAGCGCTGGTGTCCGCTGGCCTGACAGCGACGTTCACCGATAGCCGTGGCGGTATGCTACGCCAGGCCCAAGAGACGCTCTTCATTGCCGTGAAGGATGAAGACCTGGAACAGGTCCTGACTATCATTCACGATAGCTGCCACTCTCACGTCCACGTAGAGTCCAGCGAATCAGGGGGAGAGCTCTCCTTGCCCCACCCTGCACCTGGGACGGCCGAGCTGGGTGGGGCAGTGGCATTCGTGTGGGACCTTGACCGCTTTGAGACCTATTGAGCGCAGATATGGAAGACCTGGAGCGAGTCCAGAGCCGTCTCAAACACATCCGCACGGTGGTGCCCATCCTGAGTGCGCTGCGCACGATCTCGCTGGGAAGTTGGAGGGCAGCACTCAGACAGAGCGCGAGTGTGCGCCGGTATGGGGAGCGGTTGACGGCGATATTGCCGTTGCTCGTACCCCACCTGCCAGCCCATAAACGTGTCGAGCGGGCTGCGCTACGCCATGGACAGCCGAGCGATGCTGCGCTGGAACGGGTCGTGGTAGTGGTAATCGGAAGTGAACGCGGGCTGTGTGGCCAGTTCAACGCCGTGGCCATCAAACGTGCCGAGCAATACCTGGCCGAGCAGGAAACGGCGGGGACCCGGGTGGAACTGGTGGCACTGGGGACTCGGGCAGGTCGCATCCTGAAGCGACGCCAATGGCCGCTGGCCTGGTCGGGCTCACTATCGGTAGCCACGTTACCGTCCTCCCGCATGGCGTTCGAGGTAACCTCCCGCTGGCTGAGGCGATACGAGGAACACGAGCTGGACGCAGTGGACCTGGTCTACAATGCCTATCACGGTATGGGACGCTACGCGCCGACGGTGGTACGGCTGATTCCGCCAGAGTTGCTTCGCGGCGGGCCGGGCTCACTGGACGAACACTGGCCGCCGCCGATCGTCGAAACGGAGCCTGTGAGCCTGTACACCTGCGTCGTCGAACAGTGGGCGGTGGTCAACCTGTACGGGCGCCTGCTGGAATCGGCCACTGCGGAGCACTCGGCACGCTACCAGATCATGGAAGAAGCCACACGAAGCGCCAAGCGGCTGATTGCCGATCTGACGTTGGCGGTCCAGGTAGCCAGGCAACAGCAAATTACGCAGGAAATGCAGGAACTGGCTGCTGGTGCAGGGTTAATTGGCCCACAGTGAAGTTGCTTTTCTATAGGGTGTCCTCTTGTATTTGTTATGATTTGTGCTACAATATAGCAGTTTGATATATAACCTGGTGCTATATAACGGAGCATACTAGTTCAATTTCAAGTGCTGGCAATGACAGAAACAATAGATAGTAGGAGGAAGTGATCATGTTCAAGGAAGGGGATCCGGTCGTCCACCCCGTTCGTGGCGCTGGTATCGTGGTGCGTGTCGAGAAGCGACAATGGCACGGAAGCGCCGACCTGTACTATAGAATCAAGTTGCTGGGCCAGCAAAGTATCAGCCTGATGATCCCGGTCCACCTTGCAGAAACACTCGGCCTGCGGCCCGCAATCTCGCGGTCCAAACTGAACCAGGTGTGGCGTGTGTTGTGTGCCGATCCCGGGACACTGCCCGTCGATCACAAGCAACGCTACGAATTACTGGAAGGGAAACTGCATGCCGGGAACGTCTTTCAGGTTGCAGAGGCGGTGAGAGACATGACGTGGCGCCAACGACAAAAGGGCCATCTGACCACAGTGGGGAAACAGATGTACGAGAAGGGACTGGCGCTCCTTGCAGGAGAGATTGCGGCGGCACAGGGAATTGACCTGGCCGATGCCGAGACTCAGGTCAAGGCAAGGCTGAGCGAGAGCCTGTCGCCCAACCACCACAACGTGGCCCTGATGCCGCCGGTGTCTAACGTAATGGCGACGTAGCGGAATCAGAAAGGTAAAACCGCGGCGGAAATTGCGAGTATTGATTGTGTATGGCCAGCACTGTTAGTATTCGCCACTTTATTCTGGGCTTGCTGAACCGGCAGCCAATGTCCGGCTACGACATTAAGCGCTTCCTTAAGGGCCTCAATTGGCTGATTGATAGCCCGAGTTTTGGGAGTCTGTACCCTGCTCTGCATACTTTGCTGAAGGATCGCCTGGTAACCGTAGAGGTGATCTCCCGCCAGGACAAGCCGCCCCGAAAGATCTATAGCATCACAGAGACAGGCCGGCAAGCATTACAAGAATGGGTAGACCAGCCACCTGTACCCGGTACTTCCTTGAAACCTTTCTTGATGCGCTTGATCGTGGCTGGCAATCTTCCGCAAGCTGCCCTGATCGCTCATCTGCAGCAGCGGCGCATACAGGTGGCGACGTACCGGCTGGCTATCGAGCAGACTGCTCAGGCAATGGATGCAAGCATAGACCTGGGGAAGCGTTTGGCGCTTGATTATGGGTTGGCTGCAGCCACCGCCGAGCTGGCCTGGTTGGACGACACGCTGACTCAATTGATCGAGTAGGATTAAGAGTTCCACTCACTATTTGCCCACTCTTGCGACGAAAGGAGAGCAACATGTGCGAGTTTTGTACTGAACACGGCGAGGGCCAGAAATGGTACCTCCAGATGAAGAACTATGCCAACGAATTACTCTACGAGGAGCTTTCTTCCGCCCAAAAGAACATCGTCGGGGCCGCCACGCGCTTCGAGTGGAACAATCGCTTCTGGGAGAGCTTTGTGATGCCGGCCCTGGGCGGCGTGTCCAGGACGCAAGGAGCGTCTCAAGAGGCTCCACCATCGCCTGAGGTTCAACCCAGTGAAGATGAGATCGTGGCACGGCAGAAAGTCGAACACTTTGGCCAGGTCCTGCCCATCGAGGACGTCGAAAGAGTGCTAGACATGGTGGACTCGATCACGAGAATGCCCTGTGGCTGCCGCTTTCTCACGACAGGGAAGGCAGACAAACGATACTGTTTTGGCTTTGGGATAGATAGACCGGGTATACTGGGCCAGTTTCCTGACGCTGCTTCGTCCCTGGAGGTGCTTGGCAAGGAGGAGGCCAAGAGAATATTCCGCCAATACGACGAGGAAGGGCTGATGCACAGCGTATGGACAGGCATAACCCCTTACGTGGTCGGTATATGCAACTGTGATCATGATTGTGGGGCCTACAAGGGGTACATCGAGATGCGCGGCGCTCCTGGTTTCTTCCGCGCCGAGTACATCTGCCGGGTAGACTGGGACCTGTGCACCGGGTGCAAGTCCTGCATGAGTCAATGCCAGTTCGGGGCTCAGTTCTATTCGTCTGCGCTTGCCAGGGTCTACATTGATCCCACCAGGTGTTTCGGGTGTGGCGTGTGTAGGGCAGCATGTCCAGCCAATGCCATTACGTTGTTACCAAGACAGGAGAGTCCTGAGGCGGCGAATGTCTGGCTGAGAGATACGGCGCGGTGACGTGAGCCTTTTGACTCGGCGTTTCAATCCGCAACTGGAGATCAACCCTCCCGCAGGACACGACAACCTGCGGGAGGGTTGGCTGCTATGACGATTCCCATGCGGGCCTGGCACCCGTCGGCTCGAGTGTGTCCCTGGCCGGATCGTAGCGGAACAACGGCTGGAGCACGTAGCGCTCGTTTTCCAGCCCGCGCAGTTCGACGATCTGCATCAGCCTGCGCCGGCCGTCCGGCAGCCGCTGCTGGAAGGCAACCAGTCCGAACGCGGAGGCGATCAGCGCGCGGATCTCGCCCAGGCCCAGGCCGAGGTTCGCCATCAGGCACATCGCCTCCAGCCGCGCCAGCGCGTCTTCGGGGCTGTTGGCGTGCGTCGTCGTCATACCCGAGTGGCCACGGCTGATGATCTGGAAGGCGTGCATGGCTTCGGGACCGTACAACTCGCCGATGACCATCCAGTCCGGGCGCATCTTGGCAGCCGCGCTCAGCAGGTCTGCCATAGTCGGCCGGGCCGGGCCGGCGGCTTCCAGAAAGACGGCGCGCGGATGGCGGATCTGCAATTCGTGTACTGCTTCGACGACTACGACGCGTTCCTCGGCCGGGATGTTTTCGGCCAGCAAGTTCGCCATGGTCGTCTTGCCGCTGCCGGCACCCCCCGCGATCAGGACGTTCACGTGGGCGCGGAGCGCGCGCTGGAGCAGGTCGAGCGCTGCGCGGGTGATGAAGCCGAGCTCGATCACTTTGTCCCACGTGAGCCCGACGGGATACGGTTTGCGGATGACCAGGCAGGGGCCTTGCAGCGCCGTCGGCGGGAGCACCGCCAGCATGCGCGCCAGCCCTGAGAGGCGGACGTCGCCGATGGTCTGGCCGGGGGCGAGCGTCACGCCGCCCACTGCCAGCACCGCGTCTATCACCGCGCGCAGCGCTTCGGGCGATTCGAAGCGGACGCCGGCGTCCTCCAGCCGGCCGGACCGTTCCACGAGCACGCGCTCGGGCGCATCTACCATGATCTCGAGGACTGCCGGATCGCTGTAGAGCGGCGCGAGCGGGCCGAGGGCCGTGAGCAAATCTTTTTCAACCATTTTGAACCTCCTGTTGAACTGTTCACCCTCCCGCAGGTTTGAGGTGATAACCTGCGGGAGGGTAGGTCAAGTAACTTGCACTTATCATACCCGAAAATGGCCAGCGCCGCTTCCGCCATGGCCACAGGCGCTCACCTGTGGGAAAGCACAGGTTCAGGTTGCAGGCGCGATCCAGCCACTGCGCAACGCGAGCGCCACCGCCTCCGTGCGCGAGCCGGTGCCGGTCTTGTTGAAGATCGAGTTCATGTGAAATTGGACCGTGCGTTCGCTGACGCCCAGGCGATACGCGATCTCTTTGTTCGTCAACCCCTCGGCCGCCAGGCTGAGCACCTGCAGTTCTCGCGGGGAAAAAGGGTGTGGGGCGGGCGCGGGAGGTTCGAGCGAGGCGGCCAGGTCGCGGGCTTCGCTCAGCGCCTGCCGCGCGAGCTCTCCAAGGGTCGCCACCGCCGCGCGGGCCGGGTAGTTGTCCGGCAGCAGCGCGCGCTCGTAGGCGCGCGCCTGCGCCACGAGCAGGTCGAGCGTGTCCAGCAGCCCATCTAGCGAGCCCCCTGTGGAGTGGGAGGGCTGTGACGGCTGACCCAGACCCTCAGGTGCGCTCGACCAAGATTGCCGATTGGAGGCCATAGTTGTGCACCTTGAGAATTTCCTGTGCCTCTTGAGGCGTGCACCCCACCAGGATCTTGACCTCGGCGTCCCGCTTCTTCAGGTCCACGGTACAGACGACGGCCGTGACGGTTCTTGCGGGCAGGCTGCCGACCCATACGTCAATCCCATCCCCGTCACCCGCTTGCGTGCCCTCCAGGTAGCCATAGTCGTAGGGGTAGACGAGGCCGGAGTGGTCGGCATCCGACGATCCCTTGGGGCGGTCTATCTTCAGGTTGCACGAGTGCACCAGGCGGTCGAGCCTGAGCCAGAAGTCTCCATCGCTTAGCATGGCATGGCCTTCCCTGCTTCAATCAATTTTCTTGGACGCGGATGAACACGGATGAACACGGATTTTTCTTCTCAAATGCCACACTTTTCTCTAATCTTCCGAATTTCCCCAACGTGCTCAACGGCATGCTCTGCCAGGAGGCCAACTATCGCGCCAACCGTCATCTCCTGGTCCCCGACGATGATGGGCTGTTCCCAGCGGTCGGACATGTGTTTCAACAATTGCGCATTGTAGGCGCGCTGTGCCTTGAACAGCATCACGGCCAGTTCGACCGGCCGGTTGGCATAATCCAAAGCGTCAGCCCACGCTTCATTCCCCGGATACCAGTCGAGCCCCACAGTGGAGCCAGAAGCGCCCAAAGCTATCCTGAGGTAGACTGACCACACAGTCTCGCCCTCGGCCAGGTGGTGCACGATCTGTCGGATGGTCCACTCGCCCGCTGCGAGTGACACGTCGAGACTCGCTGCGGGCAGGTCGGCGAGCGCTGCGTCCAGCCTGTCGGCCCCCGCAGCATAGAGAGCCAAAACTTCTTCCGGTGACACTGCCTGGTCTGGCATCGGTACAGTTCTCCTTTCTGGAGACCTGACGGGTTTCCCAAACCCGTCAGGTCTGGGCGAGGTTTATTCGGCCGGCGGGGTGCGCAGCAGCGCTTCTGCCTCCTCAGGCGTGCTCCCCAGGATGGGCGCGATGGCGGCGGGCAGGCCGGCGTCGCCGCTGGCCTGCCACAGGCGGGCCAGGCTGAGCAAGACGATTCCGACGTAATGGGAATCCTCATAAGCCACGTACGTTTCTAAAGCCTGCAGGAAACAGGCACGCGCCTGCGCCCACTGCCGCTGTTCCTCGGCCACCACCCCCAACTGGTGGTAGGTCGAGGCCTGGGAGTAGCGGTCGTTGAACTCGACATAGATCTCCAGCGCCTGCCGGTAGTAGCGCTCTGCCTGCGCCCACTGCCGCTGTTCCTGGGCCACCCTCCCCAACTGGTGGTAGGTCGAGGCCTGGGAGTAGCGGTCGTTGAACTCGATCTTGATCTCCAGCGCCTGCCCGTAGTAGCGCTCCGCCTGCGCCCACTGCCGCTGTGCCTCGGCCACCACCCCCAACTGGTGGTAGATTGAAGCGCTCCTGCACCTGATCTGATCTGCCTCATAGCCCTTGTTAGTGAGCCAGATGGACAGCGCTTTCTGGTAGGACGCCTCAGCCGCCGCATACTGCTTGAGCGAGAGTTGGCGGCTGGCGATGTCGTCGAGGACGCCGACGAACTCGGCGCCCAACAGCCCGGCCAGCGCCTCAGTGGGGTAAGCCTCCAGGCGCGCCAGCACCGTCTCGCCCAGTTGGAGCCCCCGGCGCGGGTCCTGGACTGCGTCCAGGTAGAAGGACAGCGCCATGCAGGGATTGGCAATTGAGACCTGCGCCGTCAGGCCCAGGTTCAGGGCCGTGACCAGGTTTTCGTACTCCAGGCGGGCCAGCGCCTGGCCCACCTGTTTCTCCTGGGCATCCTTGGACTGAAGGAGCCCGACTATATTGGCGCCCAGCCAATCGTAATGCTGGCGGAAGGCGGTCTCGACGGCGTGCCGCACCTCCGTCCGCTCCGGCGCGGCCAACCGGCTGCGCAAGAAGTAGGGCAGGATGGGCTGCAGGCGCAAGCAGCCGGGGAAGTCGGGCTGGGGGCTGAGCAGGCCCCAGTTCGCCGCCTCCTGCAACACCTCCGGCCAGCGCCGGCTGCGCCTGCAGGTAGGCCGTGTACTGGGGCAGAAACTTGGTGTTGATGACCGAGGTAAAGGGGGCCAGGCAGGTGAGCAGCCCCTGCGCCTCGGGCGAGAGGTTGCTGTGCGAGGTGTCAATGCAGCGCAGGATGCTCTCGGTCTTTTTCTCGCTCTGCATGTCAATGGCCTGGTCGCCGGCCTGCAGGGCAGCCAGCACGTCGGCCGGCGACTGGCGGGCCAGGTTGGCCAGCACGACCTCCAGCGGCAGCGGGTAGCCGTCCAACAACTGGAGCAACTTCTGCAAGTCCGGGTCCTGGCGGTAGCGGGTGGCGCTGTGCCGCGCCAGAACGCGCTCGGCCAGCGTGGAGGCCGCCTCGGGGTCGAGGCCGGGTAGTTCGTACACGTTGTCGTTAAAGGTGCCCGCGGCCAGCCACTCTTCGCCGCCGCGCGAACCGAGCAGGACGAGCGTCTGGCCGCCGGCCAGGTCGGCCAGCAAGCGGCGCAGTGCAGTTCGTTCCGCCTCCGGCAGCGTGTTCTGGATGGCCAGGTAAGCGCCGGTGATAGACTCCACGTTGTCCAGCAGCAGCAGGTGGCGGCGGGCGCGCAACTGCCCGGCCAGCATGGCCTGCTGCGCCTCGAGGTTGAGGGGGACAAAGTCCCCGTGGTAGGCGGCCGGCGTGAGCAGCGCCTGGGCGATGGCGTGCATGATCTGCCGGCGCGTCCAGGCCCGCTCGTCGTAGCCAAAGTAGAACACCTGCTCCACGAAGCCGGTGGTCTGCCACCAGGCTCCCAGGTGGTGCAACAGCGTGGTCTTGCCCGCGCCGCCCATGCCGCGCACGAGCAGCAGGTTGCGGCGCAGCAGCAGGCGCTTTTCGATCTCCATTACGTCCAGGTCGCGGCCCACGAAGCCGTAGGTTGGCTGAGGAAACGGATAGCGGACGGCCTGCCGCTCGTAGTAGGCGGCCCGTTCTGTGGGGGTAAAGTCGCGCACGGCCAGGTGCTGTTCCTGGTTCTGATACACCACCGGCAGCAACCAGTCCTCCAGGTCCACCGTCTGGCCGAAGTAGGCGCGCCGCCCCTTGCGGTTGTACAGTTCCAGGCGGGCGCGGCGGATGGCGGCCGACAGCTCCTGCCCGGCAAAGAGGCGTTCGTAGAGGCTCGCCATCAGCAGCTCGGCAGCGCTGACGGTGACCGAATAGCCCATGGCGAGCACCAGTTGCAGGCCGGCCTGCATCAGGCGGCTGCCCAGGCTGGTCTCCGTCGTGCCCACCTGCTGGCCCGACTGGCAGGCGTTGAGGATAGCGATGGGCACCTGGTGGTGGATGAGCAGGCCGGAGAGCTCGCCCGCCTCGACCGGGTCGGCCTGGCCTGGCTGGCTGCCTTCCAGGAACAGGAAGGCTTTGAGCCCGGAGTATGGCCGGATGTCGGTACGGCCGTAGCGGGCCTGAAACAGGAAGCGATCAGCGGCAAAGCCCTGCTGGAGTTGCTCGAAGGTGAGCAGTGCGCCGTGGACGTCGAAGTGGACGACGTGGTAGTAGCCGGCCCCGTGGCGGTCCTGCGCTGCTTCGAGATGGTGTACCAGCGCCTCGTAGGTGCCGGGACGGACGATCTCGACCAGCACGGGCAGCCCGGCCTGGCGCAACGTGTCCACCAGCGGGCGGGAGATGACCCGGTAGCCGACGTCCCTGGTCCCGCCAGGGCGGGCGGTGACGACGAGCAGGTTGATGGTGGGGGAGGGGCGGACGGAGGCCCGCACCGGCTGCGGCTCCAGGTTCCGGCGCACCATCAGCGCCTGCAGCGCCAGCGGCTGGGGCAGGTCGGGGTCTTTGAGCGCCTCCCAGTGCAGGCGGTGGAAGTCGGGCGAGCCGGCGATCTCGAAGGCGAGCGTCTCGACGCCCGCCTGCAAGGCCTCCTTGTAGCGGGCATAGGCCCGCCGGTCGGCGAAGGCCTGGTTGAACAGCGCTTCCCCGTAGGCGGCGATGCTGGCGGCCGCCGCCTGCGCCTGCACCTGCTCGGTGAAGGGAAAGCGGATGTGCTCCTCAAAGTACCACTCCAGCCGCTGCTCCTCTTCTGCGGAAAAGGGGACGGCGATGGCGACGGGGTACTCTTCGCCGTGCTCGAAACTGACGACGGCATTGGAGCCGCCGCTCCCGCCGGCGCGTTCACGGATGCTGATGAGGGTCATGGTTGCGTCAATACCCTTGTAGTGGAGACCTGACAGGTTTGGAAAACCTGTCAGGCCTACTTTTTCTCTATGTACCTCACATCTTCGAGGCCCTTGAAGTCTTCGTCCTGCGTCCACAATGTCGCTTTATATGCCCGCGCGGTGGCCAGGATCACACTGTCGGCCATTGGCAACTTGTACTCTACCGAAATCCGGGCAGCACTGAGAGCCAGCGTCACGTCCAGTTCCACTACCCGTCCTTCGGTCAGCACTGCTACGGCCTGCAGCGCGTCGCTCTCACCGCGTTGCTGGAGCACGCGTTTGAATACCTCGTACACACTGATAGAAGGTACAATCAGTTCGCCCAAATTTTCGATCACAGGCGCGAAAAAGTCCGCATTCGGCCCATCGGCGAAGTACTCGAGCCAGCCACAAGAGTCAACGACGTTCATAGGCGATCCGGCTCCCGCTCTACTGTCGTGTCAATCCCCTTGAGGAAGCCGCGCGCTTCCAGGATTGGCTTGAGAGGGATCAGTTCGATGCGGTTATCGTAGAGGATCACCTTGATCTTCTGACCCGGTTCTACACTGAGGGATTTGCGGATCGCGCTTGGAATCACAACTTGAAACTTGGGTGAGATCGTTACTGTTTCCATACCCCTCTCTCCTTTCGATCGGTGTGTCGTAATACGCAAATGTATTCTATCATACGTTGAGGAGATGGGCAACTATAGAGCATCGTGGGGATTCGAAGCAGATCAAAAGTTTGCGCCACGTGGCCTTGTACGAAGCGACGGCATACTGGGAGTCCCCGAACTTGCGCTTGAATTCATAGAGGAACGAGGGTTCGCCTGAGAAAATTTCCGGCGAGAACGTGTCGTGGTAGCCGTACTGGCACTCCAGGTAGCCGATGGCCCAGCAGTTGTTTTCGTTTCGATGTATTCCTCCAGTTCTTGGGCCTGTGGGGCAAGGAGGCTGACCGGGTAGCGCAGGGCGATGCTCTGGCCACCGTGGACGCCTCCCAGGGCATACACCGCCTCGGCCGGGCACGGCAGGCCGCGATCGGCGTGCAGACGATCCGTCACAAAGTCCGGCATGACGCGCATCGCCGCCGCTAGCCAGGCCAGGTCCGACGCACTGGGCAATCCCCAACTGCCGGGAGGAACCGTCTTGAAAGCCTCCGGGTAAGCCTTCTCTCCGGCCACGGGCCAGCCGTACTTTTCTAGCGCGTCCAGGTCGTCGAAAGCCATCGTCGTGGCATCCTCGAAGATGACGCTCACCCACGGGATCTGCTCGCCGGTGCGCTCGGGCTCGAGGTTAGAAAACACCACGCGCAGGTCATCTTTCGATTCGTAAAGCGACAGTCCAAAGAACTCGCCGCCGCTGCCCAGCACCAGTGCGTAACGCGGCGGCGACTGAGGCGGATAGCATATCTCAATCGGCTCCCAGTTCTGTATCCACTGCCAGGGAGCCTGGCGGTAGTACACTGCCGCAACGCTGAAGAACTCGCGCAGTAGGGGCTCTGTAGCGCCCTGGATGCTCGACAGGCCCGGAACCGGTTCGTACTTCAGGCGGCCTGACGTCACGTTGGGAAAGAGTGCATCGGCCAACGGCAACGACGCCCTGTACACGCACTGGACGCCCACTTCGGCCAACCGGGGCGCCAATTCCAGTGCGAGGCCGGCATCGTCCAGGAAGACGAGCGTTGGCCGCATCGGCTTGCCGGAGCCCAACATCGGCCTGCGCATGGCCCTGTGGAGAATCTCCAGCACTTGAGCGGACGGGGGCTTTTCACGGCCGCGAATCCGGACGAGGCGTATCACTTCTCTGTCCTGGTCCACTACCAGCGTCGTGTAGGGGCGGTATGGAGAACTGCTGTCATCGGGCGCGACCCAACTGTGCGCGCGGCGCACGCTGCAGAGCCACGTCACGTCACTCTGGCGCAAGCGCCGCACCTTGTCTAAGGCATCCCTGGCCATTCAGCGCCTCCGTTTCCCCTTGCGCGGGCGAACCGTGAACGAGTATGGCTTGCGCGGCGCTCCCGAGCGGGCGAGACGACTCGCTCGCTCCACCTGGTAGGCGTGAATCTCTTGCGCCAGCGGATGGCGCGCGCCGACTTGCAGGTGGGTGAGGGAGACGACCAATGCTTCCTTCGCACCCTCCGGCAGCGCCATGCCACACATGATCCCGCCCTCGTCACCAGCGTAGAACACACTCTGGATTTGCAATTCCTCGTCGCGGGTGATCTTCCTCCCCTGGTCGCACAGCGCGCGGACCATCGTCGCCGCCGGTTGCGCCGGGATAGGAAGATGAGCCTCCATCTTGCGTATCAGTTCCATTGCCTTGTCATAGTCGTCAATCACGGTGCGCCCCCCTGGCTCAGTTCACCCGCGGGCTGCAAGTTCTGGGCACTCAACTTATGGCATATTCTGTGTACTGCCTGATTTCATCGGGACGAAAACCCAACACAGTTATTTCTTCACTCGAACAAGTCCGAATGTGTACAAGTACGCTCAAAAATAATCTCTGCACCTGCCAACTTATAGATCAACAACTAATTTGACTCAATATGGCACTCTCGTCTCCCCCTGTAATTCCCGATCAGGGCGTGATCTCTGTACCGCTCTTCTAACGGCCTTTCCGCAATCAGGTCCGATATCACTACTTTCAACTTACCCAAATCTTTGCCGCGTTTCCGCATCTGCTTTACGTCTCTCTCAAACTGCTTTGTGTAACTCGGCTGGTACATCAGATACCCAGCCTCTCAAACATTTCTTGGGTGTCTTTGCACCGAACGAGATTCTGGCCCGCATCCGTATCTTGAAACGTTTGTAGCGTAGTCCCATTCGGTATCCGAATCTCGAAGGGCAATCCCTGCGCTAGGCGGACCTGTTGATAAAACAGGGTGATCGCTTCTGTGACGGAAAGACCGAGCTCATGGAAAATGCTTTCCGTTTCTGCCTTGAGTGCGGGGTCTATCCGCGCTCGTATCATTGCTGACTTTGTCGTCATAGCCCGTTTCCTCCTTCGCTCACAAGTGTATCACAAATGAGATACAAATGCAAGACGCCCATTCTCTTCACTTCTCCATTGGCAAACGTGAGGGTAAGTGTATAGTCACAGCGCGGTTATGTGGATGCTTCACTTCGTTACACTTCACCCTGCGTTCACATAACAGCATCGGCTTCACCCGCCGCGCATAGCGAAGCAAAGCACGGTCGGGTGCAACCCCGTGTTAGTGCACCGGCTTTCTACTAATGATTACAACCTTTGGAATATCTTCAGCAAAAGCCGAACCAAGTAGTTAATTTTGTCCCTATCTGCCTTGAACTGCTCAACGGTGAGGTTGGTATCAATAGAATGGGCCCCAGAGTTTCCAGTTTCCCTATACCGGTGCAGGTCGTTAATAAAGGACTTGTCTAAAGACGGAGTTATGTAATGAAAATCTGCCTTCTTGTCGTCCAAATTCTGGAGCAAAACAGAGAAATCGTTGAATTTTCGTCTTGAAGGCTCATAATACAACGTCAAGTTCGCCGTACCGTGCTTCTTTCGCAGAATGTCAATTACCAGATTTTCCAAGAGCTTTCTGATCAGTATAGAGAGCGCCATTGGTAGCTGGTAGGCATAAGCACGATTGACTTCACCAATTAGCTCCTCATAGAAATCATCTGGTATCCAGACAACCTCTATCAACTTCTCAGCTATCGGCGGTGGAAAACTTGGAACAATCATATCTATGCCCTTGCTACTGAACATAGAGAATATCTGTGCTAATTCCTTCTTTGCATCGTCTGACAATTCGCCGTCGTAGGGGTTTTCTTGTTTAGCTATTTCTCCGACTAGGAAGAGCCCTATTTGCTCGTCTGAATCGAAGACTTCCTTCAGGAAGCTGGAGATGGCATCTGGATAGTCGGGGTCTCTAAAAGCCCGAGCCCTACTAACACGTTCGTGCCGGGGCGCATTAAGTATATGTCCAATGCCCGCCATATCAGCAAGGATAATCCAGTCCGTATTGTACAAATGCTTCTCTATGAACTTGGCAAGCCGGGCTATTGCGGCATTCCTTGCTACTTTCTTCTTGTCGATTTGATTGGCAGGTTCAAAAGGGTCAAACATGGAGCCTCGTTCCTCAGTGCTGTGGGGTGAGGTGTCTCATTTGTGTACCTCGTTGAGGCGCGCCAGCTACGAATTACATGGAATCTTTCCATATACCCTTACTCTTATGCTACTGGAGAACTCTTGCCCACTGATATCCAGTATGAGCATGTGATATGGGCTTTTCTGGTATAACATTCCAAGTAGGGTCGTATGCGGAAGTCTTCGCAGTATCCCAGGCCTGAGGATAATTATAGGACGCATGCCCCCAAAGTCAACTTCCTCTGAGGAATGATCCGACAATTGAAGCATTACAACGGAGAGGGCAGGCCACTGTGCCTGCCCCTCGTCTCCTTGTCTCCTTGTCTCCCCCTCTCCTTGTCTCCTTGTCCCCCTGTCTCCCCCTCTCCTTGTCACCCTGTCCCCTTGTCCCCTTGTCTTCTGACCCGCTCCAACGCCGCCAGCACCTTCTCCGGCGTCAGCGGCAGGTCGTGGATGCGCACGCCGATGGCGTTCGCGACCGCGTTAGTCACCGCCGGCGCGGCCGGCGTGAGCGCCGGCTCGCCGATGCCCTTGGCCCCGAACGGCCCCAGCCCTGTCCCCGATTCCAGGATGATCGCCTGCGTCGTCGGGATGTCGCGCGAGGTGGGGATCAGGTACTCGGACAGCGATGGCGTCTGGATCACGCCGTCCTTGATCACGACCTCTTCCATCAGCGCG
>Ga0172365_10000719_pt1 | contig 23013 bp, 17 predicted proteins | sample LakKivSesite48cm_FD_114535 | JGI IMG/M metagenome (GOLD analysis project Ga0172365, IMG submission 114535) | Sediment microbial communities from Lake Kivu, Rwanda - Sediment site 48cm | ecosystem: Environmental > Aquatic > Freshwater > Lake > Sediment | place: Rwanda: Western Province, Lake... | reverse complement strand
GGCATCGAGGCGACGATCGAGACCGACCTGGAGATCATCTCCGACCTGGCGCGCCTGCTCCAGGCGCGCACGCCGCTGGGGGAAATCTATGACCTGCCGGAGATCGCCGAAGAGTTCGCCACCACGCTGCAGGCCGAACTGAATTTCCACCGCGAAGGCGGCAACGCCGACCGCTTCCGCGCCAACTTCACCGGTGAACCTTCACTGTACATCCCGTACGTATATTGGGACCATACTACCCGCCGCGTGTTGACACTCGAACGCATCCACGGCATCAAGGCTGACGATATCCAGGCACTGGACACAGCGGGCTACGACCGCCACCGCATCGCCCTCCACGCCGCCCGCATGATCATCAAAGAGGTGTTGGAAGACGGATTCTTTCACGCAGATCCCCACCCCGGCAACTTTGTCGTGATGCCTGGAGAGGTCATCGGCGCGATGGATTTCGGGATGGTGGGCCACCTGAGCCACCAGACGCGCACCGACCTGATCCGCCTCTACATCGTCGCCGTACAACTGGACGAGGAAGGCATTGTAGACCAGTTGATCCGCATGGGTGTGGTCAGCGGCAGTGTGGATCGGGCAGGATTCCAGCGGGACGTGCTGCGGCTGCTGCACAAGTACTATGGAATGCCGTTGGGAACAGTACGCGCCCGCGAAGTGATCGAAGAAACCATGCCCATCATCTTTCGCCACCACCTGCACCTGCCCTCGGCACTGTGGCTGCTCGGCAAGACGCTCGCCATGATGGAAGGCTTAGGACTGAAACTCGACCCCGATTTTGACGTCCTCTCCGTCGCCAAGCCCTACGCCCAACGTTTGATATGGCAGATGGTCTCCCCGCGTACCTGGGGGCCGTCACTGCTCAAGGGAGCCAACGATTGGGTAGAACTGATGGGCCTGATTCCGCGCGTCGGCTCGCAACTCCTGACCCGCCTGGAACGAGGAGAGGCAGAAATCACGGTTGCCCACAAGGGACTGGAGCGGGCCCTGGCACGCATAGACCGATCGGCCAATCGCATTTCGTTGAGCGTGCTCTTGGCCGCCATCATCGTCGGGCTGGCGCTGCTCGTACCGGCCTTCAACCTGGCCGAGCACCAATGGAGCCTGGCGACGATCCTGGTCATTGCGGGCTTTGTGGGCGCCAGCCTCCTGGGCCTGTGGCTCATCTTTTCCATCTGGCGCTCGAGGAAATAACCCTTTGTCATTTCCCGCTTCTGTGCTATCATGCCCCCCGTGTCCTTGTAGGGCAAGTTGCTAACTTGCCCCCGCTGGACAAGTTGGCAACTTGTCTTACAATGAATGACGATGGCCGAAGAACCAAAAGTCCCCCTTACAACCGAAGAACCTCGCTACTGCCCGGTCTGTGGCTCGCGCGTGGCCGCCAGGGCCACGACCTGCCTGATGTGCGGGACTTTGCTCACGGAACAGGCAGCCGCACCAGAAGAAGAGGCGCGGCGGGGATTGCCCGGCTGGGCCAGAGCACTCATCGTCGTCGCGCTGGCGCTGGCGATCCTGGCGGCAGGCGGCTTCGGGCTCTATACACTGCTGAACGCAAAACCGCAACCATCCGCGACACCCACCGTTATTCCCACTCGCACACCCACTGCCACGCCGACCTCCACGCCTACCCAGACCCCCACTTCCACGCCTACACCTACGCCCGTTCCCCCACTCGTCCACCAGGTGCAGGAAGGGGAGGCACTTAGCGTCATCGCCGAGAACTATAACACGACGATCGACGCAATCCTGGCTTTGAACCCGGAGGTGGATCCGGAGCTGATCCAGGTGGGGCAACTCCTGCTCATTCCGGCCCCCACCCCTACACCCGGCCCCACCAGCACACCAGAACCAGGCGTCCCTACGCCGACGCCGCCTGATTATATCGTTCACACTGTCGAGCCGGGTGAAACGCTCAGCACCATCGCCGAGCAATACGGCGTCCCGTTGACACTTCTGCGGATTGCCAACGACCTGCCGCCTGACGACGACACCATCCACATCAACCAGTCACTGATCGTCCCGCTGGGCACACCGGTGCCCAGCCCCACGCCGACCGTAGACCCCCATGCCACACCCACGCCGGTCCCGCCCTATCCGGCACCCCCGCTCCTCAGCCCGCCCAACGGTGCAATCGTCGTAGGAAGTCGAGTCCCCGTCCTACAATGGGCTTCGGTGAGCATATTGCGCAGCAACGAGTGGTATGAACTGACGCTCTCCCAACCATCCGGCGGTGTGATTTCGGCAACCATCTACACGCGCGCCACGGCCTGGCACGTGCCCCTCGACCTGCTGCCGGATGCCACCACCGGCACGTACGAGTTTCTCTGGCGGGTGCAGGTCATGCGAGAGACACGCACCCAGAGCGGCAAGCTGACCTACGAGGCAGCCGGCGCCTCCAGCGAGGTGCGCCCCTTCACCTGGGCAATCCCCACCCCCACGAGCACGCCAACTCCCGGGCCTACACGCACGCTAGCCCCCTGATGGCCGTACTATCCACCCCACACCTTCCACGCCGTCACCGACACCGATTGGGTCAAGTTTACCGTCCCCGCCAGTGGCGTGACCAACCACGTCCCCTATCGCATCGAGACCTTCAACCTGGGGCTGGACATGGACACCGTCCTGCATCTCTACGGCACCGATGGGAGCACCGAACTGGCATACGACGACGATGATGGCGTGGGTCTAGCCTCGCACATTGACTGGCCCCCACCCGCCGCCGGGACGTACTACGTTCTGGTCGCACCGTACGATGAGTACAGCACCACCTACTGCGACGCTGTCTACGATCTGATAATCTTGCCGGTGCGAGGGCAGATCTACCTGCCGCACGCAACACGAAACACGAAACACGCATCACGTTTCACGCTTCACGTTTCACGTTTCACGCATCACGTTTCACGTTTCACCACGGCTCGCTCTCCCCCCGCAAAAACCGGTTAATGTCCGCCGCCGCGGCCTTCCCGGCCCCCATCGCGCTGACGACCGTCGCCGCGCCGGTGACGACGTCCCCGCCGGCCCACACCCGCGGCATCGTCGTGCGTCCCGTCTCCTGGTCGGCTACCACCGTCCCGTGCTTCGCCCGCTCCAGTCCCTCGGCGTCCACGAACACCAGTGGATTGGGACTGGTCCCCAGCGCAAAGATGACCGTGTCCACCGCCATCTCGAATTCCGAGCCGGCGATGGCGACCGGTCGCCGCCGGCCCGACTCGTCCGGCTCCCCCAGCTCCATGCGGATACAACGCATGCCGCACACGTTGCCTTTCTCGCCCCCCAGGATCTCCACCGGGTTGGTCAGGAAGTCAAAGATGATCCCCTCCTCCTCCGCATGGTGGAACTCTTCGACCCGCGCGGGCACCTCGGCCGGCGAGCGCCGGTAGACGATGTGCACCTCGCCGGGCTCCCCCCCATCCTGTTGCGCCTGGAGCGTCTGCAGGCGCAGGCTGCAGCGGGCAGAGTCCATCGCCACGTTCCCCGCGCCAATCACCGCCACCCTCTTCCCCACCTTGACCGGTGTGTCGTACTCGGGAAAGCGGTACCCCTTCATCAGGTTGACCCGCGTGAGAAACTCGTTGGCCGACATGACGCCGTTGTAGTTGATGCCGGGGATGCGCATGAACGAGGGCAACCCCGCGCCGGTGCCCATGAATATGGCGTCGTACTCTTCCAGCAACTCGCTCAGCGTAAAGATGCGCCCGATGACGTGGTCGGTGCGCGTCTCGATCCCCAAACATTCCGCCGCGTAGTCAATCTCACCATGCACCACCCGCTTGGGCAGGCGGAACTCGGGGATGCCATAGACCAACACGCCGCCGGCGCTGTGCAGCGACTCGAAGACGGTGACCTTGTGCCCCTCCCGCGCCACGTCCACCGCGCACGTCAGCCCCGCCGGACCGGAGCCAACGACGGCGACTTGCTTGCCGGTCGCCGGATGCCGCTCCAGCGGGCACATCCGCCGGGCCAGCTCATAGTCTCCCACGAAGCGCTCCAGTCGCCCAATGGCGACCGGCTCGCCTTGCCTGGCCAGGACACAGCGCACCTCGCATTGGACCTCCTGCGGGCAGACCCGGCCACAGATCGCCGGCAACCCGTTCTTCACCTTCATCGCCCGCACCGCCCCGACCATGTCCCCGTTCCGCAGTGCGAGGATAAACTCGGGAATGAGCACCCCCACCGGGCAACCCTCGACGCAGTGGGGCCGGGCGCACTGCAAACACCGCTGCGCCTCCTGGCGGGCCATCTCTTCCGTAAAGCCCAGCGCGACCTCGTCAAAGTTTCCCCGGCGGACCAGCGGGGCCTGCGCAGGCATCTCCTGCCGGGGGATCTGCAACCTGTCACGTTGTGTAAGCTCAGTCACTTAGGCACCCCCCTTTTCCAGCGCACCCTCCAGGCGACACTTGTGTTCCCATTCCCTGACCGCCTGCTGCTCCTGCTCCCGATAGAATTGCTGGCGGGCCAGCAGGTTGTCCCAATTCACCTTGTGGCCGTCGAACTCCGGGCCGTCCACACACACGAACTGCGCCCCCTCCTCCAGCAGCACCCGGCAGCCGCCGCACATGCCGGCGCCGTCAATCATGATCGTGTTCAGGCTGACGATCGTCTTGACCTGGTATGGCTGTGTCGCCAGCGAGACGAACTTCATCATGATGGCCGGGCCAATCGCCCACACGCGGGTGATCTCTCCGCCGCGCTGCTCCAGCAACTCCTTGAGCGGCTCAGGCACCAACGCCTTGCGCCCGTAGGAGCCATCGTCGGTGCAGACGATCAACTCGTCGCTGACCGCGCGCATCTTGTCCTCCCAGAAGAGCAAGTTCCTGGTGCGCGCACCAATGATCGAGAGGACCGTGTTGCCAGCCTCCTTGAGCGCCCGGGCGATCGGGTACATAGGCGCAATGCCGACCCCGCCTCCCACACACACGACGGCGCCATAGTTCTCGATCTCGGTCGGGTGTCCCAGTGGCCCGACGAAGGTGGCCAATTCGTCGCCTGGCTCGAGCGCGCCCAGTTGCATGGTCGTTTTGCCGACCTCCTGGAAGATGATCGTGATCGTGCCTGCCTCCCGATCATAGTCGGCCACAGTGAGCGGGATGCGCTCTCCCTGCTCATCAATGCGCACGATGACGAACTGGCCCGCCCGTGCCTTGCGCGCCACGGCTGGCGCGGCGACGACCAGCAACTTGGTGACGTCGCTGAGTACCTCTTTGTGCAGAATCTTGTACACAAACCGCCTCCATAAATGGTTTCAAATCGGCAAATCAGCAAATCGGCAAATCAGCAAATCAGCGAATCGCTAATCGCTGATCACTGCTCCCCAATCCCTGATCCCTGCTCACTGCTCACTAATCGCGATAGGATACCCCAATGTGTGCCAGTCGTCAAGTATCAATAATTATGCTACAATATCATAAATCTTGCTCAGGAGGTAAACAACCATGGAACCAAATCTCGATCTGAACCGCGACATACCAGTGTTGGACTGGGCGCCACACCTGGCCGCGCGCACAGAGAGGATGAAGTGCTCCGCCATCCGCGAGTTGCTCAAACTGACCCAGCAGCCGGACGTGATCTCCTTCGCGGGCGGCATGCCGGCCCCGGAGCTCTTCCCCCTGCGCGAGATCGAGGAAGCCTGCCGCCATATCCTCCGCGAGGATGGCGCACGAGCCCTGCAATACGGGGCCACCGAAGGATATGGGCCGCTCAAGGAGTACCTGGCCGACAGTGTACGAAAGTATGGCATCCCGGCCGTGCCGGACAACGTGCTGCTGACCAATGGCTCCCAGCAGGCACTGGACCTGGTTGGCGCACTCTTCATCGGCCCCGGCGACTATGTCATCACCGGCCGCCCCACCTATCTGGGGGCGATTCAGGCGTGGGACACGTACGAGGCGCGCTATCAGACAGTGGAAGAAGATGAGAATGGTATGATCGTGGATCAACTCGAAGACGCCTACGAGCAAGTCCTGGCCGCTTCCGGACACCCACCCAGATTCATCTACGTCCTCCCGAACTTTCACAACCCCGCCGGCACGACGCTGCCCCTGGAGCGCCGTCAGCAGTTGGCCGAGATTGCCACGAAACTGAACCTGCCCGTCGTCGAAGACGACCCTTATGGACAGTTGCGCTATGAGGGTGAGGACATTGTCCCCATTAACGCGCTGATCCCCGAGCGCACCATTTACCTGGGTACCTTCTCCAAGACGCTGACACCAGGGCTACGGCTGGGCTGGATTATCTGCCCGGAAGTGCTGATCCAGCGCTTCGTGCAGGCCAAGCAGGGGGCCGATCTCCACACGAGCACCTTCATCCAATACATCGCCAACGACATCTGCCAGCGGGGCCTGCTCAAGCCGCACGTCAAACAGTTGCGCGAAGTCTACAAAGAGCGCCGCGACACGATGCTCGATGCACTGGCCGAATTCTGGCCCGAGAGCTCCAGTTGGACCCGTCCACAGGGCGGGCTGTTCTTGTGGGCGCGCGTGCCGGAACCGATTGACACGCTCGAGTTCTCCAAGACGGCCCTCGCCGAGAAGGTTGCCTACGTGCCCGGCATCCACTTTTATCCTAACCGGGATGGGGGGCACAACGCCATGCGGCTCAACTTCTCCTACTGCCCGCCGGAATTGATCGTCGAAGGCATCCGCCGGTTAGGCGTGGCGCTAAAGAACATTGTGGGAGCCTAGCGGGGGGTTTCTAAACTTGCCTGTCTCCGAACTTGCGCTCGTCCGCTCCAAACTGCTGGTACCCACCCCGGCCGGCCTCCTGCACCGGCCGCGGGTGTGCCAGGCCGTCGAGCGCGGGCTCGAGTGTAAGCTGACCATCGTCTATGCCCCGGCCGGTTACGGCAAGACGTCGGCGCTGATAGACTTTGCACAGCACAGCCCTGCGCCGGTGTGTTGGTATACCGGCGACGAGCGCGAGCGTGACCTGGTCGTGGTTGGCCGACGTCCCCATCACCTACCTGGTCGCCAAGCGCCAACTCGCCGGCCTGACGGAGCGGGACCTGCGCTTCACACCGCAGGAGATCCAGGAGCTCCTGCAACAATCAGATATCCACGTGTCCGAGCCCCAGGCCGAGGCGCTCGCCGCCAGCGCCGAAGGCTGGATCACCGGTGTCTTACTGTTGGCTGACCGGCTGCGCGGAGGAGCCAGGGAAATGCTGCTCGGTGTGGAGAGAGCGACGGCCGGGACGTACGACTACCTGGCCAGAGAGGTGCTGGGCCGGCAGTCACCCGATATTCAACATTTCCTGTGTACGTCAGCCGTGTTGCAAGAGATGTCGTTACGGCTGTGCCGCGAGGTTTTGCAGCTCAGAGAGCCGCGCGCGCTGCTGGCGGAGGTGATGCGACGCAACTTGTTCGTCACCAGTTTCGGGACGGGAGCGGCAGCAACCTACCGCTACCACAACCTGTTCCGCGACTTTCTGCACGACCAGTTGCACCAGCGCGACCCGACTCTCTACGCCGAACTGCACCGGCGTGCGGCGAACCTGCTGGAGAGGGACAACGACGTCGAGGAAGCTGTATATCACTACCTGGCGGCCGGTATCTATCCACAGGCAACAGCGCTGATGGAGCGCGTGGCGATGGAATGGTTCACGCGAGGGCGGGTCGAAACCATACTGCATTGGGCAGCGGAGCTGCCCGCAGGGACAAGCGCCCAGGCTCCGCGGCTATCGCTGTATCAGAGCCGGGTGCTCACCGACCGGTATGACTATGGGGGAGCACGGCGGGCCCTGTCTCACACTGAAGCCGGATTCACTGCCCGTGGAGATGTGGCCCATCTGGCCAAGGTGCACAACCAGCGCGCACTCTTGGGTTTCCTGGCCGGCCGCTACGAGGACACGATTACGGAGGCACACACAGCGCTGGACATGCTGAGGCAGAATGAGGTGCTGGAACGGGCGCAGGCCCAGCGGCACATCGGACGGGCCTACGTTGGGCTTGGTCGCCTGGCTGAAGGGGTCACCCAACTGCAGGATGCGTTAGCGCGCTTCCGGCAGGTCGGCAGTCCTTACGACATCGTCAATTTACTGCAAGATCTGACGCTCGCGTTTACCAGTCAGGGGCATTTTGACGAGGCGGCTGCCTGCCTGAACGAAGCGCTGGTCCTCGGGCAACGGTTGGGAGCGCCGACTTTGTTGGCGGGAGTCCTGAATAACCTGGGCTGGCTCCACTATGCGCGTGGGGAATATCGGGAAGCGCTGACGCTGTACGAAGAAGGACTGGCGGCGGCGCAACGGGGAGGCGACCCGCGACTCCAGGCCTACATCCTGGTGGGAATGGCCGATCTCTACCGTGACGTTGGAGCCTTCGAACGCGCCGCACCTTTGTACAGCGCCGGCTGGCAGACGGCCCAGGAGGGCGAACCTGGCCTGGCGGTCTATATCCTGGCCGCGCAGGCAGACATGGCTCGTTGGCAGGGCGACCACGCCCGGACACTCGCCTTGTTGGAGCAGGCCCACCAATTGGCCCAGGAAAAGGGTCTGGCTTTTGAGGAGCACGGGTTGCTGCCTGTCGCCGAGGGGATCACACTGGTCGAAGGTGGCGAGGTCGAAGCAGGTTTCCGTCTTCTCACCGATGCGATCCACTTCCTGGAGCAGCGGCAGGCCAGGCGCGAGCTGGCCCGTGCTCATTTCCTGCTGGCCAAAGCAACCCTGCTGACCGGCGACGAATCTCAGGCGTTGACGGAACTGCGCCGGACGATGGACCTGGCGCAAGAGATTGGCACACAGCAGTTTGCAGTCGTAGAGGGGCAGTACACCGAGGAACTCTTGAAACTTGGCCTTGCCACAGGCATTTCTGGCTGCCTTGAGATCGCTGAAAGAGTGCGACGGTTGAGGACCTGGGGGGCAGAACAGGCACGCCAGGACGTGGTGGGAAGAGAGGACGGTACACAAAGCCGCCTGGAGATCTATGCGCTCGGAGAGGGACGCGTCGTCCGTGATGGCCGCCCGCTCTCTCCATCCGAGTGGCAGGCGGCCATGGTAAAGGAGCTGTTCTTCTACATCCTCCTGAATGGCCCCCTGGGACGGGACGCGGTCGGCGTCGTCTTCTGGCCTGACGCATCCACGAAAAAGATGACGGACAGTTTTCACAGCACGCTCTACCGCATACGCCGCGCGGTGGGGACCGGCGCGGTAGTGGGGGAGGGAGGGCAATATCGGCTGGGCGACATAGACTACTGGTTTGACGTCGAGGAATTTGAGACGCTGGTCGAACGAGCGCGGCTGTTACCACCCCAGGACTGGCAGGCGGAGGACCTGTGGCAGCGCGCCGTGGCGCTCTACCGGGGAGATTTCCTGCCCGAGGTAGAGCGGGTGTGGTGTGCGCCGAGGCGGGAGAGGCTTCGCGAGATGTACATCAGGAGGAAATTGTGCCCGCCTGGCCTCCACTCTCGCCCGCCGCTGCCAGGAAGGAGCAGGGCGGGACGAGAGACAAGGCCAGGTCACTGGCTGAGGCCCTGTTTTCGCTGGATGAACCCTGGCGGGGCCGCTTCCTGGACCTGGCGGCCAACCTGGCGACGAACTCGGTATGGGACGGGCGACGGCCAACGCGGGAGGAGGTATTGGCCTGGTTGAATGCCGACTCAGACCTGTGCCAGGAGGTTAAACTGCTCCTGGACGCATGGCGAAGGCCAAAGCAACGGGCCCCCAGAGAGGGGCAAGGGCAAGCCTTGCCCCTACCGACGGGGGTTGCTCCGGGCCAGGAGCGCTAATAAGCGCCATCCCCGCGCAGTATCTGGGGGACGGTGCGCAGCATAATCTTCAAGTCCAACCACAGCGACCAGTTTTCGATGTAGTAGATGTCGAGCAGCACCATCTCGTCGAAACTAAGCAAACTGCGGCCGCTGACTTGCCACAGGCCGGTCATCCCCGGCCGCACTTCCAGGCGCTTCTTATGCCATTCCACGTAGCCACTGACCTCGCTTGGCAGAGGTGGACGAGGCCCTACCAGGCTCATTTCCCCACGCAACACGTTCCACAGTTGCGGCAGTTCGTCCAGGCTGGTACGCCGCAGAAACCGGCCCATGCGCGTCATGCGCGGGTCGTCGTGGATCTTGAAGATCGGGCCATCCGCCTCGTCCAGGCCGCGTAATTGCTCCAACTCAGCTTCGGCCCCCTCACGCATCGAGCGAAACTTGTATATCTCGAACAGCTTCCCGCCAGCCCCCATCCGCATCTGGCGGAAGATGACCGGGCCGGGCGAGTCGAGCCGGATAGCCAACGCAATCAACGCCATAAACGGTGCGCCCAACACCAGCCCGGCGACCGCCCCCACCATGTCCATTCCTCGCTTGACCAGCAACGCCCCCCGCCCGAAGCCAACCTCTCGCACGCCGATCAGTGGCACTCCGCCCAGATCGTCCACGTCCACCTGGCTGAGGCTCATCTGGAAAAGGTCCGGCACGATGCGGGCATTGACCTGCTGGCGCTCACATTCGTGCACGATGCCCATAATCTTGCGATGATACATCCATGGCAGCGTGATAAAGACTTCGTCCACTGTCCCTTCTTCGAGCAGGCGGGCCAGATTGTCCGTCGAGCCCAGCGCCTTGAAACGGCCGATGTCAGTCCGGCCTTTCTGGGAATCATCGTCCACGAAGCCGGCGATTTTATAGCCCAATTCGGGCCGCGCCACAATCGTACGCATCACAGTCCGCCCCGCCTCGCCAGCACCGACGATAACCACGTTGGACACCCCCACACCACGCGCGCGCAGCCAGCGCACGATCCCATTCTGCACCATCCGGGACAGGGCGAGCAAGACGACAGCGATGACACCCGCTTCAATGAGCAACAGGCGTGAGTATTCCAGCGGTTGGACGACGAAGGTGACGGCCAGGACCACCACCACAGATTTTGCCGTGGCGTTGATGATCCGATGGACCTGGTCGAGCCACCGACACCCGCGCCACCGGTGATAGACTCGATCTACCTGAAAGGCCAGCACCGTCAGCACCGTGAACAGCAGCGCAAACGGGACGTACGCCGACAGTGGATGATAATAACTGATGTCGCGGAACCACTGCAGTTCGTAGCGCACCCAATAACCCAGCCACACGCTGGCGTTGATCAGCACGATATCCGAGACAACGACCCACCAGGGAGCCCAGTGATTTATCTTCACATCCCCTCTCCTTCGGCCATCGCCCGCTTATATACGCATGCCGTCTCCTGCGCTGTACGGGGCCAGGAGAATCGTCTGGCATGGACCAGGCCACGTTCCCGCAATTGATGTCGCAGCAGTTCATCCGTCAACAGCCGGTGCAATCCCCCCGCCAGCGCCTCCACGTCACAAGGATCCACCATCAACGCCGCATCACCGGCGGCTTCGGGCAGCGAGGATACGTTCGAGGTCAACACCGGCGTGCCACACGCCTGCGCCTCCAGCACCGGCAACCCAAACCCTTCGTACACCGAAGGGTAGGCCAGGGCAGCCGCCGCGTTATACCAGAGAGGTAACTCGTCGTCCATCACGTAGCCAGGAAAAATGACCTCCTCGCCCAGCCCCAGCGCCTCGACTTTGGCGAACAGTTCATCGTAGAGCCAGCCTTGCCCGCCGGCCAACACCAGGCGCACCCGGCCATCGCGGAAACGACTGAAGTCGTTACTACCATGGCGGATGCGGGCAAACGCTTCTACCAGGCGCACCAGATTCTTGCGCGGTTCTAACGTGCCGACGAAGAGCACAAACCGCTCGGGCAGCCCCCGGCGCTGGCGGAAGGCCGCAATTTCATCGGCCGGCAGCGGGCGGAAAACCGGCTCCACCCCGTGGTAGACCACGTCAACCCGCGCTGGATTGACACCCAGCAGCCGCGTGGCTTCACCGGCAGTTTGAGCCGAGACGGCGATCAAGCGCCGGGCGCGCCGGGCCGACAGGCGCGTCAATACCGTCAGATAGAGCCGGTTAGCAGGCCGGAACAGGTCGGGGAAACGGATAAAGCTCAGGTCGTGAATCGTCAGCACCACCGGGCAAGGGGCAAACACAGGCCCGACGAAGACGGGCCCATGCACCAGGTCCGCCCTGATCCGGCGCAATGCCCACGGCTGCACCAACTGCTCCCACGCCACCCGCACCACGGCCCGGCTCGTAGGCCAGCGGGAGCGGAGCACAGGGAGCGCCACGCCGGGAGGAAGCACACCCTCGCCCAGCAAGACAGTATAACGCACCCCCTCGTTGACCTGCCCAAGGTGGCGCAGCAGATGACGGATGTACTGATGCACGCCCGCGCTACGGTACCCGGTCCGGCCTGAGAGAAGGTGCGCATTGATGGCTACGTGAGCCTCGTCCGCGGCGGTGACCTCCATACGCGAAGCAATTATATCACATTGCGCCATCCAGCCAACCCATCCGGCCATGGACAAGATAGGGCGGGGGCAAGCCCGGCCCCTACATCTATATACGCTTGCTCTTTGGAAAGAGATTGGTAAAATATCGCCATCTTGATCCACACGAGGAAGGACACCATGAGAAATACAATCACCCGCGAAGAAGCGTGGGCCCTGATCCAGGAATACGGCAGCGCCGAGAACCACGTCCGCCACATGCTCGCCGTCGAGGCCAGCATGCGCGCCTACGCTCGCCGTTTTGGCGAGGACGAAGAGTCGTGGGGCGCGCTTGGCCTGGCCCACGACTTTGACTACGACCGTTTCCCCGACGAACACCCATACTCTGGCGCGCGCATCCTGCGCGAAAAAGGGTACTCCGAAGAGATCGTCACCACGATCCTGGCGCACGGAGAGACGGGTGTTCCCCGCGACACACTGGCGGCAAAAACCCTGCACGCCGTGGACGAGCTCACGGGCTTCCTGGTCGCCGTCACGCTCGTGCGCCCCTCCAAGGACATCCGAGAGGTGAAGATCAAGTCAGTGCGCAAAAAGTGGCCCGACAAGGCGTTTGCGGCGGCGGTCAAGCGCGACGAAATCGAGCAGGCGGCCGGCGCGCTCGGGGTTGACCTGTGGGAACACGTCGGCGTCGTGTTAGAGGCCATGCAAGGCGTGGCCGGCGACATCGGGCTGGATGGGCGGCTGGCGGTAACGCCAGGCGGTTAAATGGTTCCATCTCTATCGTCCAGACCGCGGCTGGTTCTGGAACGGTCATGGCGAGAGCAAGGCATTCAGGTTGCGCACGGGCGAGCGGTACCCGACGGCGATCATCTCTTCCACGAGCGCATTGGCTTCGCCCCTGGAAAGGTATCCCTGCCGCACGTCCAGAACCAGGATGCCCAGCGTATCTGTAATGGAAACGCCGTAACGGCAAGCCGCACTGCGTGCATCCCGATCATCACTGACAAAGAGACCCCGACGGTGGTACGCCACGGCCAGGCAGGTCCGCTCGCCGGCGCCCAACCGGGCCGGCAGTGCAGCGGCGAAAGCAACTTCGGCCTCAGTCAGCGTTACGACCGGCAAGTCAATCCAGGCTACAGCAGGTACCAGGCCAGCGACCACACCAGCCTGATATTCAGCCTGTACCGCCGCGGTCGTGCAAACAGCGTCTGCCCATAGGTGCAGCACGAGGTCGGGCCGACCCACCAAGGCAAAGTTGGTAAGCACCGTGTTGTCCAGCAGGACGGGTCCGGTCATCGGGCAGAAGAGGTCCAGGCTATAGCGGCCTCGACGTCGGCTCGCGCCTCAGCCAGGTCGGCCGGCGCAGTGCGCAAGGGAACGTCCAACCGCAAGAAACGAGTACGCAGGTCCAGCCAGGGCAGACCCAGAAGTTCAGCCGCGCGCGCCAGGCTGATGGCGCCAGCCAGATAGTAAGCCAGAACCAGCTTGTACCGCTCCTGGGAGTCAGAAAGCCTAGCCACAACACCATCAGCAAGTCCACTTGCCGCATCAATCTCGGGCCGTTGGGCATAGTAACGCATCACGGCGCGCAGGATATGAAAATCCGTGACGTCAATCATCGCCACTTCCGGCTCGCCGTGGCTTTCTATTACCGCCATGTGACCACGCTGCACAGTGCTGATTACCCGCCGCGTATTGCGCGCCAGGTCCGTTTTACTGATCCGCTGAACGAATTCCACTAGTCCTCCTTCAAGGTGTAAAACTCGCATTTTGTGTATTTTACACCCTCATACGGAGAGACGCAAGTTCAGCCGGGAAGCTGCGCTGAAGCGGGTGGGAGTGTGAGAGTGTGGGAGTGTGGGAGGAGCGTGCGCTGCATTTCGCACCGCGAATTAGAACAGGTGAAACGCCGCGATGACCGGCGCGAACAGCGAAGACACGAGCGACATGACCGTGATCAGCGTGTTGAGCGAGGGCCCGGCCGTGTCCTTGAACGGGTCGCCGACCGTGTCGCCGACGACGCTGGCCTTGTGTGCGTCGGAACCGGGCCCACCGAACTCGCCCGACTCGATGAACTTTTTGGCATTGTCCCACAGCCCGCCAGCGTTCGACATCAACAGCGCAAAGATGACGCCCGTGAAGATGCTGCCGCCCAGGAAGCCACCCAGCGCCTCAGGCCCCAGGATAAAGCCCACCAGGAGCGGGAGGACGACGGCCAGGAAGGCCGGGAACACGAGCGACGTGAGCGCACCGCGGGCCGCCAGCCCCACGCACGCCGCATAGTCGGGCATTTCGGTGCCCGCCAGGACGCCCGGACGCTCGCGGAATTGGCGGCGGATTTCCTCGATCATGTCGAAGGCATTGCGCGTCACGGACAGCATCGTGAGCGCGCTGAAGAGCGGCGGCGTCACCGCGCCCAGCAGTACGCCGGCAATCACGACCGGCTGCCGCAGGCTGATGACCAGTTGCACGCCCCTGGCTCCCACCACCTCCGCGTAGGCCGCAAAGAGCGCCAGGACGGTGAGCGCGGCGGCGCTGATCGCAAACCCCTTCGTGATCGCCTTGGCCGTGTTGCCCGCCGCGTCCAGCACGTCGGTCACGTCAATGACCTGCTCCGGCATACCGGCCATCTCGGCGATGCCGCGCGCGTTGTCCACGATCGGCCCGTACGCGTCAGCGGAGACGATCATCCCGCTGATAGACAACATCCCCACGGCGCTGATGCCGACGCCATAGATGCCGCTGATGCCGGCCTGTTCCGCCAGGAAATAGGAGAGCAGCGTCGCTGCGACGATGCCGAGGATCGCAGGCACAATGCTGACCAGCCCGTAGCTGAAGCCGGTGATGATCGTGATGGCCGCGCCGGAACCTGAGACGCGGGCCGTCTCGAGCACCGGGCGAAAATCCGACGAAGTGTAGTAGTCGGAGGTAAAGCCGATGACGACGCCCGTCACCAGCCCGGCCGCCGCCGCCCACAGCACGCCGAGGCTATAGTGGCCCAACAACACGACGGCCGTCACCAGCACGGCAAAGATGACACAGGTGATGATCGTCCCACTGTTGAGCGCCCGGCCTGGCTTGCCGCTCTTGCCCACGCGCACAAACTGGATGCCGATGAGCGAAGCAAAGATGCCGAGCGTGCACAGGACCAGCGGGAACAGCGTGTATTTGGCCTGCAGCAGGCTGTCGGCTTTGAAGAGCGAGGCTCCCAACAACATGGCTGCCACCGCGCTGGCCACGTAGCTGTCAAAGATGTCGGCTCCCATGCCGGCCACGTCGCCGACGTTGTCGCCGACGTTGTCGGCGATGACGGCCGGGTTACGGGGATCGTCCTCGGGGATACCGATCTCGACTTTGCCCACCAGGTCGGCCGCGATGTCCGCCGTCTTGGTATAGATCCCGCCGCCCGCCTTGGCCAGCAAGGCCAGCGCCGAGGCCCCGAAACTGAAGCCCAGGACGATTTCCGGGTCACCGGTGATGAGATAAATGGCGCCCATCCCGATGACCGCCAGGCCCACCATCGCCAGCCCCATCACCGCTCCGGCGTAAAAGGCCACCGAAAAAGCGCGGTTGATGCTCTCGTTGGCCGCCGTTGCGCTGCGCACGTTAGCGGCCACGGCGACCGTCATGCCCATGTACCCGGCGAGCGCAGAGCACACCGCGCCGGCCACGAAAGCCAGCGCCATCGCCGCGCCCCGGGCCGCGCTAAAACTGACGGTCCCCAGCCCCAGATGCTCGATGTCGAAGCTGAACACGATGGCAATCACGATGCCCAACGCGACCGCGACGAGCGTGAGCGCCGTGTAGAGACGGCGCAGGTAGGACCTGGCCCCCTCTCGAATCCAGGAGGCGACCTCTTGCGCCCTCTTGGACCCGGCATCTTGCCGGTTGACCCATACGTACAATCCAATGGCGAACCCGACGGAAACCACGCCCGCCAGCAACGATACAAAAATCCACGCTTGAGATATTGGCATTGCCTGCTTCTCCTATATCCTGCGGCAACGACTGAAGTCGTTACTACAGTGAGCAAAGTCGAAGGGTCTCGGAACCGTGTGAAGCGAGATTCCTCGCTACGCTCGGAATGACGGAGGACGGTGGTTCGGGCGGCGCGGCTTCGACACACTCCTGATCACATGTTCACCGAGCGCCACCACCGGTAATGCCTAGCCCGCAGCTCCTCCGGCGGGGGTAGAGGAAAGTACACGAGCTGCTTCTCGTTCCCCACAAAGATGCCGGTCTTGATCATGCGGTATGGGAATGCTGCCGGATAGATGCGATCCACCATCTTGGCGTGCACGGTTTTGGTCTTCAGGTCAACCAGGCACTGGCGCATGTGATCCATGTTCGTATACGGCAGGTCCCGCACAGCGCCGCGCTCAGGGTCCTGGGCCAGCTCGTCCAGCCGCAACTCCACGAAGCAGATGGCCGGCAGCGAGAGCAGGCTGGTCGGGTTCTTGACGACGAGATCGTAAAATGCACGCGGGCCGAGCGTGCTGACCACCAGCGGGTGCACAGGGGCAATCTCCTGATACAAGTGCAACTCTTCTGTTTCCTCAGGCAACTCCGTGCTCGGGTCCAACCCCAACGCCCGCCCATCCTTGGTCACCAGGTAAAGCTTCTGGATAGCATCCAGAGAGACGCGCTCCAGGACGCGATAGACCGAGATATAGATAGAGGCTTTGGGCCTGCCATCCTCGTGCGGCACACAGCGCCGGATGCCCTCTTCGACGCGCAACTCGGGGTGCCTGAAACCGGGATCAATCTCAAAAAAGATGGCCTGCCCGCGTGACCTCTTCGTCGCCCCGACGGCATAGTAGACGCCGAACTCATCAGGCGTCAACATGGAAGCGATCAATGCCTCAGGGATCAAGGATAAATACAGATGGACGCTCATAGGAACCCCCTTTCAACGCCCCACTTCCACCTCTCCCAGCATCACCCGCTCTCCGGCCGGATTGCCGGCCGCGTCCAGAAATGACACACCGGCCACGTCCGGGTAGGAGTAAAGGCCGGCCCACACCTGGTAGCGCCCCATCGCCAGATTCTCCGGGACGGGAATGGAAAAGCGGCTCAACACCAGGTCCCCGGCCCGCCAGGCAACGGTCGGGAAGCCGGCCCCGTCGTGCTGGCTGCGCAACGCTCCTGACTCATCCAGCAAGTGGGTGAAGAAGTGATAGCTCATCCCGGGTGGCGGGGGGACACTGACCCACCACGCCAGCCACACCTCCAACGTCCCACCCTCCTGCGCCGTCCCTGGCACCCAACAGCCCAGAAAGACCGTGCCATTGGCGAAACGAAGCGCTTCCGGGAAGCGCTCCAACCCCAGCATGACGTCCTCTCGCCCTGCACCATCCCGGTAGAAAAGCCGGTAGTACCACCCGTCGGGCAAGGCGACCAGCGGGCCGGGCCGCACGTACTCCATTGCCTCCAGCCGCTCCAGGACCTGCCCAAAGTCTGCCGGGTTGTCTTGCACTGGCCCCACCACGTAGACGGCCTGCGGGGCATCCGGCACCGGCGCTGCCCAGCGCCCATCGGCAAAGCGGTGCGGATGGCCAAACAGCAGCGCTTCAAAGACCGCCGGCGTCTCATCCGTCGCGGGGTCTGTCCCCGCACTCAACACGACGATCTCGGCCGGCCCGGCCAGCCGCCGCGCCTGCAGGGCCGCCGCCCTGGTGTACTTGAGGGGAATCCCATAGCCGCCCGTCGTGGGGCGCCGCTCCGCAAACACGAGCAGCCGACCCACCACGGCGACCTGCCATGCTCCCCACACCAGCAAAAAAATGAACAATGGGGCAATGAACAATGAACAAACGCCGCTCCGAGCAACCTGCGGGAGGGATGAACAACAATCTACCAGCAGGATGGCGATCAGGAAGAACTGGGCCGGGTAGAGCAGGATGAAGTAGAAGGGATGGACAGGCGCCGTCGGCCGGCTCTGCAGCGCGATGGGCACGGCGAACCAGAGCAGCAGCAGGAACACGAGGCGGCGACGCTCCGCCGGCCCGCGCACGACTTGCACCACCGCATAGAGGAGGGCCAGCGCCAGGAGCCCCATCATCACCCAGTTGAGCCACCACAGGTCCGGCAGTCCCGCCAGGTATTGCGGGTAGAGGCCCCCGGCCATGCCCTGGATGCCGGCGCTGCCCGTGAGAAAGAACGCATAGCGCAGCGCGTCCCCGGACCAGTGCGCCTCCCCGCCCGCATATTGCGCGAAGGCCCGCAGGTTAGGCCAGCCGTGGCGCGCATCGTAAATCACGTACGGAGAGACGGCCAGCGCAAACAGCGCCACACCCACCAGGAGCGGCCAACGGGCCACCTGCTTGCGATAGAGCACCATGGGAATAGCCAGCACCGGGATGAAGGCCAGCCCGCCCAGGTGCAGGCCGATGAGCGCGGCCAGCCCGACCCACGCCCCCACCAGCGCCCAGCGCTTGGGGCGCACATGGGAGTGTGGGAGTGTGGGAGTGTGGGAGAAGGTGGCACACAGCGCAGCAAAGAAACCCAGCGTGACCAGCGGCAGGTTCTGGCTCCACATCTTTCGCCCGTAGACGATGGCCCACGGGCTGACGGCGAACAGGAAAGCGGCCATCAACCCCACGCGCTGCCCAAAGTAAGCCCGTCCCACCGCATAACAGGCCAGCACAGCCAGCCCGTTGAGCAAGCCCGTGAAGAGAGCGACCGCCAGCGGGTCCTGCCACAGGCGCAAGGGGAGCGCCGTCAGGTACAGCGTCAGCGGCAGATTGGCCATGCCCCTGGAGGAGTCCACGCCCGTCGCCGGCAGGTCTCCTTCGTAGGCAATGGCCAGGCCCCGCCGGACGACCGTCGCTTCGTCCCGCTTGAACTCGGTCAACGCGGGCCAGCCCATGCGCAAGACCAACGCCAGCGCCAGGATGCCCAGGAGCATCCACCGGCTCGCTCGCCCTCCGCCAGAGGTGAAGCACCTGCGGTCTACGTCTGCTCCCATCTCACCGGCCACATCCACCCCGATTTCCTCGCCCAGCCTCCGCCAGCAACTCCAGGAGCATCGTCGCGGCTCGCTCGACCAGCAGCGCGCAGGAGCCCATCCCAGCGGGTGCGTGGACGATCTCCCACACCCGCGCACATTGGGTGGCGCCCAGCTCCGCCAGGAAGCGCTCCCGGTAGCGGGCCGCCAGCTCGAGCGCCGGGCCGTCGTCCTCATCCAGGCTCGTCCGGCCCAACAGGCCGCCGATGACCATCACCCCGCCGCTCAGCGCCCCGCACATCTCCTGCTTGCCGCTACCCACGCCGCCCGCAAAGACCGACGCCATGCGCACACACCGTGGCTCCAGGTTGCCCCACACGTACTCGCCCACGGCGAGCACCATGGCCTCTGCTCAGTGGTAGCCCCCCCTGACCCGCTCACCGGCCCGGGCCGCCACCTCCCCAGACGCGCTCCTTCTCTTCAGTGCTTCCAAGACTTGTGCTTTGCCAACCATTTCTCCCCTGTAATTCCAGCCTGTGGGCGCAAAAGTGGCGCAGGCTTTCCAGCCTGCGGGCGCAAAAGCAGGCTTTCCAGCCTGCTACCTTACCAGACGATAAGTAACGCCGCTCGAAGCGTGCGGAGTTGCATCATACACCGATAGGGGCGAGACGTCAAATACGCAGACGAGGTAGAGGGTATAACCTCTCAGTACAATGGGCCGTCCCGACAAATTTGCCCTCCAGAGCACATTGTACTACAATATGATATGCTCCCACGCAAAAATCTCGTGGCTCTCCACGAACCCGCAGCGGCAACGGCCAAGACCGTGGGGGCGCATCCACAAGGCGAACGATGAATCAGTTGAAATCAGGGGTTACGTCTGGCCTCGTGACACACAGGGCAATCCGCCAGTTGCAGGCGGGCTGCCCTGCAACCCTGGCGGCCGGCCTGTTTATAGCGCGTTGTTGCCGTCCCTGCAACACCTCCCTGTTAGGATGGAGGCAAATCCATCCACAGGGAGGTGTCGCATGGGACGCAGGCCCGCTCCACAACGAATTGAGCAGTACGAAGAACTCATCCCCGAGTATCCCGAGGGCGTCCGGCCCAGCCAACTGGCGCGACTGCTGGGTGTACCCCGCTCGACGGTGTTGCGGGATCTGCCGGCGCTGGAAGATCAGGGCACGCTGTTAATAGAGGACGAACGGGGGTTGCTGAGCCTGTTTCGGAGGCGGGGGTGAGAGGGAGGAGGGAGGATGGAGAATGAAGAATGAAGGATGGAGAATGAAGAATGAAGGATGGAAAATGAAGAATGACGTCGTTTGTTGCGGAATGCGGGGGACGTGTGTGGTACAATGATCCGTAGACGCAACGCAGTTGGAGGAATGGCAAAGTATGGAACGAGCGACGAATAAAGCCGAACGGCTGTTGCAGATCGAGGCGTTGTTGCTGGCCCACCCCGAGGGGCTGAGCCAGGCAGAGATCGCCCGGCGGCTAGGGGTGAACCGCTCGACGATCACCCGCTACCTGCCAGACCTGGAGCGGTTCTACGTTCACGATACCGGGGACGGGAGGCTGGCGATTGACCGGGATTGCTACCTGACCCGCGTGCGGCTGACGTTGCACGAGGCGATGGCGCTGCACCTGGCGGCTCGCCTGATGGCGACGCGCACCGACAAGCACAATCCCCACGCGGCGTCGGCGCTGCGGAAGTTAGGGGTGGCATTGGAGCGGCTGGCGCCGTTTATCTCCCGCCACCTGGCGGCCTCGGCCGACGTGATGGACGACGCGGCGCGGCGGCACGATCCGGTGTACCTGGAAGTGCTGGAGACACTGACACGCGCGTGGTCGCAGGGGCGCATGGCGCGCCTGTGGCACCGGCACGAGCGGGGGCAGGTGGACGAGTACGACTTTGCGCCCTACTTCATCGAGCCTTACGCGGTGGGCCAGACGGCGCACGTGATCGGCTGGCGGGAGCCGCCGGGGGCCGTGCGGACGTTCAAGGTCGAACGCATCCAGCGCATCGAGTTGACCGGGCAGCCTTACGCGATCCCCGAGGACTTTGACCCGCGCAAGCTGTTGGCCGAAGCGTGGGGCATCTGGTATACGGAGGCCGAGCCGGTGGAGGTGGTGTTGCGCTTCCATCCGCGCGTGGCGGGGCGCGTGCGGGAGACGCACTGGCATCGCAGCGAGCAGGTGGAGGAGCAGCCGGACGGCAGCCTGCTCTGGCGCGCCCGCGTGGCCGAGCCGCAGGAGATGCTGCCGTGGATTCGCGGGTGGGGAGCGGACGTGGAGGTGGTGGGGCCGGAGGGGTTGCGGGAGCGGATGGCGGGAGAGGCGCGCAGGATGGCGGAGACCTACGGCTGGCAGGCTGGTCGAGGCGGTACGACAAGCGATGGCGATAGCGCCGGCGGTACATTGGACCAGACCTTTGCCAGTTACTTTGGAGGAGAATCGTGAGCCTGGTTCCTCATCCTTTTCAGCGCCGCGTGGCCGAGTTGCTCTTGAGCGGGCGCAATGTGATCTTGCAGGCCCCGACCGGCGCGGGCAAGACGATGGCCGCCATGTTGCCTTTTCTCGACGCCATTGAGCACGGGCGCGACTTTCCCCACAAATGCCTGTACGCCGTGCCGATGCGCGTGTTGGCCAATCAGTTTGTGGAAGAGTACAAGCGAAAAGTCAGACAGGCAGGCCGCGACGACCGCATTCGCGTGGAGATCCAGACCGGCGAACAGCCCGACGACAAAGAACTGGCTGCTACGCTCACCTTTGCCACGATTGACCAGGTGTTGAGCAGCTTCCTGCTCACGCCCTACAGCCTGCCGCGGCGCTTGAGCAACCTGAACGCGGGCGCGGTGGCGGCCTCGTACCTGGTCTTTGACGAGTTCCACCTGTTCGACCCGGTTTCGACGCTGCCGACCACGCTGGAAATGCTCAAGATGCTGCGCGGCGTGACGCCCTTCTTGCTGATGACGGCCACGTTCTCTTCTGAGATGCTGGCCGGACTGGCCGACGTGCTGGACGCCGTGGTCGTGCCCGAGGATGACGCAGCCCGTCAGGCAATGCAAGCGCTCCCTTCGCAGCAAAAGACCCGCCGTTACCACGTTGTGGACGGGCCGCTGTGCGCCGAAGCGGTGCTGGCGCAACACCAAAATCGCACCCTGGTCGTCTGCAACGTGGTGAACCGCGCCCGCGCCCTGTTCGAAGCGCTGCGCGACCATCCTGGCCGGGGCGACGCCCGGGTGCTTTTGCTCCACAGCCGCTTCCTGCCCGCCGACCGCCAGCGCATCGAAGGCAACTTGCGTGAGGTGTTCGGCAAGGACGGCGACCAGAGTGGAAGTTGGATCGTCGTCGCCACCCAGGTAATCGAAGTGGGGCTGGACATCACCTGCCAGACGTTGCACACCGAGCTGGCCCCGGCCAACGCTATCCTGCAGCGGGCTGGACGCTGCGCTCGCTACGCAGGTGAAGCTGGGAATGTGTTCATCTATGCTGAGAGTCTCGATGTGGAAGGCAAAACCGTTGACCTGCGCGAGCGCGTGATGCCTTACCAGGGACAGGGAGAAGAGATCGCCCGCACGCTGGCCGGGTTCCAGGCGCGCCACGGCAACGCCTTGACTTTCGACGACGAGCAGGTGGTCGTCAGCGCCGCCCACGGCCCCCGCGATAGGGCCATCGTCCAGGGCCTGGTCGCTACTCAGGAGACGTACCGGCACAGGATGAACGGCGTGATGGACGGGCAATCCTCCGGCGAAGCCGGCGACCTGATCCGCGCCGT
>Ga0172365_10000716_pt1 | contig 23052 bp, 39 predicted proteins | sample LakKivSesite48cm_FD_114535 | JGI IMG/M metagenome (GOLD analysis project Ga0172365, IMG submission 114535) | Sediment microbial communities from Lake Kivu, Rwanda - Sediment site 48cm | ecosystem: Environmental > Aquatic > Freshwater > Lake > Sediment | place: Rwanda: Western Province, Lake... | reverse complement strand
GAGGAGGCCGCAGCTCACTGAGAGCATGGAACTAGCGCCCACTGATTACTTGGACTACAGATTGGCGGCCGAACTCATCGAGTCGATTGGCGACAAGATCTCAAATTCCGCCTCGGAGGCAAGAACAAGTCCGGAGACCGCAAAGTCCCTGAGGCAGCTCTCCCAAACCCTGTCGGCGATTGGCTTGACGGTCATCGGGGCTTCCGTTGAAGCCTTCATATCCCAAGATCGAGAGAAGGCTGACGAAGCCAGGTCAGCAATCGATGCTTTGCGCGAGAGGCTCCGGTCAGACCTGGGCGGCGCGCGTGGCAGGAGAAGCGCGGATTCCCGAGCCTTGGCCACAACTGTCGCGTTCGCTTGTGAGGTCCTTGAGTCCTGCACCAACCTGCTGGATCTCATCTGTCCTGTGGACGCTATTGTACAACTGCAATGACCTTCTGGGCCCATCCTCAGGCTCAGCTTACTACGCGTCCATCAATTGCCCACTGCTTATATCGAGGGAATCACGCCCGAGTCCATTCGGTTGGGCAACCAATGGCCATCGATGACCTCTTGGCACCTGTGGGGACGCGCTTCTCCTGCAAGATGTGTGGCACATGCTGTCACCAAGACGTGTATGTCACAGAGGGAGACCTAGAGCGGATAGAACAGAGCTTTCCCAGCCTGAGGACGAAGGTACAGTGGCTTCGCCAGAACTGTGGGATCCCTGGGATCAAGGCCTACTCTCTGTTAGTCAACGCGGGCCATGGAATGCAGTGCATCTTCCTTGTTGATGGGAGATGCTCAGTACATGCCTCGAAGCCCCTCCAGTGTAGGCTCTATCCCTTCTTCCCCGTCTTGGTCGACACGATAAGGAGCTTCATAGCGGACTTGGGCCGACTCTCATCATGCGAAGGTCTCCAGGGGAAGAGCTACGTCTTCTCCGTGGACCAGCAGTGCATGGGGCTCAGGTCGGCAGGGCTCGAAGTTGACTGGGCTGAACTGGTCCGCATCTGGGAACAACACAAGAGTGAACTTTCAGGGTCGATGCAGTGACGCACTGTCCGCGTGCCTATCCCTGGCCTGCGTGACCTGTCACGCTCACTCCCCCGCGCGTCTACGAGCTGAGCGTTGCCCTCGCGTTCTCGATGGCCCTCTCAATGATCTCGTCGGAGAACCGCAATACCGTCTCCGGGTCGAACAGAGATTTGAGCCTTGGTCGCGTTATCCTCGACGAAACCGTCTCGTCCCTGGACAGGAGCTCGTGGAAATCAGCGCCTGACCTCTCGACTTCCTCGGAGATCCTTCGCAGTAGGCGGTGCGCGTCTCCCCTGCCCATGCCGGATCGCACTAGGTCGCCCAACACGAATCCGGAGAAGATCACGCCTCCTGCGGCGTTTAGGTTCCTCCGTATTGCTCCCTCATCCAATTCCATGTGCCGGATCACCTCGGACATGGTCTTCAGTTGCTCTGACACTAGGCCGAACATCTCTGGAATCACTGCCCTTTCCGTAGAGCTGTTCGTCAAGTCCCTCTCATCCCACAGGACCATGTTCTCCAGCGATGCGAGCGACAGCCCCCTTACTATCCTCGCCAGGCCAGAGACCCTTTCGCATCCAATCGGGTTTCGCTTGTGAGGCATTGCTGACGAACCCACCTGTCCTTCCATCATTCGTTCCCTGACCTCCGCTATCTCAGTTCTGTGCAGGTTCCTCAACGTCGTGGCCATGCCGTCCAATACTGAGCTCAGTCCAGCGAGCTGCATGAGCACCGAAGCGAGTATGTCCCTCGGGACTATCTGCGTCGTTACCGGAAGCGGCGTCAACTTGAGATCGGCGAGCACCCGTCGCTCCACCTCAGGACCCTTCTCACCCATGGCAGCATAGGTTCCGACCGCGCCGCTCACTTTTCCGACCCTCGCCCCCTCCAGCGCGCCCGAGAGCCGTTCGTAGCATCGCACGACCTCCGAAAGCCAGACCGCAAACCTCAGCCCGTACGTGTAGGGTTCGGCGTGCATCCCGTGCGTTCGGGCCACGCACAACAGACCCCGAGTTTCCTCGGCCCTCCTCACCAGCGCTTCTGCAAGTTCCCTTGTCATCTCCAGAACCCGCCCACCTGCTTCAGAGATCTGGATGGACATCACGGTATCGAGCACGTCGTTCGATGTCAGCCCGAAGTGCACGAAGCGCCCCGCATCCCCCGAGGCCTCCCCAAGGCATGAGACGACAGCGGCGACCTCGTGCTTGGTCTCGTCCTCCCTTGCCCATATCTTCTCGAGAGGGATCCCGGATTCGGCCGCGCTCGCTATGCGCGGCCCAGCCCAGTCTGGTATGACGCCCAGGTCCGACTGCGCAAGAGCGACCCTGCCCTCCAAGAGCATCATGAGCCTGGACCTCTCGGACCGACTGAACACCTCTCTTACCCTCTCGTCCCCGTACCTGTAGTCCAGTGGGTGGATGGCTCTGGCTCCCATGTTCACTGCAGAAGCGGTGGGGAGATGGGTTAAAAAACACGGCGTTTTGACCGAGTCCGGATGGCTTTAGTTGTCATAGTCTCCGGCTTCTGGGGCGATGAGGGAAAGCGGAGATAGGCCGCCCCAAGAGGGCAAGGTTGCGTCGTACCTAGCCCTGAAGGATCGCCCCAAGATGTCCGTCAGGACAGGGTCCGTGAACGCCGGCCACACCGTGATCCACGGTGGCAGGACGTACAAGCTCAGGTTGACCCCTAGCGCTTTCATCAGCCCTGACACGCAGCTCAGGGTCGCGGCAGGCGCTAACATCGACCCGACAGTTCTCAGGTCTGAGATGGAGTCGCTCAATCTGTCGGGCAGGCTCAAGGTCGACGCGATGGCCTCGATCATAGAGGAGCGCCACATCGCTGAGGACAGGAAGGACCCACACCTCGCGGGGCTGGTCGGGACGACTGGTTCCGGTGTAGGTCCGGCCATCGCTGACAGGGTGCTCAGGAGGGCTAGGTTGGCCAGGGACATCGAAGAGCTGAGGCCAATGACCACTGGCGTCTCCGAGGAGGTGAACTCTGCGTTGGACGAGGGCGCGACCGTACACATCGAGGGATCGCAAGGGTTCTACCTCAGCCTCTACCACGGCACCTACCCCTTCGTGACCGGAAGGGACACGTCGACAGCGGCGGTCCTCAGCGAGGTGGGGGTCGGGCCGAAAAGGGTGAGCGAGGTTGTGCTAGTGCTCAAGTCATACATGACCCGGGTCGGCAAGGGGCCAATGCCTGGGGAACTCGACTCAGACGAAGCCGCTAGTAGGGGTTGGTTGGAGACCGCGACCGTCACGGGCAGGCAGAGGAGGGCGGCCCCCTTCGACTCGAAGCTGGCAAAGACCGCTGCCGTGGTCAACGGGGCCACATCCTTGGCCTTGACAAAGGTCGACGTGGTCTTCCCCGAGTGCTCCATGGCCAGCAGCATCGATGGCCTCTCTGACGAGTGCTTGAGTTTCGTCCGAGAAGTGGAGCGCGAAGTGAGAGTCCCCGTGAACTACGTCGGCACAGGACCGCGAACTGAGGACATGGTCGTGTTCAGATGAAAACCGGGCTTCACGAACGGGCAACCTCATGATCATGGGACGAGAACGGGCCATAATGTTCACCTCAATCGCATTGCAGGCCACAACTTTTATTTAGCGGGGGGTTGATGCGGACGCGATTCCGAGCTGAGTAGGCAAGAATGCCCAAATTCGGATACTCCTGGCAAGGACACGCCCCAGAGAAGGGGGTCGTCAGAGCTAGCCTTAGGGAGGTCCGAATATCGCGGAAGCACGCTCGTGAGATCGCCCATTGGATAGAGGGCTCCAAGATCTCCGACGCCCGTACCGCGCTTGAGGGCGTAGTTCGAGAGGAGACGCCGGTTCCCTTCAAGCGGCACAACAAGAAGATCCCGCACAGGAAGGGCCTGCAGAAGTTTCACGCGGGCCGCTATCCGAAGAAGGCAGCTGGCTACTTCCTTGAACTGCTGGATTCCCTTGAGGCGAACGCAATGGACAGGGGCTTTGACCCCGACGCCCTGAGGATAGTGCACGCTTCCGCCTACCCGGGAAGGAAGATGTTCAGATATACCCCTCGAGCGTACGGTAGGGCTTCGCCGAGGATCGACGAGCTGGTCCACTTGGAGTTGGTCGCCAGCGAGGTGTCGTAGGCATGTCCACCAAGGAGATAATCGCGGATGCTAAGTTGAGGGTCAGAGTGGAGGAGTTTCTCAAGAAGGAGCTTGCCCCTGCGGGCTTCTCGAGCATGAGGCTGATGGAGACTCCCCTCACAACAAACCTGACGCTCGTCGTGGGTCACCCGGGCCGCGTGATAGGCCCCGGAGGCAGGAACATCAGGGAGCTCTCCGACAAGCTCGCGGCCATGTTCGGGCTGAAGAGCCCGCAGATATCTGTCGTCGAGCTTGAGAACCCCATGTTGGACCCGAGCGTGGTGGCGACCAGGATCGCCGAGGCCCTTGAGCGAGGCATCAGATACAGGAGGATCCTCAGGCTCTTCATGAGGAAGATCCGGGACGCCGGAGCCATAGGCGCCCAGATACGACTGGCCGGCAAGCTCACCTCGGACCGATCCAGGTTTGAGAAGTACACCTTTGGCTACATACCGTCAGCTGGTGAACCAGGTGAGAGACAGCTCAGGATCGCCACGAAGAGCTTCCTGCTGCCGCAGGGCTTGCTCGGAGTAAAGGTGAAGATACTGCCACCCGACGCCAAGTTCCCTGACCAAGTGGAGCTGATCAAGCCACAGGATCTGAAGGTCGAGGAGGGCCCAAGGCCAGAGAAGGGTGAGAACGATGGGGAGCCGGAAGCTTGAGGAGATCAGGAAGATGAAGCCCGAGGACAGGGCGAAGAGGCTCAAGGAGCTCAGGGAGGGGCTTACGCAGGCGAGGGCCAAGGGAGGCCGGAGCGGCGAGAACTTCAAGGCGATACGCGACCTCAAGCGTGAGATTGCCCGACTGCTCACCGTGATGAACGAGGCTGAGTTCTGATATGCCGATTAAGCACGTTGACGAGTTCCTCGGGCTGGACATCGCCGTGAAGTCCTCCACGAATCCCAGCTTGGAGGGGATCTCGGGCAGGATCGTCGGGGAGACCATGAAGACTTTCTCGATCAAGACGAGCTCGGCCGTCAAGGTCGTTCCCAAGAAGGGCTGCGTGTTCAGGCTTAGGTTGGCTTCGGGAGAGGTCGTGGAACTGAACGGCGACGAGGTCCTGAAGAGGGTCGAGGAGAGGACCTGGGGGTACGAGGCACAATGAGAAATCCAGCGAAGGAACTACAGGTCACTCCCCCCAGCGGAGCCTGCAACGACCCGAAGTGTCCCTTTCACGGCAAGGTTTCGGTAAGGGGCAAGACGCTGCAGGGCGTCGTGGTCAGCGACAAGGTTCCGAGCAAGGTGGTCGTGCAGATACAGCACGTTCACTTCGTCCCCAAGTTCAGGAGGTACACGAGGAGCAGGACCAGGATACCTGCCCACAGGCCCAAGTGCATCGAGGTAAAGGCGGGCGACACGGTTCTCCTCGGTGAGACCAGGCCCCTGTCGAAGACGGTCCACTTCGTAGTCCTGGGGAAGGTGAGCTGAACGGATGGCCTTGAGGAAGTCCAGGGCTGTGTCCGCCAAGGGCATTCTTGAGTACAGGCTGAAGGGCGCGAGGGGGCTCCCCATGGGATCCAAGCTCGTGTGCGCTGACAACAGCGGCGCGAAGGAACTCATGATAGTTCAAGTCCACAGGTTCGGCGGACGCCTGAGAAGGAGGCCAGCCGCCAACGTGGGCAGCATGATCACAGTGGCTGTCACCAGGGGGCCGCCGGACCTCAAGGGGCAGATGTTCCCCGCCATCGTAATAAGGCAGAGGTTCCCCTTCAGGAGGCCCGAGGGATACCACATATGCTTCGAGGACAACGCGGCCGTCCTCATGACCAGGGAGGGCGACACTAAGGGAACGGAGATAAGGGGTCCAGTGGCAAGGGAGGCCTCCGACATGTGGCCGAAGCTGGCCGGGATGGCGAGCGTCATATCGTGAGGCGAGTGAGATGATCAGCCGCAAGCCCAGCAAACAAAGGAAGCTCCTGTTCAACTTGCCGATGCACGCAAGGAAGTCGATCATGACTGCGCCGTTGACCGACTCACTGGTGGAGAGGCTCAAGCTGAAGCGGGTTCCGATCAGGAGGAACGACGAGGTCGTCATAATCAAGGGGGATTACAGGGGCGCCAAGGGGCTGATCACCAGGGTGAACAGGAAGAAGGGCAAGGTGTTCGTGGAAGGCGTGACCAGAGAGAGGGCGGACGGAACCGTGGTCTCCATACCCATCTCGCCGTACAACGTGGTCATCACCAAGTTGGACACGAGCGACAAGAGGAGGAAGACCTCGGGAGGTGGATGAGATGGCCAGAATGGGAGGCAAGAGACACGTCAAGGCCCTCGCCGCGCCTAGAACTTGGAAGATCGGCAGGAAGAAGAACGTATTCATAGCGAAACCTGATCCGGGCCCACACCCGCTCAACCTCTCGCTTCCAGCCTGTGTCGTAGTCAGAGACGTGCTGGGCGAGACCGTCTCCGCGAAGGAAGCCAAGGCCATTATCAAGCAGGGCAAGGTCTTCGTCGACGGGAAGCAGGTCAGGGAGCAGAACAGGCCCGTCGGATTGATGGACGTGGTCTCGTTCCCTTCAGTCGGGAAGCACTACAGGGCGACCGTTGACAGGGACGGTAAGATCAAGCTCGTTGAGGCCACGGAGGGTGAGTCCAATTTCAAAGTGGGTCGAGTCATGGCGAAGTACACGTGCAAGGGCGGGGAGCTCACAGTGAGGCTTCACGATGGCTCAAACATCAGGGTTCCAGGAGAGATCCCGATCAGCAACGGCGACTCGGTCGTCCTGTCCTTGCCCGAAAGAAAGCTCGTTGACGTGATCAGGGTGAAGGAGGGTACGCTCTGTTTCGCGTTCAGGGGAGGATCCGCCGGAAGGCTCGGTCGCTTCACCTCTGGGTCCCCCTCAGGCCTCAAGAGGCGCGCATTGGTCGAGCTGAGGGCCGACGACGGCTCCAGCTTCTCCACGCTCAGGGCATACGTGATGGCAGTTGGGGTAGAGGAGCCCCGGGTGACTCTGACATGACTGCCCAAGAGGTCCAGGAAGAGCCCGTCGACAAGGGAAGGCTGGATGAGATAAGGCTGGAGAAGGTCGTGGTCAACATGGGGGTTGGCAAGTCTGGAGAGCCGCTCGAGAAGGCAAAGGCAGTGCTCAAGGCAATCACAGGGTCCGACAAGGTCTGGGAGAGAGCGGCCAGGGAGACCATCCGGGACTTCGGTATCAGGAAGAACGATCCGATCGCTGTGGCCGTGACGCTCAGGGGCCAGAGGGCGAACGAGTTCTTGGGTAGAGCCTTCAAGGCAGTGGGCATGAAGCTGAGGTCCTCGTCCATTTCAGGCCGAGCGCTTTCTTTCGGGATCGCTGAGCACATACTGCTGCCCGGCGCGAAGTACGACCCCAAGCTTGGTATCTTCGGAATGGATGTGGCCGTCGCCCTCGAGAGGCCGGGGTACAGGGTAGCCAGGAGGAAGAGACGCCCGGCGAAGGTAGGCAAGAAGGCCGCGATAAGCTCTGGGGAGGCGGCCGAGTTCATCTCCTCGGAGTACGGCGTTGAGGTGACCTGAGGTTGGCCAAGAACAAGCCTCCGAAGGAGAGGAGGTTCGGGAAGAAGGTCCACGCCTGCGTGCGGTGCGGTTCAACCGGACCGGTCATAAGGAGCTACGGCCTCAACTATTGCAGGACCTGCTTCAGGGAGGTCGCGAAGTCACTCGGCTTCAAGAAGTACATGTGAGGTGGACGATGACGAATTGACTCTGATGGATCCCGTCTCGAACGCGATGGCCACGCTCCAGAACTGTGAGGCCAGGAACCTGAAGAGCTGCACCCTCTGGCCTGCGTCCAACCTGATCGGCAAGATACTACAAGTGCTCCAGAAGAACGGCTACATCGGGGAGTTCGAGTTCATAGACGACGGCAAGGCGGGCATGTTCAAGGTTCAGCTCCTCGGAAGGATAAACAAGAGCGGGGCGGTCAGGCCCAGGTGGAGCGCGAGGGCTGACGAGTATACGGAGTGGGAGAGGAAGTTGCTGCCCGCGTACAACGTGGGGCTGATCGTGGTCACAACCCCGAAGGGCGTCATATCGCACGAGGAGGCAAGGGAGAAGGGAATCGGAGGTAAGCTGCTGGCCTATGTATATTGAGAGGCTGAGACAGGCCCGCACGAGGGGCGAGGTCGAAATACCCCAGGGGGTCCAAGTCGAGCTGGAAGGCCCCACCGTCAAGGCCTCCGGCCCCCTCGGTTCGGTCTCTAAGGACTTCTCCAAGTGCAGGGTCAGCATTGCAAAGGTTGAGGGAAAGGTCGAGGTCTCCACGGATCTCAAGGGAAAGAGGGGCAAGGCGATCTTGGGCACTGTCTTGAAGAAACTCTCCAACATGATGAAGGGGGTGAGGGTTCCATACAGGGTCGACATGAAGGTCGTCCTCTCTCACTTCCCACCTACGGTCAAGGCTCAGGGGAGCGTGCTCAGCATTGAGAACTTCATGGGCGAGAAGACACCGAGGCGAGTTCAGATCCCGCCGGGCATCAAGGTCGAGGTCAGCGGACAGGATATTTCAATCACGGGAAGTGATATAGATACCGTCACCCAGCTCGCGGGCACGATCGAGACCGCCACGATGACGAAGTACAAGGACCAGAGGATATACTTGGACGGCATCTACGTTCAGAGCAAGGGTTATGAGGACGAGCTTTCGCGGTGAGCCCCTTGAGTCCCAGAAGCCCCAAGAAGCTCCTCAAGGCGAGGAAGAGGGTGCCCAAGTTCAGGAGGCAGGAGAGCTGGAGGTACAAAAGGATCTCCAAATCTTGGAGGCGGCCCAAAGGCCTTGACAACAAGATGAGGCTGGAGAAGAGGGGCGTGCCCGCTAGGGTCAAGATCGGCTACAGGACTCCGAGGAGGACGCGGGGGGTTCACCCATCAGGGCTCGGGCCGGTCTGGGTCTCCAACGTGTCCCAGCTGGAACAGGTTGGGGAGGACAAAATAGTCGTTATCTCGTCGAAGGTCGGGGCGAGGGTGAAGCGCGCGATCACGGACAGGGCGGCCTCGCTCGGCCTGAGGGTGGCTAACCCGTTCAAGGGAGAGGTCTTCGAGTGAGCGAACAATGACAGTCAGCACGGTCAGGAGGATCGCCGCGGACATCTTGAAGGTCGGAAAGAGCAGGGTTTGGATAAGCCCGGAGCGAGTCGATGAAGTAGAGTCCGCCGTGACGAGAGAGGACGTCAGGCGGCTCATCAAGGACGGCGCGATTGCCAAGAGGCCCTCCTCAGCTCCGTCAAGGGGCAGGAAGCGACTCTTCGCGCAGGAGAGGAGGGCGGGCAGGCACGGCGGAGCCGGCAGCAGGAAGGGCGCGAAGGGAGCAAGGCGGCCTCGGACGCTCGAATGGCCGGCCAGGGTCAGGGCGTTGAGGCGTACCCTCAGGAAGCTCATGGATAGCGGCAAGATAGAGAGCGCGCGGTACAGGAGCCTTTACCTTCAGATCAAAGGTGGGAGGTTCTCGTCCAAGAGGGAGCTGCTCGACCAGGCCGTGCCCGCTAAGAGGAGGGTGAGGAAGGCGAGAAGATGACGGGTACCAGCCATACGCTCAAGAGAAGGCACAAGGGCCTCACAGATTACAGGAAGCGCAAGAGGTACCTAGTATCGAGGAAGCCCAGGCTCGTGTCTAGGACCTCCAACAGGTACACGACGGCTGCCATCGTGAGCATGAGCAAGGACGGGGAGAGGACGATCGTCTCGGCCAGCTCCAAGGAGCTGAAGAAGCTCGGCTGGCGGTTCGGGCTGAACAACGTCCCGGCTGCCTATCTCACGGGCTGCCTGCTTGCCAAGAGAGCCTCAGGCATGGACCTGGGAGAGGTCATACTCGACATAGGCCTAGCCACGCCAACCAGGGGCAACAAGTCCTTCGCGCTCGCCAAGGGCTGTTCGGACTCAGGCCTGAGGGTCCTCTTCAACGAGTCCGTTGCTCCCGCTGAAGAAAGGATACGCGGAGAACATCTGGTTTCCTTCGCCTCCTCCGGACAGGTGGGCAACACCTTCTCAGCCCTGAGGGCAGAGGGGGTGGACCTGAAGTCAATGCCGGACGAGTTCAGCTCGTTCCTCTCGAGGATCAGGGAGGGAAGGGTGGGCTGATTTGTCGGGTGAGGAAACGAGGATCGCTGAACGGGGCTTCTACGACGAAGGGCTGGAGGCGGTGAAGTCGAACAGGGTCACGTCCCTTGAGGAGTACCTCGAGCTCGGGTACAGGGTCAGGGATCCACAGGTCATCGACCTGCTCATACCCAAGCTCAGGGAGGAGCTCATATCGCTCAGCCCAGTTCAGAAGCAGACGGACGCCGGGGAGCGCACCAAGATCAGGGCGGTCCTAGTCATCGGCGACGAGGACGGTCACGTGGGGGTCGGCTTCGGCAAGGCTGCTCAAGTCAGCGAAGCCATAGCCAAGGCGTCCAGGAGAGCAAAGCTCAACGCGATCGCGGTCAAGCGGGGCTGCGGTTCCTGGGAGTGCAAGTGCGATCAGCCTCACTCGATTCCGTTCAAGGTCTGGGGGAAGACGGGTTCTGTCAAGGTGTTGTTGATACCAGCGCCGAGGGGGCTCGGCTTGGTCGCCAGCGAGGCAACGAAGGTCGTGCTCAGGCTGGCCGGCATACTCGACGCGTGGTCAAAGACTTGGGGCAGCACTTCCACTCCGGTCTCCACGGTCTACGCCACGTTCAACGCGCTGAAGCAGGTCTACACCACCTTGACAAGACGCGACTGGGGTGCCTGAATTGAGCAAGCCCAAAAGCCCTCAACCATTGCTTCTGGTCGTCAGGATAAGGGGCACGTTGAACGTGAGGAGGGACATGAAGTCCACGCTTGAATCATTGCGCGTCAGAAAGATTCACTCCGCCACCCTGTTGAGGCATCGGCCCGATGTCCTAGGCGCGCTCCAGCAAGTCAAGGACCTAGTGACCTGGGGGGAGATCGACGAGGCCACGTTGGTAAAGCTGCTCGAGAGGCGCGCGAGGCTTGTTGGCGACAGGGCCGTCACTGAGCAGTACCTCGTCAATAAGCTGAATGCGCGGGACTTCCCAACGCTCGCCAAGTCCCTCATCAACTACGAAATGGACCTGACCGACCTGCCCGGAGTGAAACCGTTCTTCAGGCTCTCCCCGCCTAAGAAGGGTTACGGCTTGAAGCTCGACCGTTCGAGAAAGGGCAAGGTCCGCATATCCGGCTACGTTGGCAAGGCGATAAACGAGTTCGCACTCCGAATGATATAGGGGCGGCAAACGAATCAAAGGCGCCCATCGCGCAGCGAATTCTCGCGCAACAACTGGAAGGTTTTTTAAGGTGTTACGTCCACTCACGAACGATGGGAAGATGATCCCGAGTGATGAGTGGGACGACTGGTTCAGGAGGAGGTACTCCCACTTTGACCAGTTCTGGAAGGACATATTCAAGGACATCGAGGAGATGGACAGGGCGCTCGAGAGGTTCTACTCCATCTCCCCTGAGGAATGGGACAAGTTGGGTCGCCCCCAGTACTACGGCTTCTCGATAAGCGTCGGCCCGGACGGCAAGCCCGTGATCAGGGAGTTCGGCAATGTCAAGAGGGCGGGCCTCGTCCCCAGCATCAGGGATGAGATCGAGCCCTTGACGGATGTGGTCGAGAAGGAGAAGGAGGTGACCGTGGTCGCTGAGGTGCCGGGCGTTGACAAGAAGGACATCACGTTGACTTGCGACGGAAAGAGGGTGAGGATCGAGGCGAAGTCCGGGCGCAGGAAGTACCTCAAGGAGCTGGATCTACCGTCCGAGGTGGATCCGAGGTCGGGCAAGGCGGCCTACAAGAACGGCATACTCGAGGTAACGCTTACGAAGAGGACCCCCAGTCCACCGTCAGGCGAGCAAATCAGTGTGGAGTGACGGTCCAAGATGCCCCACGACCTCAGGAAGACCAGGAAGCTCAGAGGCCGTCGCACACACGGCTGGGGCAGGGTAGCCCAGCACAGGAGGTCGAGCAGGAAGGGAGGAAGGGGGATGGCTGGAGCGTCCGACCACAAGTTCATGTCTTACGTCGGAGTCATAGGCCCGGAGAAGGGTTTCAAGCCAAAGCCCTACAGAAGGCCCGCCAGGTCCGTGAACTTGTCCGAGCTGGAGCGTCTCGCGGGCGCCCCAGGGCCTTCGGGGCGGGGGAACCTCATCGAACTCTACTCGATGGGCATAGACAAGCTCCTGTCGGAGGGGGACGCGCCCAAGGGCGTCGAGATAGTGGTGTCCTCTTGGTCAAAGAGAGCTGAGGAGAAGGTGAAGGCAGCTGGGGGGTCGATCAGGCAACCTTAGCCTTGGTGAGGATCGATGGTCAGGCTTCTTGAAGTCACAGCTTCTGTGGGCAAGGTCATACCGGAGATAGTCAAGCCCGTGAGAAAGCCCAGGCTGACCGAGCGACTGATCTGGACCGGTGTCGCGCTGCTAGTTTACTTGGTAATGGGGTACGTCGGCCTTTACGGCATACCCTCGCAGACCGCGGACCCTCTCACTCAGATGAGGGTCATAATCGGAGGTGCCAGGGGTTCGCTGGCCGAGCTGGGCATAGGCCCCATCGTCACGGGAGGGCTGATACTACAGGTATTGGTCGGCACCGGGTTCATCTCCTACGACCAGAGCTCCCCCCAGGACAGGGAGCTGTTCGCTGCTTCGAGCAAGACCTTCGCGCTCCTGTTCACACTGTTGACCGCGGCACTCTACGCCTTCGGTGGAACGTACGGAGAACTCGACCCTGCCGTGAGGGTGATCATCTTGAGCCAGCTCCTTTTCGCCGGCATCATAATCATGTTCTTGGATGAACTTCTCCAGAAGGGATGGGGGGTCGGGAGCGGGATAAGCCTATTCATCTTGGCAGGGGTCGCCCAGCAGGTCCTATGGGCCGTCCTCTCACCAGTCGGTCCAATGTCCGACGGAATGGTCCAAGGGGCCATTCTAGCGTTCATCCAAGCGGCCCTGGGGGGAAGCCTGACGCCTGAGATGCTTCTCGTGAGACAGCCAGATCCGAGCCTTCCGACTATCGGAGGGTTCGTCGTGACACTCGCTATCCTCGCGGTGGTCGTCTACCTCGAGAACGTCAGCATACAGGTCCCGATCTCATCTGCGAGGGCGAGGGGCTTCAGCGGGAATTACCCGATCAAACTGCTCTTCGTCTCGACATTGCCGATAATACTGGCGGCGGCCGTGTTCGCCAACATAACCTTGATCGCCACGTTCGTGCAGGGAAACCCTCAGGTGGCGTCGATCGGGTTCATGAACGTGACCTTGGGGGACGTAATCGGCAAGATCAACGCCACTTCCGGTAGGCCCATCAGTGGGCTCGTCTACTACACCAGCTCCCCTCGCAACCCTCAGGAGGCGGCCGAGGACCCGCTCAGAGCGGCGATCTACATGGTCGTCCTCGTGAGCTTCTGCGTCATCTTCTCAGTGGTCTGGGTATACACAGCTGGCATGGACGCGAGGTCAATAGCAACACAGCTGGTCGACGCCGGGGCCGTTGTCCCGGGATTCAGGGCGTCTCACAAGCCCCTTGAGTCCATAATCTCCGACTACCTGAGCGCTGTGACGATACTGGGCGGGGCCATAGTGGGCATCATGGCTGGCTTGGGAGACATACTCGGGGCTTTCGGCTCGGGGACTGGCTTGCTGCTCTCGGTCGGAATAGTGCATTCGTTGTACGAGAGCATTGCGAGGGAGCAGGTAGAGGAACTCTTCCCAAGGATAGGCAGGATGATCCCTGGCTTGACTTGAGCCTCACCTTTAAATCGAAAATGCTGGCACGCGAAGCATGGGACGCCTAGCGGTGGTCATTGGCACGCCGGGTGTCGGCAAGACCACCGTTCTCAACCATTTCCTGCAGCTGTGCAAGAAGAGGGGGACGAAGGCGGAGGTACTGACCATCGGCACTCTCATGTTCGAGGAGGCTGTATCCAGGGGGCTGGTGAAGCACAGGGATGAGCTCAGGAAGCTTACGATGCGAAGACAAAGGGAGCTAAGGGAGGCGTGCGTGCCCAAGATAATCAAGGCGAAAAAGGAGAACGACGTGACGATACTCGACACTCACTTTATGGTGAGATCCCGAGGAGGCTACCTCACGGCCCTTCCACGCGAGTTCCTAGAGAGCGTGTCGCCTGAGCTGTTCGGGGTTATCGAGGCCTCGGTGGGCGAGATAGTGCGCAGGAGGAGCAAGGACGCCAAGAGGATGAGGGACACGGTGGATCCCTTAGAGGTCAAGTTGGAGCAAGACCTGACCAGGGGAGGGGCGTTCGTGCTCGCCTCGCTGTTCAGCGCTAACGTGATCAGGGTTGTGAACAGGAGGAATCAGGCGGCTCAGGCCGCGGAGAAGCTTTATGTGTTCTTTGTAGAGGGCGAGTGACTCAATGGACTTTGTGAGCTCGCTCCTCTTGGTCACGTTCTTGGCGCTCGTCAACGCAATCGGCAACACGCTGGTGTCGGCCAAGATATACAGGCCCGAGAACCTGAGGAAGCTGCAAGAGGAGGTCAAGGAGTACAAGGAGCAGTTGGAGGCGGCCAAGAAGATCTCTGACGCGAAGCTAATGAAGAGCCTGGAGAAGAGGAAGATCTACATCGACACGCTTTCGAAGGAGGTCAGCCAGGCAACGCTCAAGCAGACCTTGGCCTCCCTGGCGATCACTCTCGTCACGTTCTACTCGATGATCTGGCTGCTTCCTCAGGGCACGGTCGTCGCAGTGGTCTCGACACACCTGTGGAACGTGCAAGAGGGCCTCATCAAGCTGGACTACGTCCTTTGGTTCATGCTCTCGACGATCTTCTTCTCGACAGCGACGAGGAAGGCCATGGGAATCACCTGAGTGACTTTCAATGCGCCTGACTCGGCCCGACGGTCCGGTCATAACGGTCGGAGGTCTCCACGGTGTTGGAAAGTCAACGCACGCAAAGGCCCTCGCCGAAGGCCTAGGGCTGAGGTACGTCTCCACCGGTCTACTCTTCAGAGAGGTGGCAGCGGAAAGGGGAACGACCCTCATCGGGCTCACCGAACTCTCAGCGAGGGACAGCTCAATAGACAAGGAGATAGATGACCGTAGCAAGCGACTCCTAGTCGAGGGCAAAGTGGTCTTCGATAGCATGCTGGCCCCGTACCTTTCCAAGGGGATCGAGGCGTTCAGGATCTGCCTGTGCGCGCCCATGGGCGTGAGGATGAGGCGAATCGCTGAGAGAGACGACATGGAGGAGGAGTTGGCCTGGAGCGAGACGCTACTGAGGGAGAAGACCGAGCTCGAGAGGTTCAAGAAGTACTACGACATCGACATAATGGACTCGTCGATCTACCACTTGGTGCTGGACACGTCACTTCTCCCGATTGAGGACAACGTTAAAATCCTCTGCAGCGCGGCGACCACCTACATGAGGAGGATCTGGCCGGATTGGCCGTGCTGTCAGTAGGTAGGATATGTGTCAAGACTAGGGGCAGGGAGGCGGGCAGCAAGTGCGTCATAGTGAACGTCATTGACAGGAGTTTCGTCGAGGTCACGGGCCCAAAGGATTTGACGGGCGTCAAGAGGAGGAAGGTCAACGTCAGCCACCTAACACCCCTAGACAAAGCTCTCAAGATCCGGAAGGGCACCTCCGACAAGGTGGTCCTCAGCGCGCTGAGGAGGTCAAGGCTGGTCCCGTTCATGAGTGGGGAGAAAGTTGGCAAACGAAAGGGGGTGGCGAAGGCCGAGGAAGCTGATAGTCCGTGAGGAGTCCGAGACCTCTTGGGAGTACGGCTGCAACCCGCGCTCTAGGCCCGTCGACCTCCTGATGAACTCCGCTTCTGTCGTGTTGGACAAGCAGCGAGGTCCGACGAGCCACGACGTCGTCGCCACCTTCAAGGGGCTCACCAAGATCGGAAGGGCCGGTCACACTGGGACCCTAGTGACCTGATCGGGGAAATCCCCAGACGACCGGAGTTCTGATCGTCCTCACGGGCAACGCCACCAACATAATGTCGTACATGCACAGCCACGCCAAGGAGTACGTCGGCGTCAGCGAGTTCCACGGTCCCGTGAGCGAGACTAGGATCAGGAAGGCGACGAAGGAGTTCATCGGCGAGATTTACCAGAGGCCTCCCGTCAGGTCGGCGGTCAGCAGGAGGCTCAGGACCAGGGAGGTGTTCTACTTCGACCTGATCGAGATGAGGGGCAGGAGGATGCTGTTCAAGATAGGGACCGAGTCAGGCACATACGTCAGGAAGATCGTGCACGACCTCGGCCTGCTGGTCGGCACAGGCGCGCACATGGCCGCGCTTAGGAGGACGATGGACGGGCCCTTCGTCGAACGCGAGGCCCACTCGCTTTGGGACGTCGCAGGTGCCCTGGAGATCTACCGCAGGAGGCTCGACGACTACTGGCTGAGGAGCGTCTTCCTGCCCGTCGAGGTGTGCGTCTCCACATTCCCGTCCATCTACGTCAAGGACAGCGCGGTCGCCTCTTTGTGTCACGGTGCGGGCTTAGCGGTCGGCGGCATCTCCTCGTTCGAGGCACCCATAGCGGCGGGGGACGTTGTTGCGATCAAGACGCTGAAGGGAGAACTCGTTGCCATGGGCAAGACCGTCAAGGACGATTCCTCAATGATGAGGGACAAGTCCGGGATCGCGGCGAACGTGGGGAGGGTAGTGATGGATAGAGGCCTCTATCCCAAGATGTGGAGATGAAGCCGGAACTCTTATTATCGCGTCGACCCAATTATCAGTTCAGCGCCCGGGTACCCAAGCACGGCTACGGGGCAAAGATGGCCTATGCCTGGAGCCGACTCGGACAGCTTGTGGGCCTTCGGGCCCGCGTGAGTTCAAGGGAGGAAACTCTGAGAGTCTCACCCCGGGCGCCTCGTCTCGCGCGCAAGTGCGATCTTTTTTCTCGCGATTCGAGTTGTCGAGCGTAATCGAGGCCGCATTTCGGGGGGCCAGATCTTGGTGCGCGATTTTCGAGCGAGTTAAGTATTAATAGCGGGTAGCCGAAGTTGCACGAGCCTATGCCAGAAGAGGAAGAACTGAGGGCGATAGTCAGAATAGCCGGGGCTGATTGTCTTGGCGAGCAGAAGCTGAGCTTCGGCTTGTGCAAGATAAGGGGCGTCAGCTTCGGCTTTGCGAACGCCCTCGTGAAGGCCTCGGGACTATCGCCCGAGACGAAGGTGGGTGAACTCTCCGATGACGATGTTCGGAAGATAGAGGGCGTGTTGCGAGATCCCCAAGGTCACGGCATCCCCGCTTGGTTGGTCAACCGAAGGAGCGATCCGGTCACGGGCTTGAACGCTCAGCTCGTGGGTTCCGACATCGATATGGCCGTCAGATCAGACCTCGAGAGGATGAGGAGGACCGGCTCTTGGAAGGGGATCAGGCACTCGCTGGGGCTCAAGGTCAGAGGACAGAGGACTAGGACGACGGGCAGGACTGGGAAGACGATCGGCGTGACCAAGAAGTCCCTCGCTGAGAAGATGAGGGCCGCTGAGCAGGGGAAGAAGTAGGGGAACTGGCTTGGGAGACCCCAGGAGGATCAGGAGTTCGGTCGTCAGGCCAAAGCAACCCTGGTCGAGTGAGAGGCTTCGCGAGGAGCTGGTGCTCATGGGACAGTTCGGCTTGCGCTCAAAGAGAGAGCTCTACTCCGCCGAGTCCTTCCTCCGCAAAATGAGGAGGGTAGCCAGATCCTACCTCGCTCTCCCGGCTGAGGAGAGGGCTTCTCGCGAGAGGGAACTCATATCTAGGCTTCATCGCTTGGGCTTGGTGGAGGAAAGGGCAACGCTTGAGTCGGTTCTCTCCTTGGACCTCAGCTCGATCCTGTCCAGGAGGCTTCAGTCCATAGTCCAGGCAAGGGGCTTGGCGAAGTCGCTCCACGAGGCCAGACAGTTGGTCACCCACGGCAAGATTGCGATAGATGATGCCGTGGTCAGGACTCCAGGGAAGATGGTCACCAGGGAAGAGGAGCAGCGCGTGGCGCTGGCCAGCTGAACCTACATCCTACGGCCCCTTCTGCCACCAGGCCTTCTGGTCCCATCGGTCGGGATCGGGGTCACGTCCTCTATTCTGCCTATCGCGAACCCGGACCTGGCGAGCGCTCTGATCGCTGATTGCGCACCTTGACCGGGCGTCTTGGGCCCGTGGCCTCCCACTCCCCTCACTAGAATGTGCAGGTGAGTTATCCTCTTACTCCTCAGCTGGTCGGCCACTGCGAAGGCTGAGCTCATAGCCGCATATTGACTTGGCTTCAGCCTGTCCGCTTTAACGTGCCTGCCGCCGCTTGAGAACGCGAGAGTTTGGGCTCCCGACAGGTCAGTCGCGTGCACGATGGTGTTGTTAAAGCTGGAGTATATGTGGACTACCGCCCACCTCTCTTCCTTCTCGCCCATCGTTCAAGCAGATCGAGGAGAGTCTCTAATAAAGACATCGCCCCAAGATCTGAGCTAACGTTTATAACAACTTGAACCCGATGCATCGTTTCGATGGGATTATCCATAATCTCAAGCACGAATAGTGAGTTCAGGTTCAAGTGGAGTGAGACGAGCCCATCGCTCGCCAATTGCTTGAGAAGGGTCATCCTCACCGAGGTCCCAACCCTCGCAGTTGAGGATGTGGTTTTCATTGAGAACGAGAGCCCGATGAGCGACGAGCACATAGCTCACGTGCTCGCGATGATCCCGCTCGTAACCCCCCCGGGCAGGTACGTCTTCCCCGAGGACTGCGACAAGAAGCGCGATGACCAGAGGTGCAGGGCCACGCTCACCCTCGACCTTCAGGCAAAGGACGAGCCTCTCGAGGTCACCTCCGGACACCTAGTCAGCGACGACGCCGATGTGAAACCCGTCACGCCGAGCATAACGATCACCAAGCTGGCGCCGGGGAAGAAGCTGAAGCTCGAGGCGTACGCGGTCGCTGGCGTCGGGCGGAAGCACGCGAAGTTCCAGCCAGTCTCCACGGTCTACTACAAGTTCCAGCCGGTCGTCGAAATCGACCTGAAGAGGTGCGACGCCTGCGCCAAGTGCGTCGAGGCATGTCCCAAGGGCGTACTCAAGGTCGAGAAGGGACAGTTGGCCGTGGTCGATCTTGAGGAGTGCGATCAATGCGCCGAATGCGTCAAGATATGTCCCAATGATCCTCCCTCGATCCAGGCCTCGGAGCGACTCGATGTAGTGCTCTTCACAGTCGAATCGACCGGCACAATCCCCCCCCAGCGGATAGTGACCGAAGCGCTGGAAATCATGGAAGAAAGGTTCAATAGGGTCAAGTCGGAGGTCGAGGAGGCGGATTGACAATTGCCTAGATCGCGCATGTCTCGCAAGAGGAGACAACTTGGCGTCAAGCTTGAGAAGACCCGAAAGAAGGCCAAGGTCTGGGGCGTCCTCTCGAAGATGGTCCAGCGGCCGAGAAGGAGTCTGCCCTCCATCAACCTGGCCAGGCTCAGCAGGATCACTTCAAGGGGCGAGATCGTCGCGATCCCAGGCAAGGTCTTGGGAGGGGGAAAGCTGGATCACCCGCTCACAGTGGCGGCCCTTCACTTCTCCTTGAGCGCAGCCAAGGCCATAGAGGGCGCAGGCGGAAAGGTCCTCAGCCTCAGCGAACTTGCCGAACAGAGGCCCGACGGAAGGGAGATGAGGGTGATTGTCTGAGGGTTTCGAGGTCATCGTGGACGCTCAGGGGCAGATAGCCGGAAGGCTGTCCAGTTTGGTCGCAAAGATGCTCCTGAGGGGAAAGAGGGTCGTGGTCGTGAACGCGGAGAAGGCTGTGATCTCCGGCAGGAGGAAGACCGTACTCGGAGAAGTCCAGGATTTCCTGCGCATTGACAGCGCTGTGAACCCGAAGTACACGCCCAAGCACTACATCAGGCCGGACAAGTTCCTGAGGAGCATGATACGCGGCATGTTGCCCCGCAAGAAGGCGAAAGGCGCTGAAGCGCTGAAGAGGCTGAGGGTTCACGTTGGCAGGCCCGGAGGCCTGGAGGGGGAGCCCATCACACTGAAGGACACGAGCGCCACTAGGCTGAGCCACAAGTACACGACCCTCCAGGAAGTGTTCGCGAGGTTCGGCGGAGGAAGGTGATCTGAAGCAGTTGCCTCCCGCCAGGAAGCTTCCTTTGGTGGTCTCGGCCAGGATCAGGACAGCTTCAGCCAGGGCCACGTTCAAGCCAGGCAAGGGTGTCGTCAAGGTGAACTCGGTTCCAATCGAACACTGGGGGAACGACGTGCAGAAGGATCTCTCAAGCCTGCCGGTGAGACTGGTCTCGGACAGGTTCAAAGAAGTCGACGTGCACGTCAATGTGAGGGGAGGGGGCTGGGTCGCCCAGGCCAGAGCAGTCATGGTGGCCCTTGCGAACGGCATCGTCAAGTGGACGAGGTCGGCCACCGTGAGGAAGACCCTCATATCATACGACCAGCACATGCTCTCCGGAGACCCAAGGGCCAAGGAGCCCAAGAAGTTCGGGGGGCCGGGGGCCAGGTCCAAGTTCCAGAAGAGCTACAGGTGATTCGAATGATAATCCCGGTCAGGTGTTTCACTTGCGGCAAGTTGATCGGGGACAAGTACAAGGAGTTCTTGGTCAGGACGAAGGAGAAGGGCGAGGACCCAGAACAGGTCTTGGATTCGATGGACATCAAGAGGATATGCTGCAGGAGGATGATGGTGTCCGCGTTCGAATACGTGGACGAAGTCTTAGCTTACTCTGAGGGGGTGAAGAGATGAGTTGGCGGAATTCTCAGTGAGCAGTAGCAAGGGGTACTTGGTCCCGCCCAGCGACTACGTCAACGCCGGAGTCCACATAGGCACGAAGGTGGCCACCAAGGAGATGAAGGAGTTCGTGAAGCTCCAAGCTGCTGACGGCCTGAACCTGATCGATGTAGACAAGCTGGACCTCAGGCTCAGGATAGCGGCGAAGGCACTCGCAAGGCAGAGTGAGCCCTCGAAGGGCGTGATCGTGTCGAGCAAGGAGTACGGCGCCAAGCCCGTGGAGAAGTTCGTGGGTTACACTGGGTTCAAGGCGGTTGTGAGGAGGTTCCCGCCCGGCATGTTCTCGAACCCAAGGGTCAAGTACCACTGGCCGGCCACAATGTTATTCGTAGCTGACCCAAAGGTGGACGAGAAGGCGATAGTTGAGGCCTCGCTCGTGAGGCTGCCGGTCATCGCCCTCTGCGACACGGACAACTCCTGCTCAGACGTCGACCTCATCATTCCAGCGAACAACAAGGGCAGGAAATCGCTCGCCCTCATATTCTGGATACTAGCTAGAGAGGTCTGCAGGATAAGGGGCACGATCCCCCCGAACGGGGATCTTCCGGAACAGCCTTCCGCCTTCGAGTACCCAGTGGAGGAGGCGGAGGTTGAGGGGTAGCGGAACCAGGGAATCAGTACTAGCGGGCAGCTGGTACGCTGCATCCAAGGAGGAACTCACGGGCCAGATCGAGGCCCTGTTCAAAGGACGGCTGGGCCCGGGCAGAATTCCCGAGTTGGGTCGCTATGACGAAAGCTTGGTCGGGGTAATCTCACCCCACGCTGGCTATGTATACTCGGGCCAAGCAGCCGCTCACGCGTACTCAGAGGTCTCGCTTCACGGCCCGAGGGACGTCGTAGTCCTACTGGGGCCCAACCACCACGGGACAGGGTCGAGCATCTCGGCCTCAACCTCGAAGAAGTGGCAGACACCGTTGGGGGAGGTGGACGTGGACCTGGACTTGGCCAAGGAGATCGCGACCAGCTCAGGGTTGGTCGACTTCGACGAGACCGCTCATAGGTCTGAACACTCCTTGGAGATACAGTTGCCCTTCCTCCAGTACGTCTTCAGGGATCACCCGTTCAAGGTCGTGCCAATATCGCTGTGGATGTCGGACCTAAGCACGGCGAGGGAACTCGGCTCGTCGATAGCGAATGCCCTCTCAGGTCGAAGGGCGCTGGTCGTAACCTCAACCGACATGACCCATTACATGCCCGCCGACATCGCCTCAAAGAGGGACAGGAGGACATTGGATTTGATCCTGAAGCTCGACGAGGAAGGGACTTGGACGACGGCCAACGAGCTTGAGTCGCTCTGCGGGCTGGGCCCAGTGCTGTCTTGCATGGTCGCGTCGAAGGCCTTGGGCGCGACGGAGGGCAGGTTGCTCTCGTATTACAACAGCGGAGACGTGACCGGAGACAACTCCGCAGTGGTCGGCTACGCGGCTGTGGCGTTCAAGAGGACGCCGTCCTGATGCGGCGACAACGGATCGCCTGCTCCGGCGAATCTCACAACCTTGAACCATTAAATATGTTGGCGCGCCGTCCAGCTTCTTCAGCACATCGGTGAGTTAGATGACAGAGAGGTCCTTCTCCGCTGAGGCACCCACCAAGATCATACTGTCTGGAGAGCACTCAGTTGTCCACGGCTACCCCGCGCTGGTGTTGGCCGTCGAGCCAAAGGTCAAGTCCAACGTGCGCCCCGTGGAAGAAGGCATAGCGGTCCTCTCCTCCCGCTTGGGGCAGGCGAAGTTCGACACGAGGTCGGGGAAGCTCGAGGGCGACAAGAGGCTCGTGCCCGCGGTCGAGGTATTGAGGCACGTCCGTGATGTCTGCGGCTCCGATTCAGGCCTCGAAGCCGAGACGTCGAGCGAGGCTCCCCTAGCCTCGGGGATGGGCTCCTCTGCCTCCGCCTTCGTCTCAATGGCCTTGGCGGCGTTCCGCGCGCTCGGTGTGAACCCGACTAGGGACCAACTGGTCGATGCTGCGATGGTCGGGGAGAAGATCGTGCACAGCAGGCCCAGCGGCGTTGACGTCGAGATAGCGGTCTCGGGCGGCGCGATACGCTACGTCAAGGGCCAGGGATCAAGCTCGGTGAAGATGCGCGCGGACATACCCCTCTTGGTCGTAAACACCGAGACGGAAAGGAGAACAGGGGACATGGTGGAGAGGTTCAGGTCAAGACTAGAGTCAGGTGGAGACGAGATGAAGAGGTCACTTGAGACGATCGGGGCTTTGACCGATCAGAT
>Ga0172365_10000715_pt1 | contig 23061 bp, 18 predicted proteins | sample LakKivSesite48cm_FD_114535 | JGI IMG/M metagenome (GOLD analysis project Ga0172365, IMG submission 114535) | Sediment microbial communities from Lake Kivu, Rwanda - Sediment site 48cm | ecosystem: Environmental > Aquatic > Freshwater > Lake > Sediment | place: Rwanda: Western Province, Lake... | reverse complement strand
CTTTTGTAAATCTGAACTCTTACAGCGTTCGCAGACGTGTTTACAGATGCTACCACTTCTTTCCAGAAATTCCGTCATGTGCCCGCACTTTCGACATTTATATTCGAATATGGGCATCTCCAGCCTCCTTATCAAGCTCTTAAATCTTGCCCTAAATTTACAGCAACGGGTCTCCACCCAGAGTCATTCATCCTTAGCTCCAGCCAGAGAACAGACAATTTGCATTCCTTCTTTGATGCTGTTTGTTATATGGCACTTATCAGCCGCTTCTAATATGTCTTGCTGCTGCTGTTGAGACAGCTTTGCACCAAGATAGATCTTGGCATCGATTCTGGTCGTACGTGATAGTTCATCTCCGGACGAGGCAGTATCTGATGAATAACGTTCAATGCGACGAGATAGCTCAATTGTCATATCATCATAATTAATGCCTTGCTTTTTGCAGAATTCGGCAATGTAACCGCCAATGCACATCCCAATAGAGGCCGAGAAAAGTTGAGCCGGCCACATCCCGTCCCGATCTTTGTTTCCATCGTCACCACGGCCGGTAGTTACGGTATATCCTTTGCAGGTTGCCGTGAAACGGTAACCGTTGTCGTATTTAACCAAGACTTCCATAAGCTATACCTGTTCTTGTCAGGAACTTAGCTTTCAATATGAAAGGTCTTCCTCGACTCTGTTTTATTCTTCCTGCTTTGCTTTTTCTAATTCTTCAATGCGTTTGTTGATCTGGTTAAATGCTTCTTGGAAATACTGGGCTTGCTGCTTCAGGCTGTCCAGTTCTTGTTCCGGTGCTACTGTTGGGGCAACCGGGCCGGGATAAAACGGATAAGGCGCCACAGCCGACCCCCAGGCTGGATAGCCAAAACCTGCTCTTGCCCAGCCGAAACCGCGTCCAAAACCTCGACCTCGACCGCCGCCTCGTCCCCAGCCCCAGTAACCTCGGCCACCAACCGGATTCATAAAACCGGGAACCGGATAGCCGGCACAATATCCCGCAGATCTACCTGTCATTGGTCCCATTCCGGCAGGACCTGTTCCATCTCCACGTGGCATAATAATTCTCCTTTCTACGTAAGAAAGTTAGCTTTGATTTTTTTGTATTAAGCTAATTGCTTCCTGTTCTCTGTGGTTTCTCAATCAGCTTCAACATAGTTAGAAATACTGCGAACTCCTGCCAAAGATTTAAACTCTGCATGGTTATTTTTTAGTAATAAATTTCTTGGTTTACTCCATTTTGAATAATCTTTTGGAGGTTGATAATTATACATTGAATCTAATCTTCCTATTGACTTAAGCCGTTCATATATCAATTGCCATCCACAGTCCTGTTCCCTGTCTACTTCACATTTTCCGTTTTTTGCTCCACCGCAAGGACCATTTAAAAGCCCCTTTGAACAAAGAGTTAACGGACAAAGCCCACCTGTTATCTCTATAATACATTCTCCACATAGTGAGCAGAATTCTGTTATAAAGTTATCCGTAACTGTCTCTCCTCCAAAAATAGTGTCACAACCAGGATGAACCAAGCCACCATTAGTTGCATCTATTACAGCGTGAACTCCCTGGCCGCAAGCGAGGACCAAAAGCGAATCCGCTTCTTCTGTTTGTTTTTTATGTCTAACATTCAGTAATTCTTTTGCAAGAGACAGTTTACAGAGAGATTTGCCAGAATCTGTGGCTCCATATCCTGTAACTTGCACACTTTTTCTTTCCAGAGACGTTTTCATTTCTTTACATTGTTGTTCTCCTCCTGATTTGCATTTTTCAGCACAATTTCCACAGCCAACAACAAAGATTTTTTCTCCCTCTTTAGTATTTTTAAGGATTTCTTCTAATGGTTTCTGTATCGTTGCATGCATTGATCTAATCCTTCTAAACGTTATTAAGCCTTGTGTGAAACACCGTCCCAGTTCGTTTCGCTCAGAATGATAGTTTCTTTATGTTTTGCGGTTACAAATCTCCTATTTGTTGCCTATTGTCTTGTCATTCTTGTACCACACTTAGGACAATCTCTTTGGTTGCATGGTTGTCCTACAACATGAGGAACCTGGTGGCCACATTTCGGGCATACGCAATTTCCGCCCGGCCCTGCGGCAAATGGTCCACCCATCCTGCCTCTTCCTTGACCTTGATTAGGCATAATATCCATCCTTTCTGCAATTAATGCTAATTAACCATCTACCAGCAGTAGCCCAATCTGCCTCTGCCGCGGCCCCAGCCACGACCTCGACCGAAACCTCGGCCAAAGCCAAAGCCTCTGCGAACCCACGGATTAACCCAGCCAGCATAAGCATAAGGGGCTGTATAACCAGCACCATAACCGTACAAACCTGCACCATAGGGTCCGAATGCCGGTGCGCCAGGACTATAGAAACCGGCTCCACCCACAGGGTTCATATACCCCGGCACTGGGAAACCCACACAGAAACCTGCAGATCTACCTGTCATTAGTCCTAAACCAACTGGACTTGTTCCATCTCCAAAAGGCATATTAATCACCTCCTTTTCTGTATCTGATGAGCTTTTTAAACTGCCAATAGGCCTTGCTTGTAATCCAATAATGCCCTCTAATAGGCCCGGGTGTTCTTTAGACTCCTTCAAAACACAATATCCTAAACCCCTGCCTGTCATAGGGCCTTGACCCAACGATCCTGTTCCATCTCCTCTTGGCATAAGAATATTCCTTTTCAAAATCTTTCGTTTTCACAAACCTGTCCCCTCGGCCTTGCTCGGGACAGGCCTGAGCTGGGTCGAAGGATTTGCCAACACTAAACTACCAATCTCACAGCCTAAGTGTTCCGCAAGAACGGAGCACTTAGGCCGAAGCAAAAAGAACTTGTTTTTCCACACATTATTAAGTGTTTCAAAATTGCCCTGGCCTTTGGCAATGAGCAAATCTGCCTTGTCGAAACAGTGGCGAAAAGGATCTGAACAGCTCTCTAAAATCGTGCCGGGGGCATCCGAACCATTATCTATGACATTTATTATGTCGGTTAATCCTGCTATCTGAGCGTCTTCTATGGTTGCATCATTCAAAATGGGGCTGCCCTTGACGACAAAAGTTACCTTCTCGTAGGGCATTTGCTCAATCAATAATCGGTCAAAAACAATTTCGCCGGCGTTATCACCTAAATAAAGAATATTTTCAGCCGCGTCAGTATCATCACGGAATCTTTGCAAAGCCTTTAAATCAAGGTCATCTGTCAGTGACTCAGCGATAGTTTTTTCAACCGTATTATCCTGTACATCCGAATTCACACCAAAATCTATGATATTGCCTGCTATTGCTAAGCGAATAGCTGTTTCTAATGGGTCCGTTGAAAACTTGATTCGTTGCTTTAATTCGGGATACATCATAAGAGCCAGCTTATTGAAGCGGTTCTTAACTTCCAGATAAGGGTCTTTTACGCCAGTTATTTGGCGTATGAAGCGGTGTATTTTCTGAGCCATAGCAGGGGGACTCTGCCGCAAATCCATCTCACTGGCCAAACGAAGAGCCTCACGCAAAACTTTCTCATGGATTTCTTCGTTCGTCGTCGTCATTCTAACCGAATCAAGCACCTGACGGACAAAACATGGAAAACAATCAAAATACGTCTTCATTAATACTCCATTTGCCTTTTCTTGTAATATTCATCCCTATATATTATGAGCGTATGCTCATAACTGTTCAAGGAAAAACCGGGAAGAATATAAAAAAATTTTCTCCTGTGGAATCGCGCTGGCTTTATAGACTCTTATCGCACCAGGTGAAAATGCGTGCAATCCCCACGATTCTGACTACAATAACAGCAAATTGCCAGAAATGCCGACTTTTTTGGACTTTGGCATGAAGATTGTTTCTGATGAGAACATTCCGTATGTAGTCGAGTGCTTTTCTTCGATTGGGCATGTTGAAGCGGTAGCAGGACGCAAGATAACGCCGAAAGCCGTAGCGGATGCTGACATTCTTCTGGTTCGCAGCGTCACTAAGGTTGGCAAAGAATTGCTGGGGGATAGCAAGGTCAAATTTGTGGCAACGGCTACCATTGGTTTCGACCATGTAGACGTAGATTTTCTCCGGCAGAAAAACATCGCCTTTGCCTCTGCACCTGGGTCGAATGCAAACTCCGCAGCGGAATATGTGATTGCTGCCCTGCTTGAAATCTGGCAAAAGCACAAAATCACCCTGGAGGGAAGATCAATAGGGATCGTAGGTGTAGGCAATGTCGGCAGCAGGGTGGCTAAAAAGTGCGCTGGCTTGGGCATGAAAGTCAAACTCAACGACCCACCTTTGCAGAGGAAAAGCGGCGATCCAAAATATCGCCCAATAGAAGAACTTCTCGATTGCGATTTCATAACTCTTCACACACCTTTGACATTTGATGGAATTGACAAGACATTTCATTTGGCCGACGAGGTATTTTTCAAAGCGTTAAAGCCAAGCAGTGTCTTCATCAATACTTCACGCGGTGCTGTGGCCGACAGTACAGCTCTGAAATTAGCAATGAAGGCTGGGCGACCAAAAGCCGTTGTGCTCGATGTCTGGGAGAATGAGCCGAGTATTGATACGGAGCTTCTGGAGATGGTCGATATTGCTACGCCGCACATCGCTGGCTATTCTCTGGACGGCAAGATTGCAGGTATGATTATGATTTACAAAGCAGCCTGTAAATACTTTGGCCTTGAGACAAAGTATGGTCTGGAAGACTTTTTGCCTGAGCCTGTTGTCGGCGAGATGAGGATAAATCCGCAGGGCTGTGAGGAGCAGGAAGTATTGCAATGCGTTGTGCAGAAGATTTATGGAATCAGTCAGGATGACCACAGTCTGAGGCAGATTGCCAGTCGTGCACCGGACGAAAGGGGCGAATTTTTTGACAGCCTGCGCAAGAATTATCCCGTCCGGCGGGAATTCCAAAATACGTCTGTAGTGTTGGATGTGCCATACAAATCGCTTGCACGAAAGCTGGTGGGAATCGGGTTCAAAGTGGCAGATGAGCAAAAGTAGCGAAAAAGACATCCTTGAGTGGCCGCGCGGCAGATTAGATTTCTCAGCCGGCTGTATTATTATGGGCGTATTGAATGTCACGCCGGATTCCTTCAGTGATGGCGGCCAATTCTTTGCGACCGATAGGGCAATCGAGCATGGGATAGAAATGGCCGCCCAGGGTGCTGCAATTATTGATGTTGGCGGGGAATCCACAAGGCCCGTCTCTGTGCCAGTCTCGACCGCTGAGCAGATTAAGCGGGTAGTGCCGGTGATAGAAGGGCTTCACAAAAAAGTTAGTGTGCCGATTAGTATTGACACATACGACTATAAAGTTGCTGAAGCTGCGCTGCAGGCAGGGGCGGCAATCATCAACGATATAACCGCTTTGAGCGATGAACACATCGGCGAACTCACAGCTATGCAGCAATTGCCGGTTGTACTGATGCATATGCAAGGAACACCAGCAACGATGCAAGTCGAACCAAAGTACGATGATGTAGTTGGCGAGGTGCGGGATTTCTTGCTGAACCAGGCCAAACGTGCGCAGCAATTCGGCATATTAAAGGAGAGGATTTTTATAGATCCCGGCATCGGCTTCGGCAAGACGTTAGAGCACAATCTCTTGATTTTGCAGAATATCAGCAAATTTGTTCAGACAGGCTATCGGGTTCTTGTTGGGCCAAGCCGCAAAAGTTTTATCGGCAAGATAACTGGCAAAGAAAATCCAGCTGATCGGATATTTGGAACGGCAGCAGCGGTGGCATTGTGCGTATCGGCTGGTGTTTCAATAGTCCGAGTCCACGATATTGCAGAGATGCTCGACGTGGTAAAGGTGGCAAATACCCTTCTGAGACAATAATGTCAAAGGAACTCTCTTATTAGGTAGGAGTGCTATTACGCCTTAGTTGGGATTGAGAGCAATTTTGAGTGCCTCGTCGGTGTTTTTGACGAATTTGAATTTCAGGCCTTTTTTGGCTTCTTTGGGTACTTCCGGCAGGTCTTTTCTGTTTCGGGCAGGCAGAATGACCATTTTTATGCCGGCTTGCTTGGCGGCGAGAATTTTTTCCTTCAGGCCGCCAATAGGCAAAACGAGGCCCCGCAACGTTATTTCGCCGGTCATAGCCACATCGGGTCGCGTCGGTTTCTGTAGCAGCAGGCTAACCAGCGATGTGAACATTGCCACGCCGGCGCTTGGGCCATCTTTGGGAATAGCTCCGGCGGGCACGTGAATGTGATAGTCGGATTTGCTGAATTGGTCCGGGTCTATTTTCAGACTTTTCGCATTTGCTTTTACTATAGAAAACGCCGCCTGAGCGCTTTCCTTCATCACATCGCCGATATGCCCGGTGAGAAGGAGATTTCCTTTGCCGGGCATCGATGCCGACTCAATAAAAAGCAGCTCTCCGCCGATAGGTGTGTAGGCCAGTGCGGTGGCGACGCCGGGTATGCCGGTTCGCAGTGCCAGTTCGGATTCGAATTGTGCCGGGCCCAGGATTTTGGCGAGGTACTTTTTGTCGATAGTTGCCCGGCTTTTTTTGTCCTTTGCTATTTCGGTGGCGACAGCTCTGCAAATCGATGCGATATTCCTTTCGAGGTTTCGCACGCCCGCTTCGCGTGTGTAGCTACGAATTATTGCCAGCAGAGCCTCGTCCTTTATGGCCAGTTGCGCCGTCTTTAGGCCGTGCTCATTGAGCTGCCGGGGAACGAGATATTTTTTTGCGATGGCCAATTTTTCAGCTTCGGTATAACCGGGTAGTTCAATGACCTCCATCCTGTCACGTAGTGCCGGCGGAACCGGCTCAGTATAATTCGCGGTGCCAATGAACATCACTTTGGATAAATCAAAAGGCTGGTCGAGATAATGGTCGGAGAAGCTGAAGTTTTGTTCGGGGTCGAGCACCTCCAAAAGAGCCGCGGCGGGGTCACCTCTGAAATCTGCTCCGATTTTGTCTAATTCATCGAGCATAAATACCGGGTTTCTGCTTCGGCACTTTCTCAGTTCCTGCAGTATTCTACCTGGTAGCGCCCCGATATATGTTCTTCGATGTCCCCGAATGTCAGCCTCGTCTCTCATTCCACCGAGCGATATACGGACGAATTTTCTTTCCATGGCACCGGCGATAGATTTACCCAGTGAGGTCTTGCCCACGCCCGGAGGGCCGACAAAGCAGAGTATCGGGCTTTTGCCGGTCGGGTTTAGCTTGCGGACAGCCAGAAACTCCAGGATGCGTTTTTTTACCTTTGTAAGATCATAGTGGTCGTGATTGAGGATTCGCTCAGCTTTATTGATATCCAGTTGGTCTTCTGTTTCAATCGACCAGGGCAGTTCGCAGACCCAGTCCAGATACGTGCGGATAACAGAATATTCCGGCGAAGCAGCGGGAATCTTGCTTAATCTATCCAGCTCTCGCAGCGCTTCCTGTTCGACGTTTTGAGGCATTTTTGCCTTTGAGATATTGTCGGCAAGCTGTTTGAGCTCTTCTGTTCGCAGGTCTTTTTGCCCAAGCTCGGACTGAATGGCTTTTAGCTGTTCCTGGAGGAAATACTCCCGCTGATTTTTGTCTATCGATTCTCTGACCCGGCCCTGGATTTTGTGGCTGAGCTCCAGAACTTCCAATTGATTTGCCAGCACCAGCGATATTTTTTCCAGACGTTTTGCTGGGTCGAGCTCCTCCAGCAATTCTTGTTTCTTGGTGACTTCCAGGTTGAGGTTGGCCGCCAGGAAATCAGCCAGCGCCGAAGGGTCCTCGATGTTTTCGAGCAGGACCGATGCCTCTTCAGGCACATTGGGACTTAAGGCTATGACCCGGTTGGCCGTCTGGCGGACGCTGACGATAAGTGCCTGGAGTCTCTTTGTCAAAGTGGCCGTGATGTTCAGAGTCTGTATTTTTGCCTTTAGATACGGTTCTTTGGCCACCGGCTCTATTATTTTGAAGCGGGCTATTCCATGCACAAATATGTTGATTGACCCCTGCGGCATCTTGATTACTTTCAGCACCGCGGCACTAGTTCCGACCGAGTACAGGTCATCAAAACCTGGCTGCTCGGTTTGAGGATTACGTTGTGTCAGCAGACCTATTATCGACTCGTTGGGCTGGATTTCGGCGAGCAAGGCTTTGCTTGCCTCTCGACCAATGGATAGCGGCGTGACCGTGCCGGGATAGGCCACTACATTTCGAATCGGCAGGATGCCAATTACCTCCGGCAGCTTCAATTCCTGATTATTGTTGCGTGAGTCTGCTTTTTCGCCCTTGCCTGTGCTGGGCTCGCCGGTTGTTGGGTCTTCAGCTATCATTTCTATGGGCCTGCTGGAGTGCACAAATACCAGGTTTTTAGAGATATCTGTCATTTATATCTTACTCGGCCGGTTCTTGTTCTGACTTAAATGATATACAATTGGCCTTAGAAACTGAAGCCAAAAACCTCTACGCCGGAACAAGCTCAGCGAGCAAGTCATGTGCAATGCCTGGGGAAAAAACTGTCGGCATTCGGTTTGTCATTCGTCATTGCTATGCTTGGCAATAGCTATGACACCGAGGATGTTGCCCAGCAAACACTGCTGAAAGGTCTTACGGGCATAATTGGCCTTCGCCGCGATGACCAATTTGGGGTGTGGATCAGCCGAATCGCAGGCTCATATAAGCACATCTGCTGTTTGTATGGAACCTGCAATAAGCGAGTCACCTTGTCCTGGAAGGACACATCAGCACTCGGTCGTTCTTGCCAACGATCCGCTTGGCTGGCTTAGGTTATATCCTTCCGCTAATTCCTCACCTGTATAAATCCGCAGGACTAACAGTCGTTGTGATCTTGGCCGAGCGAACCAGCTATCTAATTGGCGCGCACAAATTCAGGGCCGGGATCGTTAGGATCGTCGTCAAGGCTGCTAAATAGGCTACCGGTTAGTACACTTGCGAACTCCGGCTCATTAGGATCATCGTCCAAGTAGGTGGCCTGGTCATTAGCAAGCCGGCCTGTGCCGCTTGCGTTCAGAATGATTGTCGATAGCACTGTAAAAACGAAAGCAAGCATCATAATCTTCATTAACTTTTTCATTTTATATTCCTCTTAGAGTTGTTGGAGATGTTGGCAAAACTGTTCTTCTAATCTATTCTCTATCATTTACTTAGTTATCCTTCGCAGTACGTGTTTTGCAGAGGTTTGATGATGATAGGGCTTGTGATTCCACTCGGCAGCAACTTATCTGGGTCGGGCGTAATATTAATAACGCCGACATCGCCGATGGCGACTGTCTCGCTGCCGCCGTCGTTGAGTGTAGCACCGATGTTGGTCACATAGCCGCTGGTATACGTACTCGTATCGGCCATCGAAATGATGGTTCCAAATACCTCGGCATTGCCTCTTACGTCCACTATTCCTCCGATAATGGCTCCGTAGAGAACGTTATCAGTGCCGGCCACAGGATTGGTATTGCCGAGGTTAACGTTGAAGTGAGGCGCAAGGATTGTCGCCTCGGCGGTTGTATTGTTTTGAAACGTTGCGCTGCCGGTATAGTACAGGCAGTTTTTCTGCCAGTTAAATGTTTGCGGAGTGCTTGTCACTACTGTACCATTAAACGTGCAGTTATCGAATCGCACATTATTGTAGTTGCTTGTCGTCTTGCCGGAATCTACATACAGCACGCCTTCAAAGGTGCAGTTTATAAATAGGGCATTCTTATCCTTGGGTAGAGTGACGTTGTTGAACGTCTGATTCTTATAGATATACCTCTTCAGTTGGATACCTCCGCCGCCAGGACGGTTTGTCGTGTAACTGTCCGCAGCGTGAGGGAAATATTCATAGCGATATTTTGTCCCGCAAGTAGCGCCCAAACTATCAAGGTTTCCGGTGTAGTTAGTAGCTGAGCTGCTGTAATAGATGTCTCCGCTGCCGCCGTTTGCAGTCCTGGTCATATTATAGTAAATGGTCGTATCATAGTCAGAGATTGACATCCCGGACATATTCTGTGGCGGCACACCGTAGTTAATGCCCTCGTTGTATCCCTGTATCTCATCTTCAGGACTGATAATCTTATTGCCGTTCTCGTCGTACATTGGTTCGCCCTGCGCATCCAGCGTCTCAAGCTGCCAGGTTTTGTTCTTTATCTGTTCCTTGGACCAGCAGGTGTTTATCGTTCCCAGCACTTCGGAATCGCTGGTCAGATTGAATGGCGAAATGTTCGGGGCCGTCATCGTCGCCAGAGCGCTTGGGTTAGTAGCAAGAGTAGCCAGTTGGGACTTTGATAGATTCCAGGCGCTGAATATATCTCCGTGTATCGTGCTGTCGCCGGTTATCCACATCCTGCTCCTGGTGGCAATAGCATAGTTGAGGACATCGGCGCTTTTGGTAATTTTTGTTTCAATGCCGACGTTTTTGGAAACCTGGCCATCACTTCCTGTGCATTGAATCCTGATTGTCCGTGGGTCGCTGTCATATCGATAAAACCTGATAGTAAATCCTTCGGTGTTACCGCTGCTGTAGGATATGAACGGTATCGTTATCTGGTCACCGCTGTTGTCGGGTAATCGGCTTGCTGCAGGAAATTTTCCGCTGATGGCTGTAGCTTGAATCTTGGTGCAAAGTATTGCCCATACGGTATCTGCCTCGGCGGTAGAGACGGAGTTAGTGTTTGTGCTTGGTAGATAAGGTAATGTTTGTGCGATGAGATATTTGCTGCAATCCAGGCCGGAAAGCGCTGCTGAATAAGCGGAGTTGACCTTGTGCTGATTTGATGCAAGTTGGACGTTCGCACCGGACATGGTTGCCATGCTGACAGCTAAGGCCGAGAACACGACAATGAATATCATTGATAGCACAAGCGCAACGCCCAGCCGCTTCCGGTAGACGAGCTTTTTTATGGATGTCATTTTCTAACCGCCGAAAAACCCCCCAGTTTGACGGTGCTTCAGCGACTTCTATATACCAACTAAAGTATAGGAAATGTTTAGTGCTGAAGCAAAACTTGCTCTGCAAAATACGAACTACGGGCAAAAGGCGAGGAAATAACCCAACTAAAACCTAATTCAATCGCCTTTTGTCTCCAGAGGTCAAATTTTGCAGGTGTTATGTATTCGACTACTTCGAGCGAGTTTTTTGAGGGTTTAAGATATTGTCCTATGGTGACTCTGTCGCAATCTACGCTGCGGAGGTCTGTTAAAACTTCCTCCACCTCAGCATCAGTTTCGCCCAGGCCAAGCATAATCGACGATTTGGTAAAGACTTCACCGTAGTACTCCTTTGCCATTCTGAGCAGGTTTAGCGACCGTTGATAATCTCCACCGGCTCTGGCAACCGAGTACAAAGACGGAACTGTCTCGACATTATGAGCGAATACAAAAGGCAGCGCTGCCTGCAAAATCCGCAGGGCTTGCTCCTGGCAGTTGCGAAAGTCAGGCGTCAGTATCTCAAATTTCATATCGGGGCACTGCTGCCTTACCTTCTGAATGCACCGACAAAAATGCGATGCGCCGCCATCCGGCAAATCATCGCGGTTGACGCTGGTCAGCACCAAGTATTTCAAGTTTAGTTGCTGCGCCATCTCGGCTACGCGCTCTGGCTCGGTGGAGTCGGGCGGCGAAGGTTTACCTCTGGCTACCGAACAGAATCCGCAGTTTCGCGTGCAAATGTTGCCTAAAATCAGAACCGTCGCTGTGCCTCTTGACCAGCACTGCCCACGGTTCGGGCAATTCGCATTATTGCATATCGTCTCAAGACCTAGCGAGCTCAATACCCTCTCAACTTCTTTGTAAGTCGGGTCAGCCGGTAAGGGCCGACGAAGCCACGCTGGCAGCTTGCGTTCTCCCGGTTGTGTGCTCTGCATCAATTATCCTCAAATCAAAAATCAAAGTGTAAAAAGCAAAATGACAAATAAAAATCCAAAAAGTTCATTATAACGTTTTTTGCATTTTGCCCTGTAATTTTGATATTTGCTTTTTTGATATTTCACGATAAGTGCGCCACAAGTAGCTTCTTCAGCCTATCTTTCATACAACTCATTTTGTGTCTTACGCCCGTTTCTTTGAGCACCGATGTCATCTGCACGCCATTCAGGCCGCAGGGTACAAGTAAATCGAAAATGCTTAGGTCGTTTTGAATGTTTATCGCCATGCCGTGATATGTGACGCCTTTGGATACGCGCACGCCAATAGAGGCGATTTTTTTCGTTCCGACCCATAAACCTGGAAAGCCCGCACGTCTCTGAGTGTCAATACTTAGTCTATGTATCAGTTCTATGCCTATGGCTTCAAGCTCCCGGATGTAGTCGATGATTCCAAGCCCAAGCTCTTGCAAATGCAGGATTGGGTAAAAAACCAGTTGGCCTGGATTGTGGGCGGTAGCTCCGCCGCCTCTACGGATGTCCACAACATCGATCTGTCGTGCCGCTAACTCTTCTCGGCTGACCAGCAGTTTGTTTGCACTTTGCCGGGCGCCGAGCGTAATAACAGGCGGATGTTCTACAATTAGAACCGTATTTGGTGTTTCGCCCCGGCGTCTTTTTTCATGCAACTCGTGCTGCTTCTGCAGAACCTCACAATAGTTGGCAACTCCACAATCGACAACCCGCAGACTTCGCATTTCGCGCTTCATATATATGATTATATTGGAATATCGTCACTATTGGTGTAAAATATGTTCTATAGAAGATACGCCGGGCAATAGAGGCCGGCAATGATGCCAAAAGCACCGGGGTGTAGCTCAGTTTGGCTAGAGCGCCTGCTTTGGGAGCAGGAGGTCGCTGGTTCAAGTCCAGTCACCCCGATTACGTAATGCTTTATTTAGAAAGCATTTATGTGCCTTCATTTGGTGTCTATTGTTGTGAAAAAGCCTACAAACTTATTTTCCCCAGATTAACACCCCTGAAAAAGTGCGAAAGTCCACTTCAGTAATCCACAAAGGCATTGATGACATCTAACATCACTTGTGTAGAAAATATGGAACGACCTCCTCCTGATCGCAAACGCCGCTGTGAACCGATAAAAGGTTTGTGCGACAAGGTGGTGTATAGCCACCGTTAATCGCGTGTTATCCTGATGCATCTTCGGCGGCGTAGAGAATGTCAGTCCAATTGGTGATAGATAGTGAAAAAATGAAATGTATATTCTTTCATCCTGTGCTTCTATGTGACCTTTGTGGCCTTAAAATCCATCGAATAAAAGCTTTAAAAACCATGTCTAAAATTTTGTTGCCTTGCAGGGATTGTTGCGGTAAAAGAATTGGGCAAGATAACCCCACAATAAAATTGTGGGGCTAAACACAGTTGTTTGGAGACAAAGGAAATGGCGGAAAAGAGGCTTGCTATTATAACAGGAGCTGCCAGAGGAATAGGCCGGGCAATTGCTTTTGAATTGCTCAAGCAAGGCAGGATCGTCGCCGGGCTGGACATAAACGCCGAGCAGTTGAGCGAGCTTGACAACCTTGTCAGAGAAGCAGGCTTTACGATTATTACTAAGTGTGTTGATATAACCAAGACAGAGGAATTCACCCAGACGTTGGAGTCGCTTGCCGCCGAGAACGGGGGGATAGGTATATTAGTGAACAATGCCGGGATTACGCGCGATAACCTGCTTATTCGGATGAGCGATGAGGAGTTTGACAATGTGCTGGAAGTGAACCTGCGGGCGGCTTTTGTCGCAATGCGAGTTGCTGCAAGATATATGATGAGAAATAAATTCGGAAGAATAATCAATATCAGTTCTGTTTCGGGCGTTATTGGCAACGCCGGCCAGGCCAATTACTCGGCCAGCAAGGCAGGACTTATCGGAATAACCAAAACGGTTGCCCGCGAACTGGCTAAGAAGAACGTTACCGCAAATTGTGTTGCCCCCGGTTTTATAGATACCCAGATGAGTAGAAAGCTGCCCGAACCGGTCATAGAGGCGGCAAAGGAGTTGATACCGATGCACAGGCTGGGCAGCGTCGAGGATGTTGCTAAAGCGGTGGCGTTTCTTGCCAGTGACGAGGCCGGCTATATTACCGGCCAAGTTCTTTGCGTGGACGGTGGAATGGCTATGTAAGAGGGTACAAAAAAAGAAAAAAATATTTGTACAGGGCCAAGTTAGCAGGTAATATACCCGCCAACGTGTTGAAGCAGCCGGCCAACTGTTGGCGACATTTGCGATGACGGGGAGCCAACTGTAAGGGTACAAAAGAAATTGCTTTTGCGTTAGGGAGGTTAAACAAGTGAGTATTGATGAGGTAGATGCTCAGGCAATTGAACAGAAAGTCATTGAGATAATCAGTGAGCAAATGGGCGTTGACAAGTCTGAAATAACACGTGAAACATCGTTTATCAACGATCTAAATGCCGACTCTCTGGATACAGTTGAGCTGGTTATGGAGTTTGAGGACGAATTTGATATGAGCATTCCGGACGAAGAAGCCGAGAAAATCCAGACAGTCGGTGCTGCGATCGACTACATCATTAACGCAGCCCAGTCGAAAAAGCGAGAATAGCGAATAGCTTTGGCATGAATAGGCGGCGAGTTGTTATTACAGGCTCAGGCTGTGTCACGGCCTTAGCTGAGTCTCCCAGCGAACTTTTTGCTGCATTGTGCGCCAGCAGGAGCGGCGTTTCCCTGATAGAATCTTTTGATGCAAGCGCATTTCCCGTAAGGTTCGGCGGCGAGATAAAAAATTTCCAGGCAAGCAAGTACCTTGATCAGCGGGAAAGCAAGCGAATGGACCGCTTTACGCAGTTTGCTATGGCTGCCGCTATCCAGGCCGTCAACGATAGCGGTCTTGATTTCTCCAGAGAAGACCCTTGGCGGGTAGGCGTCATTGTGGCAACAGGTATCGGCGGCATCAAAGAGATCGAAGAGCAACACATAACGCTTCGGGAAAGAGGGCCAAGGAAGGTTTCGCCCTTCTGCGTCCCAAGGCTTATGGCTAATGCTGCCAGCGGCACCATCGCTATCCACTACGGACTGAAGGGTCCCAATTTCTGTGTCTCCAGTGCCTGTGCCTCGGCCAATCACGCAATTGGTGAGGCGTTCTGCAATATTCTTTCCGGGCGCAGTGACATCGTAGTCACCGGCGGCACCGAAGCTGCCCTTACACCTATGGGATTAGCTTCCTTCTGCGCAGCCAGGTCGCTGAGCACGCGAAACGACGACCCGGCAGCCGCTTCCAGGCCATTCGATAGAGATAGAGATGGATTTGTTCTGGCTGAGGGCGCAGGTATCGTGATTTTAGAGGAATATGAGCACGCCAAGAAACGCGGAGCAAATATGTACGCTGAGCTTCTTGGCTATAGCGCAACCGATGACGGCTATCACATCACCGCTCCCCTGCCGGATGGTAACGGTGCAGCTATGACCATGGAGTTAGCCTTAAAGGATGCGGGCATAGAAAAAGAGAAAGTTGATTATATCAATGCCCACGGGACCGGCACTGAGTTAAATGATATAGCTGAAAGCGCAGCCATCAGGTCTGTTTTTGGCCAGCGTGCGTACAAAATACCGGTCAGCTCGACAAAAAGCAGTCTTGGCCATCAGCTCGGCGCCAGCGCCGCAGTAGAGCTGATTATATGTGTCAAAGCGATAAATGAATCGCTCATCCCCCCTACTATCAACCTGGAACATCAGGATGAGCGCTGCGACCTGAGGATGGATTTTGTGCCGCTGCACGTCCGCGAGGCCAAAGTTAATGTTGCAATGAGCAACTCTTTTGGCTTCGGCGGCCATAATTCCTGCCTGGTCGTAGGCAAGGTTTAACAATATTTAGCCCCGCAGTTTACTGCGGGGTCTTATCCGTGTAGTCGCCTTTCTATTACTGGTGGCTCGCAATTTACAGCACCCGACGTCTGCGAAGTAAACCGACAAGACCTATACCAACAGTCCCCAGCACAATAGCAGCCGGTGCAGGAATAACCTGCACATTGTCGATGCCGAGAATCGACTCAAACGAACCTGGTACTGCTCCATCGGCAGTCGTAAAATCAAGCGTGTACGTACCGGTGATGGGCAGTACATACGAAATCGTCGTCCAGTCCACATTCTCATCGTCAGCAAGTTCATGGCCCGGAGTATTATACTCAAAGAGTGTTGCGCTGCCTGTTGACCAAATCAAGGTTCCCACAGCCGTATCGTAATAGGGGGCATAGTCTCCGAAATCAAAGAAATAGTCGAACTGCAAAACCAGCCCGGCATTGGCTGTGAAGCTGCGGCTCAGGTTTGAAGCATCCGTCCCTGCGGTGTCCGTGCTCCAGAGTGAGGCAAAATAACTTCCTTCGGTGGGGTACCAGAATCCATCCCATGGTGGCTGCAAACCCCAAAGCAGAGTGTCACGCGCATATTCATATGTGACAGCAGATACCTTTCCCGTGTCGGTCCAGCCTGTAAGGTCGCCGGTTTCAAAACCTCCGTTGGTGATGTTACTCTGTGCCGCCGGGCACAGACACAATACCGCACCCAGAAGAATTGGGATGAATTTGCTACTCTTCATAAAACCTCCTCCGATATTCAATTGTTTGCTAAAATTGTTCTTAAAATATAATTATACAGTAATTAGTGTCTCCTGTCAAGGCGAAACCAATACAGAATCGCGTCCTTCAATCTTAATTCCGCTCGTGGTGCTTCCAGTTAGGATGCCCTCGGTATCACCGAGCTGGAATCCGCATTTAAACGTAAGGAATCCATACATGGCATCAGGAAATCCGTCAGCATTCATATCTCGAATAGTCGGCGCCCGCACAGGTGCGGCCTCAGTTCCGGTCCGTCCAAATCGCACCGTTGACCAATTCAGGCTCGTTACATTGAAACTGGCGCTGCCGAAAACCACAACGGAGATAGTGTAATTCTTGCTGAGGTACACCCTATTCGGCGTCTGGTTGGGGTAAATGTCGATCGTTACCGGCTGGATAAGCCTGGCTGCCGGAGCACCAGGGTCAACAATCTGCCCATTTACCGTTAAGTCGTTATCGCCTCTTAGGCCATCTACAAAGTGCAAGATAATCCGGTCCGATAAGATTTCCGCCCCTGTTGTGCCATCGTACAGAAATTCGTACCAGTGCGGTGTCGGGTTATCTAACGTCCGGCCGTATTTCCAATACGTTTCAACCGTGTGCCCCGCTGGCAACAATAGTGTTACTGTTGTGCTGCCGCCGGGCGCAAGGCCGGAGACTGTAAACTCCAAGAAGCCAACTGGGAATTCCACGCCGGCAGGTGCATCTCCAGGCGATGGATTATCGCCGGCACTCACATTTTCAAGGGTAGTTCCCACTTCCGACACAATGGTTACGTACTCCTGGTCAAAAGAATTAGGAAGCGATCCCACATTACCCTGCTCACTATCAGGTATCCCATCACCATTTCCATCGCCGCCATTAGGAGCTCCATCCTCAACGGCTATAGGTATCCCGTCTGAATCCCAACACCTCAACGGCAGGTCATCCTGCCCGCCGGTAAATATGTATGGACTGTCAACAAAACCATCGAGGTCCGCATCCGGCGTTGTCCAGTCGCTCCAGAAATTACCGCCTGTTGGCTTATCCAAGTTGAAGACGTTACCACTGCTGCTCCCTTCGACACGCGCCTGCACTGCGTTACTTATCATGTTGTTATTGTAGATTTGGTTATTGCTGCTATCGACGAAAAGGATTCCACGATAGCCGTTGTTTGAGACAGTATTGCCGGTAAGGGTGTTGTTACTCGAACCGTAACCGGCCATAATTCCCATGGAGTTGTTTGAGGTAGTGTTGGCGGTTAGGGTATTGTTATTAGCGCTCTGCAGAAAGATTCCACTCCAATACGGGTTTGAGTTGGCCGTGTTGGACGATAGTGTATTGTTATTGGACCACTCAACGCCGATACCGCAGTATAAAGCGTTGTTTGAGGCTTCATTGCTCGTCAGGTTGGTGCCATCGGAGTAGTATACCCAAATTCCGCTGTACCCATTGTTTGAAAAGTTGTTACCAATTAGGATGTTGCTGGGAGAGTAGTGTATCCAGATTCCATCGCGGTTGTTCGAGCATGTGTTGGCAGTCAGCGTATTGCTGCTAGAATTGGACAGATGGATTCCCCTGTTGGTGTTCGAGCTGCATGTGTTGCCTGTTAGGGTATTGCCGGTGGAATTTTCCAGGAAGATTCCATCGACATTGTTCGAATTGAATGTGCTGCTTTCTATTGTATTGCCGGTCGAAGCGAACAGGTGGATTCCCACCCATCTGTTTAACTGACAATTGTTGCCTGTTACAGTATTGCTCTGGGAACCGTAGAGTGTGATTCCTCGGTCGTTTGAATGGTTCGTGTTGCCGGTCAGGGTATTGCCGTTGGCATAGTACAAGTGTATTCCAAAATAAATGTTCGCCTCGTTGTGGTTGCCTGTCAGAGTGTTGCCATCGGAGTGGTTTATGTTGATCCCGTAGGGGCCGTTGGAGTTGCACGTGTTGTCTGTCAACTGACTGCTGGTGGTGCCGACCGTCTGGATGCCGCCCTCGGAATTCCCGTTGCAGGTATTGCTGCTGATCGTGCAGTGGGTGCCCCCCCACGACTGAATACCAAAGTCATTATCGGCACCGTGGCCGTTGAAGTTGCAGGTGTTGTTGAGCAGTTGGATGTCGCTGGAGTCGACCATGTAGATCCCGTTCCCGTGGTTACTGTTGCAGGTGTTGCTGGTGACCGTACAGTGGTTGCACCCCTGCAACTGGACACCAAATTCGAATTCACTTATCCTCAGGTTTATTACGGTGACTCCTGTCCTCCAAACAAGGTTGACTCCATTACCCGACCCTGGGCCGATTACCGTGTGTCCAGCCCCATCGAGGGTTAGATTATCTTCGTCTACTTGCATGCACTGAGGCACATTTTGGGTCAGAGTATATATCCTGTTGAGAGAGTCCCACGTTCCGACCGAGGTATCTGTGGGGATGGAAATTGGCGGGGCGTCAATGCCTGTTGTCGTGAAGCTCCAGACATCGCCCGGATAAGTTGTGGTCCCATCGAATTCATCTACCCGCCAATAGTAGGTGGTGCCGTATGCGAGGGTTCCTGGTGGATCGTAGCTAGTTCCTGGCTGAGTACCCATGTCCGTGCTGGGTGTACCGCCAGCGACATCAGCTTGATTAGTGCCAAGATAGATATGGTGAGAAACCGCACCACTTCCGGGCGTCCAGCTAAGGACCACATCCGTCGCGACGAGTGTCGCTCCATCAGAGGGGCTTGGATTAGTGGCGGTCTTAATGGACATAACATCCGCGATCTCCGAAGGCGTCATTGCCCAGTTGTAGATGCGTAAATCATCCAAAGAGCCATTAAAGTATGGGTCGGCAGAGTATTGCGACCTGCCGAGCCAGTTCTGGGTGGTGTTGCCGAGGTCTCTCGGCAGTACCTGGGTTGTGCCGGTTGCAACAACTCCGCTATCAAGGTACATCTGCATGTCTTTTGTTGCGCCATCTATCACGACCGCTACATGGTGCCAGTCCGTTGCAAGAGCAGATGGTGCATTCAGTTGATATTCGCCACCACTACTCCATTTGGTGATGGCAAAACGCAGGTTGCCAGCGCCACTGAAGGGTGTTAGGAACATGTTGTATGCTTCATCGGACCCGAAGTCCCAGATGCGCTGCCACCCAACGCCAGGACCGGAAAAATTAACCCAAGTCGTGATGGTGCAGCTACCCAACGAAGAGATGACAGAGCCGATGGGCAGACTTACAAAGTCATCAACGCCGTCGAATTGCAGTGCACCATATATCCGGCCTGTTATCCAGACGGGTCCATTTATTAAAGTGCCATGGTTTTCTCCACCGCTTGAGTCATAAGCGACAATGCCTGATGTCTCATCGAGCATCCACCAGCCGACAAGGCTGGGAGGGCTTGCTGTTGTGAAGCTCCAGACATCACCCGGATAAGTTGCGGCGCCATCGAATTCATCTATCCGCCAATAGTAAGTCGTGCCGTTTGCCAGAGTACCTGGAGTATAGCTGGGTGCTAGAAAACTGCCTTTGTATGTATCGAGTGTTCCAGTAGCAACATCGGCTTGATTGGTACCAAAGTAAATATGGTGTGAAATCGCACCACTTCCGGGCGTCCAGCTCAATATCACATCTGTCGGCACATCTGTTGCCCCATTAGCAGGGCTCGGGTAGGTGGCTTTTACAACGATTCTGATCCATGGCGACAGAAACGTCCCAGAGATGACTGTCCGCGTCGGAATAGAAGGTCCTTGCCAGGCAACAGCTAGGTTGTCACCGCCGCCGCCTTCGCAGTGGAGGGCCTCGATGTAATATCTTCTGCCCGCCTCCAAAGGTATCTCACTTGACATTTGCTCAGGCCCGCCGACGCCACCGCCGGTATTATCGAAGTCGCGCGAAGGTGTCCAGCCCGGTACGCTGGCAATCTGAACTGCGTGGGCAGGGTCCTCATCGGTGCTCAGCCAAAGTTGGCTCTGGTCATCGCTGGCAATCCAGAAGGTGTAATTGCCGGTCGCCGGCGGATATAGATAGCCGCGAACATGTGTTCCGTAATTGTCCCTCCAATTTATCCGGCCTTCGAAACTTGTTCGCAACTCGCTTTGATCAGGGCTATCCGGGAATGTAGGAAGGGCCAGGAGCGATGCCAGAGTCGAGTCTGTGCCCCAGAAGTACTCAAACAAAATGTTTCCTGCTCCCTGTCCTTGTGTCGTGAAGCTCCAGACGTTGCCGGTGTGTATGGTCACGCCACCCTCTTCCACCTCATCGATTCGCCAATAGTAAGTGGTACCCGGATTAAGCGTGTCGGGATAATCATAAACTGTGTCCAGTTGTCGGCCTTTAAACTCAGCGATGCCCGGCGTAGGATTTGTTCCGAAGTACACATCATGAAAAGCCGCCGTTGAACCCGGCATCCAGCTAAGGGTGACATCTGTCGGCACATCCGTGGCCCCATTAGGCGGAGTGGGAGCATAGGCACTTGTCGTAGGACCGTAGTATTCTGCCACAGATATAACGTCCTCGACCGAAGGCGTGCCTACATCTGTATCCCACAAGCGAACAAATCCTCGGTAGTTATCGCCCGCGACATAATGCTTCACCCACGCCAGCGCATTGCCGGCTGAATCTGTAGCCAGAACGGTAAGGCCAGTAGAAGATGTCGCCCGAAGCGAATCCCACGTTTGGGTCAGCCCCCAAGCGGCACCGTTGGGGGTGATAATCGCTGGATTGTGGGTGTCCCATACGGTTGCAGCATTGAATCCCAACACAGCGACGGACCCGTCGGTACCCCACCAGTCCCGCCAACCGTCTGAGTGGCCCTGGTAGTACATAGGAATATCCGAATACCAAACACACTTGCCGCCTGCATCAAGATAATTCCGAAGCGTGCAAGCCGGCGACATAGACTCTACAACTGTATCCGGGGCGACGTCCTTACAGAACACCACCACGCTTAAGGCCCTGTCGGCGATCCGAGCATCCATCCACGTTTTGAGTTGATCTGCGTCCAGAATCTGATACCCCGCAAGACTCAGGGCGTCTCGCATCGATTCGCCACCTCCACACCAAGTCGAGAAATAACGCGCATCCCAGTAGGCGGCACGAATCCACTCCTCGCCAGGGGCGGGGGCGCTGAGCATGTACTCAACCGCATTGAGAAACATCTGTGCTCCATCTGCGTACAGATCATACATACCCGCCGTTTGTGAGTTCTTGCCACCGCTCTCGCGAGAGCCGGTAAGGAACACCAGCCGATTGCCGGCCAGCGTGTCCGTTCCTGCACCACCCGCGTGCGTCAATGTGGCCCCAGCCTGCCATTCGGCGATAACCATACCCCCAACAGGACCATTGCCCGCTGCCGAAATCGTGGCCAGAACTGTCCCGTCGGCGTTCACCGGATCGGTATTAATTGAGATGCCCGCCGCCGTGGTGCCGTCGGTGGGATACGTGGCAAGCCCGGCATAAGGATTGGTCATGGTGCCGTCGGTCAGCGGGATTCCCGCGAAGATCGGGTGGGTCGGGTCGTTGATCGTCAGCGTGATGTCCCCGGTGATGTCCGCCATCGTATTGCCGGTGGTGTAGCCCATGCGGTTGTACCGCAGGTTGTAACCATTCACAATAATCATGGGAGCGGAAATGTTGCTGTTCCACATCGTGGCTGAAGCGTTCTGATAATGGCCACTGCTGACGGAGCGACTGATGATCACCAAATCCGCTGCATTAAGAACTACCGGATCAGGATTGGCCGTCGTGATATAGCGCACTACGTTGTAGCCGTTGGCAGTGAGCAGGTCGGTGTACCCCTTATCGGGCGCCTCGGTGAATCCAGCAGCGCTAGCACCAGCCGATGGCGCATCATCAGCTCCATGGAAGGAAACCCAGATGATTGTCGACGCTTGGGCCGATGAGACAGCCAAACCAAGTGCCAGGAGCACAGGAATTAGGAAATGCAGTCGGTTACACATAATAAGCCTCCCTCAGAAAAGCCAAATAACAATGACGATAGCACACGATGTTTCTCGCGCATTGTTATTGAAAGTGCAGGAACAATCCTCCATTGTTATCTTGTTCTGGTGCAAGATACCTCCGCCCCTACCTATGAGACGGTCTCCAACCCACGCTGAGCATTTCACGAGAATCATATAGAGCACGCGCTTCTTTTGCGCGAATTCTACCTGCGAATTTCTTTCCCTTTTAGATGAGAATCTCGTAAACGCCTATAATCGAATTATGCTACCCTCATAAGTGCGAAAAATCAAGAAATTTGTGTTCTAACTTAGGGATTTTTCACAGCATCCATCATAAATCAGGCTCAAACAGCTTTCTTGCCAGCGAAAATGTGGTTTTTGGGCGCGTATGAGGGTGTATTGCAGGATTTTAAGTCCCGAGCGCCTGTTATCAGGCGGTGATCTGCCTGGCCAACTCGTCAAGCAGCGCCTTCATTTTCGGGTCGGACTCTTTGGCTTCTGCTATTTTGCTGCAAGCGTGCATTACCGTTGTATGGTCTCTGCCGCCCAAATGCCCACCAATTTCTTCCAGGCTATGGCCGGTCAGACTCCGCGCCAAATACATGCAGATCTGTCGCGGCAAAGCGATGCTCTGGCTGCGCTTCTTACTGTGCAAATCCGCAAGTCGAATGTCAAAATGCTTGGCTACCACTTCGATAATGTCGACGATGCTT
>Ga0172365_10000714_pt1 | contig 23080 bp, 23 predicted proteins | sample LakKivSesite48cm_FD_114535 | JGI IMG/M metagenome (GOLD analysis project Ga0172365, IMG submission 114535) | Sediment microbial communities from Lake Kivu, Rwanda - Sediment site 48cm | ecosystem: Environmental > Aquatic > Freshwater > Lake > Sediment | place: Rwanda: Western Province, Lake... | reverse complement strand
GATTTGAAATTGGAGTGGTACAACTATCTGTGCCGGAATAGCTGGAATAGGTGCCGGAGTTGTGATAGGCCCGGGTTCTAAAAGAAACGCTTCGGCCCTGAAGCAGGCCAGTTTGAGTATGACTGGTGCTGTTAGCAGCTTTTGTGGCACACTCACTGTAGCTGGCGTCAGTGGAATATTTGTATTCTATTTTATAACCGCTCTCAGCACTGGAATTGTCTGTCCAACTCATACTGGCATTGGCACTGGTGCCTGAAGTAACGCAAGTACCAACACTAAAACCGGTTGGCGCGTGAAATTGAGTGGTTTTATTCCAGCTGGAAGAATAACTGCCGCAGACATCAGGATCGGCAGTGCACAAACCAGTATAGCCATCGACCATACAATATCCCGGCCCGCAGAACTGACAATTGGTATTGCAACCCTGAACTTGATAACTGTAATTAGTGCCAGGGTTAAGGCCGCTATGAAGATAATAAACATTACTGGTATTAGCATCGACTGAACCAGTCAGGTGAAAATAGTCGGGCATGGTGCCAACACCCCAGGTTGGTTCCAATTGAGTTTCATCGTTGCTGACCGTTATCCACCACAAACCCGACGGCGTTGCGGGTGTTGGGCAATAGCCGGGACAATCGGCAGTAACATCGCAATCACAGACCGGCGCGGATTTCACGGTCTTGGGCTGTCCAAAAAACAAAACAATCGCTGAAACCAAAATCGCGAAAATTAAAATCTCTGAACTTGAATTTTTTCGCGAAGAGGTATGCTCCATAGTTAAAGATTTAACTTAATTGCGCTATTTTCAATAATGACATCGCCGGAAGTGGTGGAATATATTCCGGAACTATAAGTGTAAGGCCCATCTCCCAAGTTGCCCGAAGACCAATTAAAATCATGAAAATAAGCTGAGGTGGCTCGCGTCAAATACTCGGACATCGTGAAATTTGTTTCACCGGACCAAGTAATCATGGTTGTCACTTTTTGAGTGGAGGGATCTTCAGTGCCGCCGCTTTCCACAATGTCGCCGCCCTCATCGCGATTGACATTATCCAAATAAAAATAATGGGTGTAGACCAATTCGTCAATGGTGGAAGTGGCCTCGCCGGTCTGCATCTGCCAACTGCCATCGGATAAAACAATTTTGTAATGATTGCTTGAGCCCTTATTGCCAGGACAGCTGCCAGCAGGCGGACAATAAATAGTCAACCAATTGCTTGAAGCAATGGCCTTAACAGCTTCAATATCTTCTTGAACCAGACCAGTCGCTGCGGTGACTTGCTTTGTTTTTTTGCTGGTAATTAAACTTGTGCCGATAGTGCTAACGATACCGCCAATCACAATGCCAGCAACCACCACAGCAATTAAAACTTCCGCCAGAGCCTGGCCTTTTTGAATAGGAATTCTCATTTTGGGCATACCCACTTTATTATATAAAAAAGAGAATTAAAACTCAATTGAGCGCTTAGCAAATTAAAAGCCCTTGTGGAAAAAGGGCTGATTTTCTTAATGAAGCGGCAATTTGACTAATAGTTTATTTGACCGGCGGAATTAATTGAAATGGTGCGAATTAAATTAGAATCAGCAACTGATTGAATGGTCACGCTACTTGTGGCCATTGGCCAGCCGCTGATTCTCTGAAAGATAATATCTTTAGTGCTGCTGGAGGCAGGGTCAGAAAATTGTATTTGCTTAGACAGGTAAATTATCTCCTTTGAAGACGTGGCATTATAAACGTCGCCTTGAAAAAGCGCATAATAATCATCGCTGTCGGAAGGATTGTCAAAATGAACGCCCCAATCCACGCCGCTCTCGCCGCTCGTCGCCCGATTCTGGGCCTGCCGCAAATAAGCCACTATTTTTTCTGCTTCTGTATCAATACTGACTGAACGGCGATAACTGCCCAAATAAATTATGCTGATTGTTCCAAACAAAGCCAAAACCGCCACGGAAATAATAATTTCCATTAAAGTAAAACCGCGGTGATTCTTTTGAACGGATTTTAAATTCTTGGCGTTCATTTTTGATTTGAATTTTTAATTTAATTTTATATCCCTCCTATTTGACTGACAAATTGATAAACCGGCAGAATAACTGCCAGAGCAATACCGCCAACCACAACCCCAATAAACAAAAGCATCACCGGCTCAAAAATGGCAACCAGCGATTTAATAGAATTATCAATCTCGGACTGGTAAAAATCCGCCAAACTTCGCAAAACTTCTTCGGTGTGGCCGGCTTTTTCGCCAATGGCAATCAGAGTTCGGATAGTTTGGGGAAAGGCTTCTTCTTGGCGAAAGGCCTCGCCGATAGTCACGCCCCGCACTATTTTTTCTCGGCCGATGCGCAACAGGGCCTGCTTCATTTCTTCATTTCCAATGGTCGTGGCCGTAATCTCCAGGTTTTCTAAAATTGGCAATCCCGCCTGCATCAGGGCCCCAAAGGTATTGCCAAAGCGCTGATAAGCAATTTTTTTTAAAACGTCGCTCACAAAAGGAATTTTATAGGTTAATCGGCTAAAAATCAGGCGGCCGGCGAGCGTTAGACGGAAAAATAAAACGGCGACGATAATGAGACCGATGATTAAGCCAAAAATCCACAAGCCGTTGCTTTGCAAAAAGAACGAAAAGTTGAAAATTATTTTGGTAATAAGCGGGATTTTCATCTCGCCGGTCATAAACATTGAGGCGATTCTCGGAATAGCAAAGGTCACCAACATAATCAATATGGCGATTGAAAGACTGACCAGAAGAATCGGATAAATCAGGGCGGAACGGACACGCGACTTCAACTCGCGCTCTTTCTCCAATGAAACGCTTAGTTCCTGAAAAATATTTTCCAAATTACCGGACGCCTCTCCGGCCTTAATCAAATTGGTGAAAACCGGAGAGAAAATTTTAGGATATTGCTGGAAAGTGGTGTAAAATGGTTTGCCGCTTTCCAGGTTTTTGCGAATTTCCATAAGTAATGCCCGAACCGCCGGCTTTTCAAAATCGGCAAGCAAAATATCAATGGCCTTAAAAATGTCAGTGCCTACTTTCAGCATCAAAGATAAATATTTGGTCAAAAATAGTTTATCAACCAGAGAAATGGGCGAACCAAAACTTCTTTTTAATTTGGATTGGAATGTTTTGATGGCTCTCAATTTAATAGGGGCCAATCCTTGGTTTTTCAAAAATTCCAAAGCTGCTTCGGTGTCTTTAAAATCGCCGTCGCCCTCAATTATTTTTCCTTCTTTATTGGAAGCACTGTAGTGGAATAACATATCTTTAAAATTATTCTAAAATTTTTATTAGGTCAATTTTACTCGCGAATCACCCTCATCACCTCTTCCACAGTAGTCATGCCCAATTCTGCTTTTTTTAAACCGTCTTCAAACATTGAAACCATTCCTTTTTGTTTGGCCAAAGCCCGAAGTTTGTCCAAAGAAAAATCCGGCTGATTAACGAGCCGCCGCATATCTTCATCAAAATCCAGCACCTCAAAAATAGCCAATTGGCCCCGATAGCCAGTAAAGCCGCAGGTTTGACAACCCAAGCCCTTGTAAAGAACTTTTGGCAGCACTGGATTTTCAGAAGCGGAAAATTCTTTCAATTGACGTTTAAGGGCCTCGGAAATTTCCGGCGTTACCTCGTACGACTGGATGCAGTCGCGGCAAATTCTACGCAACAATCTTTGAGCCACCACTGTATTCAAAACCGCGGCAACCAAAAATGCCGGAATTTTCATATCAATCAAACGCGGCACAGCAGTTGGCGCATCATTGGTGTGTAAAGATGACAAAACCAAATGACCAGTGAGGGCAGAGTGGACAGAAATTTCCGCCGTTTCCTCGTCACGAATTTCTCCAACCATAATAATGTTCGGGTCCTGACGCAAAATTGAACGCAATCCGGTGGCAAAAGTGATGCCTGCTTGAGGATTAATCTGGGTTTGATTGACATAACGAATATCATACTCAATCGGATCTTCGGTGGTAACAATATTCACGTCTGGTTTGTTAAGTAGATTAATGATGGAATAAAGAGTCGTAGTTTTACCCGAACCAGTCGGACCAGTAACCAAAAGCATGCCATAAGTTTTTTTAATGCTTTCCTCCACAATTTGGGCAGTCTCGGACAACATCCCCAGCTCCGCCAAACTCATTGGCTTGGCTGTGGCGCGAAGCAAGCGCATCTCAACTTTTTCGCCATAAAAAGTCGGCATTATAGCAACGCGAATATCCATTGCTTCTCCTAAGGCCTCGTGCCTGAAACGACCGTCTTGGGGTTTTCGGTGTTCATCAATTTTTAAACCCGACAATAACTTGATGCGCGCCACGATGGCCGGCTGAATTTCTTTGGCAACTCTGATAATTTCGTGCAAAACGCCGTCAATCCGAAAACGAATTAAAACCGTGTCTTGTAAAACTTCAATATGAATATCCGAAGCAGTGAGAGAAATGGCATAAGCCAAAATCGTATCAACAATTTTAATGACGGGTAATTCTTTGGCGATTTCCTGCTCGCCCACCATTTTTAGGCGGCTTGAGGCCAGGACGTTTTCTTCAATCTCTTTCCTGAAATCCTCCACTATCTCTTGGCCATAAAGCGAATAAACATAATTTAGGTCTTTGGAAGAAGTTAAAAAGACCTTGACTGGCGCACTAATATATTTTTCCACAAAACCAATGGTTTCCAGATCGCTCGGGTCCTCCATGGCGAGCGAAACCAAACCCGCCTCGTCTTTGTCAAAAACTGCGATGCGCCGGGAACGCGCCACCTCTTCCGGCAATAAAGTCAGAATGGTTTTTTTAATGGGCCGGCCCCGCAATTTAACCAGAGGCGTTTTGAAAAAATCGGCGTAAAGCTGATAAAGATAATCGTCGGAAATTAAACCGCGCGAAACCAAAATGCCCGCCAGATCCTGACCGGTTCTTTGGGCATCGGCCAAAACCAAATTAAAGACGTCTTCTGGCACCAGATGGCTTTCTACTAATAATTCTTTTATTTTTTCAACTGGTATGCGAACCGCCATGCGAATTTTATTAAAATTTATAAAGGGGGCTTTTTAAAATTTCAAAGAGTTAAGCAGGGGCAGGCGCAGAATAAGTTGGTTGAAAAACAAAACAAGAAAAGCAATTGCTAACCACAAATAGCGCAATGAAAAAAGTTCCCCAAATTTCAATTTTTTAAAAATCAGGCCAACTAAGTAGAAGATGGCCGCAGCGGCCAAAATAGCAAAAAGATAAAAAATCCAAAGGGGATGGCCCACCACTATTATACCATAAAAAATAAAACCTGGCTCATCCGAATAAAACAATCGCTCTTGGAAGCTGCGATTAATGAATTTGACAGCCAAAAAAACCAAGAGGGCCGCCAGAAGGGAGAAGGCGAATGGCAGAATAAAACGATAGCTGACATAACTGATAAAATAGCCGACTGAACGATGGGGCGGCAATAGAAATTTGGAAATATTATTGTGGCTCCAGAGATAATAGGTGCCGAAAATAAGCAAAGCCGCTTTAATAAGTTCTAAGCCGATAACAACAACAACGGCGGGTCTTGTGAAATTCTTGGACTTTAATAATCCCAAGACAAGACCCGCCGTTATTAGTAAATAAACAAGAGGTAAGTAGTTAACAAACCAGTCAATCCAAACCATGCTTTAATTTTTATTGATAGAAATTAGTTGATGGGGTAGCTAATAAATCAAGGCCCGGGTCAGAACCAACTTCAAAAAGCGTGCTTGCATCGCCGCCGTCTTTAGAAACTACATCGCCATCGCCGCCGTTCTTGTAATAGGTGCTTTCCATCTGGGCATCAAATTCAAAAGTAACAGCGCCTGAATCGCAAGCATAGGTATAATAAAGATTGCTTGCGGGTGTGGAGGAAGTAGCATTCGTCGGATCAACTGGCAAAGCAGAAAGCGGTGAGCCAGAAGAAATACTACTAAGCTCTACCGGAACCCAGCCAGTGCCATTAACCAAACGGGTGGAGGTGGCTGTGGCTGCACAAATGGGATTAACCCGGGGCGATTGGGAAACTGAAGTTCCCGGACAAGTATCCAACGAAAAAAAAGTGTCAGCTGCACAGTCGGTAGCGCCATAATCCAAATCAGGAGAGGCCTTATCAGTTACGTATAAGTTTAGGGCGGTGCGCAGAGAATTTAAATCCGAAACCCTCTTCGTGTCTCGGGTTTTTCTCAAAATTTCCGCCGGGTTAAGAGTAACGATGACGATGCTCATCAAGAGTGCCAAAATGGCGATAACCACCAATAATTCCACTAAAGTAAAACCCTTTTTCATAAAGATTATTTTGGTTTGTATTTAGAGTAATACGATCGTTTAGTTCGACCTTTGTTATTTAGTTTTTGTTAAAAACTCTTTGATTTTCAAAATCAAATCATCAATGGAAATTTTGGCTTTGACAAAATATTCAATGGCCCCCAATTCTTTCCCTCGCTGGATGTCGCTGGTCTGGCCCAAATTGGAAATAATGATTACGGGCATATCTTTCAACTGAGGATCGGTGGAAATTTTCTCTAAAACCTCAAAACCGCTTTTTTTCGGCAAAATCAAATCCAGTAAAATTAAAGATGGCCGAGAATCAGCCAGACGTTTAAGCGCCTCTTCGCCGTCCTGAGCCAAAATAACCTCCATATTCTCCCGCTGGAGTCTAACTTTCAAAAGATTTGATAAAAATTGGTCATCTTCAACCAAAAGAATTTTGAAGGCAGTTGTATCCATAAATAATGGCCTTGATACAATTATAATACAATTGGAGCTTTTCTTGAATAAGCAATTGTGGATAACAAACCAGCTAAAACTAATGAATTTTATCTGATTTAAGCTTTCATATCAACACTTTTTTCATTGTTTCGTGCTTGTGCCCCCTGTTTTTAAACAGAGGGATCGATCTAGGAATCCCGCCGAAGGCGGGAGAAAATTCCTTTAAGAATGATCCACCGACAGCTTCCGCTACCGGTGCCTTGTTACGACTTAGTCCCTGTTACCGAGCCGACCCTGAGTCGCTTAAGGCGACCTTTGGGTCTTCCCGGCTCCCTTGACTTGACGGGCGGTGAGTACAGGACTCGAGAACGTATTCACCGCGGCATAGCTGATCCGCGATTACTAGCGATTCCGACTTCATGGGGTCGAGTTTCAGACCCCAATCTGAACTGAGGCCATTTTTTGGGATTAGCTCCACCTTTCGGCTTGGCTACCCTTTGTTCTGGCCATTGTATCATGAGTGTGGCCCAGGGCATCAAAGGGCCATGCTGATTTGACGTCATCCCCACCTTCCTCCCCCCTCTTTGTTCGCAAACGAACAAAGAAATCCTAAATTCGAAATCCGAAATCCTAAACAATATCTAAATTCCAATAACCAAAATTCTAAACAGTTTTTGATTGAGAATTTAGTATTTTTGATCTGTTTGGGATTTGGTACTTTGAATTTAGTGCTTTCTCTTTGCGCTTGTGCGCAAAGAGGGGGGCGGTCTCGTGTGACATATTTAACACACGACGGGGGTTGCGCTCGTTACCCCACTTAAGGGAACAACTCAAGCCACGAGCTGACGACCATATTTCTCTACAATTACTTGTAGTATGGACTATACCATCTCCGACCATGGTCGGAGCCAGCGTCTAATCCCAGCAAAATCGGGATTAAGCTTTTCTAATCCTTGCGAAAAGCTAAGTCTCTACGGGGGGCGAGGACTAATTTTTGCAACTTCCTCGAGTAGGGCAAAATTTTTCTCAAAAATTTATTTGCCTCAAACCGAGATATATAAAGACAGAATGTTTTTGCACTTTTGTAGTAATAAATCTTGGTATTTACTACTTCAATTCTTTCCAGAATCATTTTATCTACTATTACTTCGCTTTTTCTGCCATAAACAATTCGGCAGTCACTTCTTAAATTTTTATCAATTGAACCATCGCCATCAAATCGCCCAGCAAAATAGGCTCTAATAATTTTGGGATTCTTCAATTGGCTTAAATGTTTTTTCGCGGAAACAAACTCTCTTAGTAGCGGCCTGCTATTCACAAATAGATGATTCTGATTGAATTTTATTCTGCCTGCCGGAAAAAACCTCCTTAAAAACTTCCTAAATAGCAAGATTAAATCAGAATCTGTATTGCTCAATCCAATCGAACTTGACCACCAATAACCGTCTGCGCACCACAAGCCAAGAATATAAGCATCTTCTTTTTTTAAGAAGAAATTGCAAAAATTAGTCCTCGCACTTCCCACGGTATTGCCCACCCCGCCCTCTAAGCTCATTTTAATATTTTTTGTCCCCATTATTATATTTTAACATATAATTTCGGGAATAATTTTAAACTTATGAGCACAGGGGGCGGGGTTAGGGTTTCACCGTTATGAGCTGGTTTTGCCTTCGAATCCCTCAGGCAACCCTGAGTTGTATCGAAGGGTTTCAATGCCGATTACTCGGCAAAGGGTCGTTTTTCACAACCATGCAGCACCTGTCCTGACGTCCTTGAGAGAAATCCAACGTTTCCGTCGGATGTCGTCAGGATTTCTAGCCCTGGTAAGGTTCCTCGTTTATCGTCGAATTAAACCTCATGATCCACCGCTTGTGCGAGTCCCCGTCTATTCCTTTGAGTTTTAAGCTTGCGCTCGTACTTCCCAGGCGGCCTGCTTAATGCGTTAGCTGCGCCACTCCGAGGGTCGATACTCGAAATAGCTAGCAGGCATCGTTTAGGGCGTGGACTACAAGGGTATCTAATCCTTTTTGCTCCCCACGCTTTCGTGTCTCAGAGTCAGATGTGCCCCAGTTGATCGTCTTCACCTCTGGTGTTCCAGCCGATATCAACGGATTTCACCCCTACACCGGCTGTTCCATCAACCTCTGGCACTCTCTAGTCTATCCATCTCTTCAGCAATTCCAAGGTTAGGCCCTAGGATTTAACAGAAGATGCGATAGACCTCCTACACACTCTTTACGCCCAATAAATCCGGATAACGCTTGGGGCCTACGTATTACCGCGGCTGCTGGCCCCCACACCAATAGTTGATATGAGTGCTTGGACTATATCATCATCCTGATAAATTATCCTATCAGGAGTCTCGCGTGTAGTCTCTGAGGCGCTCCGCTAATAGCGGATTGCCTGCTGATTGTTTCATTACGCGGTTATTGTTGCCAATAACATTTCCGCGGACATAATGAAATGTCCCAGCATATAGCGAGATTTTCTCTCATCATATTACTATGATGACTACGCACCTTGGTCAGCCCCCGCCCCACCAATAATTGGTGTGGGGGCTGGCACGTAGTTAGCAGCCCCTTATTCATTAGGTACGGTCAGTCGCCGAAGGCGACTTCATCCCTAATAAAAGCAGTTTACAATCCGAAGACCTTCTTCCTGCACGCGGCGTCGCTCGGTCAGGCTTTCGCCCATTGCCGAATATTCTCGACTGCTGCCTCCCGTAGGAGTGGGACCCGTGTCTCAGTGTCCCTGTTGGGGAACAGCCTCTCAGCTCCCCTACCCGTCATCGGCTTGGTGGGCCATTACCTCACCAACTACCTGATAGGACCTAGGCCAATCGTAGAGCGTCTTACGACTTTACTCCGACCAAAATCGGAGACCATTTGGAATTACCTCGCCTTTCGGCAAGCTATGCCAAACTCTACGGTATGTACCAAGGTATTACTAACCCGTTCGCCACTCCCAACCCCACTTTTGAATTCAAATTTATACTGATATAAAGAAGTTTAATTTAAACTCAAAAGTGGGGTTGGGCGTTCGACTTGCATGCCTTATCCACGCCGCCAGCGTTCATCCTGGACCAGGATCAAATCCTCAGAAAAACCCAATTAAAAAATTAATTGGTCAAAAACTCAAACGACACGAAACAATGAAAAAGAAATCTATTTCTTTAAATTGTTAATGAACAACTAATATTGGCGATGAATTAACATCTCCAATTTTTTAATTTTATCCTAAATTAATCCCCTGTCAAGAATTTTAAACCTGAGTTAATTAACGCTTTGACCATTGCGGAGCGCGACGAGCTTTCTTTAAACCAAATTTCTTTCTTTCAACCATCCGTGAATCGCGGGTTAAATAACCTGCTCGACGCAAACGTCTTTTAAAATCGGGATTAAAAGAAATCAGTGCTCGCGCAATTCCCATCCGAACCGCTTCGGCCTGAGCAAATAATCCGCCTCCTTTTACTTGAGCCGTTAACCCAAATTTTCCAAAACATTTCATTTTTTCAAAAGGCGATTCTATCACCGCTTGCCAATGTTTCAAAGGAAAATAGATTTTATAATCTTTTCCGTTAATTAGAATTTCTTTATTTCTGGTATATAGACGAATACGGGCAGAGACAGTCTTTCGACAACCTACTCCCTCGTAATAAAGTTTCCCCTTTTTTCCTATTTCTTTCTCTTCATCCGATTTTACCTCTGAAATTTCTAACTTTTTTATTTTTTCATCTTCTTTGGTAATCTGTTTCTTGGAAGTTAACGATTTTTTTCTAGGCATACATCTTTAAATTTTTAATCCTTTTTGACCTTAAACTATTTTTGGGCAACATTCCTAAAACTGCTCGTTTTAAAACTTCGGTTGGATTTTTTTCAAAAATTTCTCTTAATTTTTTTTCTTTTAAATGTCCCAAATAGCCGGTGTGATGACGATAAACTTTTTGATAAAATTTTTTACCGGTAAACTTCATTTTGGAAACGTTCTCAACAATAACTTTTACCGGTGCCACTTTATTAGGCGCATAATCCGGATTGTCCTTGCCTTGTAAAATAATGGCTATTTTCGAAGCCAAACGTCCTAATGATTGATTGGTAGCATCTATTTTGTATTCTCTCATATTTTACTTGGAAATAAATTCAATAATCGCCAACGGCGCCCCATCGCGCTTGCGACGACGGGGACTTTTTATAATGCGCAAATAACCTCCTTGGCGATTTTGATATTGAGGGGCGAGATTATAAAATAATTCCCTTGCTGCTTGATTGCCAATTCGACTAATTAATAAACGATGGGAGGAAGTTGTTTGTTTTTTGGCTAAAGTTACTAATTTCTCTACTTTGATTTTTAACTCTTTTGCTCGAGCATCCGTCGTTTCAATTTTTTTATTAAGAATTAAATTAGTAATTAAACCCTTTAAAAAGAGCTTGCGTTCGCCGCGTTTTCTGCCAAATTTTCTTCCTTTTTTGCAATGTCTCATATTTTTATTTCTTGGTTTTTTTTGTTTTACCTGTCTTCTTTTTTGTCTCTTTAGTGACTTTTGTTTCTTTCGCCTCTTTTGCCTCTTTAATTTTTTCTTCCGGCAACGAAATATCGCCGATAATTTTAAAATGTTCCTGTAAAATTTCGGCTGCTTGTTTAAGAGCTATCCGCGGCAGAATAGTTCCATCGGTCTCAATATAAATTCTTAAACGATTATAATCGGTTCTTTCGCCCACACGCATATTCTCCACTTCATAATTAACTTTTTTAATTGGGGTGAATAACGCATCTAAACTAATTGTTCCAATGGGCAGTTTCTCTTTTTGTCGTAATTCTGCCGGCACATAACCAATGCCTTCTTCAACCGTAAGCACCATTTCCAACTCGGCTTTTTTATCGGTTAAAGTGGCAATGGGAACATCGGGGGTTACGATTTCAACATTGGAATTCTTCTCGATATCTTTTGCAAATATTTCGCCTTCTCCTTTCTTCCTTAAAGTTAAAGTATGGGGCCCGGGCGAGAAAACCTTCACCCTAATTTTTTTCAAATTCAAAATTATTTGAATAACGTCCTCTAACACTCCGTCAATAACCGAAAATTCATGATGAACGCCTTTAATTTTTACCATTGTAATGGCAGCTCCCCTCAAAGAAGACAACAAAGTCCTCCTTAATGCATTGCCAATTGTTAATCCGTATCCAGTATACAAGTTTTCAATTTCAAAAACACCTTCTGTTTCTGTCTCCTTAATAATTTTTGGTTTAATGGGAAAAATAAAATTTACCATATGATTTATTATCGTGAGTAAAATTCGACTATTTGTCTAAAATCAAATGGCGGTAATTGTTTAGCCAAACTCGGCTCAGCAATTACCTTAGCTTCCAATTTTTCCGGATTTAGAGTTAAATACTCCGGTAATTGAATTTTTTTTAGATTTTTGGAGAAATTTTTAAACGGCGCTTTTTCTAAACTTTGAGGTCGAATAGTAATAATATCGCCTTTTTTAAGTTCATAAGCCGGAACATCTATTTTTTTATCATTAACTAAAATATGGCCGTGGCTGACTATTTGACGAGCGGCTTTGCGAGAAGGCGCCAATCCTAAACTAAAAACTACATTATCCAATCGCAATTCTAATTTTTTGAAAAATATTTCACTTGTTGATTGAGGACTTTTTGCCGATTCTTTAAAATATTTTTTCATTTGCGCCTCATTAACACCATAGGTCAATTTTGCCTTTTTTACCTCATTTAATTGGCGACCATATTCTGAAACCATTTTCGTTCTTCTTTTCTTATGCATACCGGGTGCATAGGGCTTTCTTAAAAAAGCGCATTTAATTGAATAACAACGTTCGCCTTTTAAAAAAAGTTTTTCACCAGCCCGACGACATTTTCGACATTTGGCATCTAATACTATCATAAATTAAACTCTTCTTACTTTTGACGGCCGACAACCACCATGAGGAATGGGTGTAATATCTTTAATGCTAACGATGTTAAAATTTTGGGAAATAAAACTGCGCAACGCCGCTTCTCGCCCCGCGCCCAATCCTTTTATAAAAACGTGAAATTCAGGAATATGTAATTTTTTAATTTTCTGAGCAATTGATTCAGCCACTTTCGCCGCGGCAAAAGAAGTAGCTTTTTTTGGACCCTTAAATTGTAAATGACCTGCCGAAGACCAAGCCAAAACATTGCCTAACTGATCCGTTACGGTAATAACGATATTGTTATAAGATGAAGAGATATAAATTCTACCCGAGGGATAACTTCCTTTCTTCGTAATTTCTTTTGATTCAACTTTTTTAAACGCTGATTCTAGCGTTTCTTTTTCTTTTAACATTTCCTCCTCTTTTTGAACAATAACTCGTTTCTTTCCCATAATGAAAATTACTTAAGTTCTAGTTTGCGTTTACCGCTACCGACTGTCCTTCGAACATTACCGCGAATGGTGCGAGAATTGGTCTTTGTTCTCTGGCCGCGCACCGGTAATTTTTTTAAATGCCTAATTCCGCGATAACATTTTATGTCTTTCAAACGGCGAATATTAGCTTGAATTTCCCGTCTTAATTCTCCTTCAATTTTATAATTACTTTCAATAATTTTCTGCAAACGGTTAATCTCAACAGCTGTTAAATCTTTAGCTTTTTTATTTGGCTCTATATTGGCCATATTTAAAATTTTTCTAGCTAAAAAATATCCTATCCCATAAAGGTAAGATAGACTTATAAAAATTGGTTTATTATCAGGGATATTAACATTATAAATTCTAACCATATTTTTAACCTTGTCTTTGTTTATGCTTGGGGTTCTTTTTGCAGATAATAAAAACGCGGCCCTTTCGCCTGACAACTTTGCAATCACGACAAATTTTTTTTACAGACGCACGCACTTTCATAATTATTAATTATTTTCGATAAACAATCCGACCCCGTTTTTCATCATACGGACTCAATTCCACCACCACCCTATCGCCTACTAAAATACGAATAAAATTCAATCGCAGTTTCCCCGCCAAATGCGCCAAAACCTCTCTACCATCATCTAAGCGCACCTTGAAAGTAGTGCTTGGCAAGGCTTCAATGACGACACCTTCATATTGGTTATGCTTCATAAAGTCCTTCAACAACGTTAAATTGTAAATATAGTTGTATTATAAAAATGTTTTTTGATTAGTCAACTTTAAAACTATATTTTTATTCATCTAAAGTAATTTTTATTCTCTTCTCGTTTAATGGCATAAACTTTAAAAACTTTGGCCAAATGTTAATGTTTATTTTTTCTATATTATTATAGTATTTAAAAAATCCTTCTAATTCTTTAATGTTTTTCCCGCTTAATTGATTTTTAAATTCGTCGGTGTTAACTTTGTCTCGAAAGATTAATTTTGCAGATACTGGAAAAGATAGCAGCTTTCTGTCAAAATCTATTCGTGGAATACCATAATTAAAATAGCAATTAAATAATTCTTTATTCTTAAATTGAAGATTTTCTTTAGTGGCTAAATTAACAAAAATTTGTTTAATGTATTCTTCTTTGAAAATTAAAGCTCTTAAAATTACCTTAGCATTAATTTGAAATTCATCAGCCTTTTCTCCCAATTTTGGCGAAGTCGTTACATTGCTTAAAATTAATTCTTTGGCATCTTCTAATAAAATATCAGTCGGAGAAATTTTAGCCTTTAATTCTTCTATCAAAGAAATTCCGGCAATATCTAAAATTTTTTTCTTGGCATTTTCAATATCGCTCTGACCTACTATTTTTGTTTGTCCAATATATCCTCCTGTCATTGGTTTTAACGATTCGCCGTAGAATTTCTCATAACGCGGCGTCCCTTGAAAACCTGGAATAGTAAATTTGGTTGGACCAATATTGTATGATTCGCCGGCTTTGTCCGCGATAACTTCTGCATCAATATAAGAGGGAATAATTTTACCATCTTCTACTTTCGCTCCTGGCACGACAATTTGATTGATTAATCGGAAAATTTTGCCGTCCGTCGTCATAAAACGAGTAGTTGCGACGAGCGTCTGGGGATTTGAGCTGTAAGCATTATAAATTCTAATAATTCCCTTGGCTTTAGATTCAATATTTTTTATTTCTGTTGCCAGAAATGTTTCAGAAATGGTGCGGCTAAATTCAAAAGCGGTCAAAGGAATTTTAAAATTGGCTTCATCGACTTCTACTAATCCTTCAGTCGCCAACACCGGCATTTGTTCCTCCCATAAAAATTTATTAGAAACAATATTAATTTCTGCCTTTGCCAGAAAATAAATAAAAACAAAGGTAATAATGAATAATGTTAGTATTGCTCCTAAAACAATTCGACCAAATTTGCCCATTCGAATTTTTATTCTCTTTGGTCGCTCTCTTCTAATCTCTTTTTCCGAAATCTCGATTTTATTAAAACGTTCTTGGTCAAAATAATCAGTAAAAAATCTTTTATCTTTTTGTTCTATGTCAGAAATATCGCTTTCTTTTTCTTTAACGCGTTTCTTTAACTCCGTTTTAAATCCGTCAAAAATTGTTTCTTTCGGCTGTGTTGATAAAGTCGCCTTCGCTCGCTTAGGCGGTTTAATATCACCGATGAGAATTTTGTTTTTAACTTTTGGCCGACTAAGCTGTGACATTTCGGCAATTTTAATTGCCGATTCTTTTGCCATTAATAACACTTCTTCTGCATCACTACTAATAAAAAGTTTTTTATTGGCTGTTAGAGCTTCGCGTTTAATCAGTCGGAAATTAAGGATTGATTCGCTAATTTTAGCATTTTCCGGAATAATCAAAATCACCGTCTCGCTTTGCGAATTAATTATTTTTTCCACGACTTCTGACACCGAATCGTTAATTTCCACGTAGATATTTTCTGCTTTCATTTTATTGGCGTTTTTTCAATAGATTTTGGTTTAACCATTTAATTCGACGTTTTAATATTTTATTCAATTCCTCATATTTATTCTCGAGCAGAAAAACGGCGCTCAAATTAATAACCATATTTACTGTCGCTTTCTGCTCATTAAAATCAACAAATTCAACGTTTAAATCTTTGCTTAATTGTGAGGTATTATAAAATTTCACCTTGAGCGGACTGAGAAAAATTGACTTAGGCCATTTTTGACTTTCAAAAAATTGAATCAAATCGGGAAAATTTTGCAGACCGCCGGTCAAATAAATATATTCAATTTTTTCTGTTAAAGAAATGTCCTTTAGGGCGAGGGTGATACCACTCACTAATAATTTTAATTCTTTTTCAAATAATTTTTTAAACCATGCTCGAGCATATTCGCTCAACTCGCCGCGTTGATAAATCTCCTTTATCTCTTTGGCTAGATTAAACGGGATGGACAATTGTTGTGCCAGTAATTTAATTAAATTCATCTCTCCCCAGTCAAAATATTTAAAAGTATTCAGATAATTTCCCAAAACTCCGACTCTCGTCAAGCGAGGACCGATCTCTACCAAAATAATCTTTTCTCCATTATCTATTAAAGAGGTTATTTTGTCAAAAATCAAATTTTTTTCAGCGCAAAAGAGTAATTCTCCACCCCACTGTTCCAAAATATTCTTGACTGCTTCCCAAAACAAATAGTATAAATAGGTGTTTTCTAGACAAAATGACAATGATTTGCCAGTAAAGCCAATGGGGTTTAAAACTTTTTTATCGTCGATTTTTGGCTCGCTAATTTTTGAAGCGGCCAACACGACATCCCACTCGGAAATCCTCAGTTTTTGACTAATATAAATGCGCTCTTTATCGTATAACCGCCAAGCTAGATTTAAAATAACATTTTCTAATTCTTCTTGGTCAATCGGCGTTAAAGGATTATCTCTAACAACAGAGAAACGCACCCTGCTAGACTTGGCAAAAGGCTGCTCAAAACAGATAATAGCTGAGGTTTTTTTGGAAAGTTTTTTTATCAACCGCGATAGAATTTTTATAAAATCTTCCTCACCAAAACCTTCTTCATCGGTATTGGTCCAATGATAATATTTTTTTATTTTTATTTTTTTAAAATCGGAATCTGCCAGCGCCAGAGCTGCACTTATTTCATTCAAGCCGCCAAAAAAACAAAATACCGGCTTCCAATTTTTATGAAAAATTTGAAATAATTTCATTTTAATTTTTCTTCTTTATTATAATCGGATTTTATTTTATTCTAAAACGGCCTTAATTCTTCTAACACCGCTGGAAACGGCCTCTTCTTTAATAATTTTAAAATGACCCAAGATACCAGTATTGGCTACGTGCGGCCCAGCACAAATTTCTTTTGAATAAGCGTTTTTTGGCTCGCCAATAAAATAAACCTTAACTCGTTCACCATACTTTTCCTCAAAAAGGCCAATTGCTCCTAATTTTTTAGCTTCGGCCAACATCATTTCTTTCATAATAATCGGTAGATTCTCTTTAATTTTTTCATTAACTATTTCTTCAACTTTCTTTAATTGTTCGCTTGTCGGCTTTCGAGAATAAGAATAATCAAAACGCAAACGCTCTTCGTTGATATTGCTGCCTTTTTGTTTTATCTCATCACCTAAAACTTCTCTTAATGCCCTATGAAGCAGATGCGTCGCTGTATGATATTTAATTACCTTCTCCGAATGACTCGCCAAGCCGCCCTTAAACATTCCAGTCGAAGCAGTTCGAGATAATTCCTGATGTTTTTCAAATTCTTTAAAAAATCCTTCTTTATCAAATTTGATTCCTTTTTCTTCTGCTAATTCTTTAATTAATTCTAAAGGAAAACCATAACTTTGGTATAAATCAAAAGCTTCTTTCCCGGAAATTATTTTTTTAGTTTTCACAAGTTTTTCCAACATATTTATCCCCCTAGAAAGGGTCTTGCCAAATTTTTCTTCCTCCCGCACCAGCTGCTCTTCAATAAACTCCCGGTTTTCCTCCAATTCTGGATAATCCTCTTTATAAATTTCAATTACCGGCTGGCTAATTTTGAAAGCGAAAACACCCTCAATCCCAATTAATTTGCCGTAACGGACCGCTCGCCTAATGAGGCGTCTCAGAGTATAGCCCCTTTCCACATTAGAGGGTTCCAAACCCTCGGCTAAAATAAAAGTGGCGGCTTTAATATGGTCAGCAATAATTCTCACAGCCCTTGTTTCCTCGGCTTGTTGTTTTAACTCATCAATTTTTTTCATCGTTGCCACTCCGGCATTATATAGCTGACTGAAAGAATCGGATTGAACTTCTCGTTTTAATGATAATTTTTTAATAACCTGAATTATCTTTTCAAATAAATCCGTTTCAAAAACGCTTTCTTTATGATTAATCACCGCCAAGATTCGCTCTAAACCCAAGCCGACGTCAACATTTTTTTGTGAAAGCGGAATCAAGCGGCCATCAGCAGTTCTGTTGTATTCCATAAAAACATTATTGCCAATTTCAATATATTTGCCGCAACTGCAAGAGGGATTACAATCCGGACCACAACTTTCTTTGCCGGTATCATAAAACATTTCTGTGCAAGGACCGCAGGGACCGATCTCCAAACCCCACCAATTATCTTTTTTCCCTAATTTAAATATTCTTTTTTCCGGAATGCCAATTTTTTCTTTCCAATAATGGTAACTTATCGAATCTTCCGGCACTTCTTCATCGCCTTTAAAAACGGTTACCGAGATTTTATCCGGGGGAATTTTTAATTCTTGAGTAAAAAAATCAAAAGTGTAATCAATTGAGATTTCCTTGAAATAATCGCCTAAGGACCAGTATCCCAACATTTCAAAAAAAGTCAGATGACTCTCGTCGCCCACTTCTTCAATGTCGTCGGTTCTTAAACATTTTTGAACATTGCACAATCGCCGGCCGGCCGGATGTTTCTCGCCTAATAAAAATGGAATTAAAGGATGCATTCCGGCCGTCGTAAAAAGCACCGAAGAATCATTCTCGGGAATTAAAGATGAAGAGGGTAAGATTTTATGACCTCTGGCCTCAAAAAATTTTAAAAATTTTTCTCTCAATTGAGCAGCCGTCATATAAATATTGTAATCAATTTTTTGAAAAAAATAAACCCGGTGGCATCGATGAATTTAATAAAAATCCGCCTTAATGGCGGATTGATTTCTTTAATATTTCAACTCTTAAATATTTTCTTCCCTCTGTTTTTTCAGCAATCGCTTCAAGTTTCACTCTACCCAAAATCTTTTCTGCCTTTTCAACCTTCACTTCAACAACTTGCATAAATTTTTTCAGCGGCAACATTCTAAAAACTTTAAGAGCGTCTAGATGAATAACTGTGGGACTGATTAATTTAATGATTCTATTTTGTTTTTGCAATAACACTTCCTTCTTATCCCTTTTCGCCATCAATTTGATTAAACTTTCCGCGATTTTTCTTTCTTTTCTTTCAACTTTGCTTTTCTGCTCCCGCAGTTCTACCAATAACTTGGCCATTTTCTCTAAACGATAATTTTTGATTTTTTTCATCAAAAACCTCCTTATAAAAAATTTAAAAGCTCGCTGATTCTATTTTATAATCATTTTTAATTTTGTCAAAAATTGTTCAAAATTTTTATTGTACCATCAATTGAAAAGCACTTTGATGGTGCGAGCAACAATCGCCAAGTCAAACCAAAAAGAATGATTGCGAATATAATACAAATCATATTCAAATTTTTTCAACTCATCTTCTAAACAAGCAGCATAATGATAGTTTAATTGCGCCCAACCAGCCAATCCCGGTTTAATTAAATTTCTTAAATAATAAACTGGCTTTCTTGCCACACATAAATCAAAAAGCTCTTTTTCAATTGGTCTTGGACCAACAAAAGACATTTCTCCCTTTAAAATATTAATGAATTGGGGCAGTTCGTCTAAATGAGTTCTTCTCAAAAAACTCCCCACTTTAGTAATTCTTTCATCGCCTTCTTTCGACCAACGAGAATTGCTTTTTTGGTTGTGAATCGCATACATTGAACGGAATTTCAAAATTTTAAACAATTTCCCATTCTGCCCAACGCGCCAAGAAGAATAAAAAATGGGTCCTTTTGAGTTAATTTTTATCGCTAAAATAATCAACGGCCAAAATGGCAAACTAATAATTAGCAAAATTGTCGCAAAAACAAAATCAAGAATATTTTTAATTAATAAGTTAATTTTATGGCGGTATAAACCGAAATACCTCAAAAACCAATTTTCATCAACAAATGAAAGTGGTACGCATTTAAAGATTAATTCATAAAATTCCGCCGTATCATAAATTTCTTTTTCTTCAAATATTTCCTTCAACAAAAACCCTTTTAATTTATTTTGTTGAATTAAATCATCAACTACAATTACCCTGATATTTTCTTGATTTATCAAATCCTCCAAATATTGTAACTTAATACTTTCTGTATTGTCTAAAACTTTTATTATTCTAAACCCTATTTGCGGAGATTGAATTAAAAATTTTTCAATTTCTTTTATTTCATTGCTTGAACCGATTAATAAAACGCGATAAAAAATTTTACTAGCAAAAACCCAATAAAAAAATAGCCGCCAACCCAAAACAAAAATTGAAGAAAAAACAATAATCAAAAATAAATTGGTTTTCGGGGTAATAATCGGGTATAAATAGAAAATAACAACCGCCAACAAAATATTAATAATTTGCAATCGGAAAAGAAGGGCAACTATTTTTTTTCTTTCTTTAAAATTAGAAAGTTCATAGAAGTGGCCGACATAGAAAACAATAATCCATGCTAAAAAAATTAAAGAAAAAAGTTTAATGTGAATCAAAAAATAATCTGGGTTTAAATGTCGGACTGCCGCCGTCAAAAAAAGAGCAACATAAAAACAAATAATGTCGCCCACTGCCAGAATGCTTTTTCTAATTTTTTCCGCAAAAGACATGGCTTTTTAATTATCACTTATTTTTTCTCTTTTGCAAAAAGAGCTGCCAATCATAAAGTAAGGGACTGGCAATAAAAATAGAAGAATAAGTCCCAAAAAAAGTGCCTATCAAAAGAACCAAAGTAAAGTAAAAAAGATTAATTGGACCGAAAATCAAAAGAGTCAATAAAACCAACATCAAAGTTGCCGAGGTTAGAATTGAACGTCGAATCGTTTCATTAATACTTTCATTAATAACTTGGTCAAAAGTTAAACCGGGATGCGTTCGCAATTTTTCGCGAATTCGGTCAAAAACAACAATTGTATCATGAACCGAAAAACCTAAAACAACCAACAAGGCCACAATAAAATTGGAATCAATTTCTACTCCCTTTATTTGACCGAGCAGTGCAAAAAAACCAGTTGGAATACTAATATCATGAATCAAAGCTAAAATAGCTGCTACGCCATAACGCCAAGAAGCTACCGATCTGGAAACTTGCCGGAACGCCCAAGTCAAATAAATAATAATTAAAACAATTACTAAAATGATAGCAGTAATTGATTTGTTTCTTAATTCTTTACCAATTACCGGCCCAAAGGATTCAAAGCGCATCTCTTCAATTTGAGAATAATTTTGTTTGATTTGTGAAATAATCAACTGGTGATTTTCTTCGGAGACATCGGTGGAACGAACCGTTAATCCATCCTCGCCGTGCGGTGAAATTAAAACCGATTGATAACCATATTGTTTATAGATATCCTCAATTAATTTATCGTCAATTTTTGCGCCATTTAATTTTAATTCTAAAAGCGAGCCGCCAATAAAATCCATTCCGGGTTTTAAACCAAAAACTATCAGACAAAACCACGCACCCAAAACAAAAATTCCAGAAAGAATATATGTAATTTTTCGTTTTTGAATAAAATTAATCATATTTTACTTAATAAAAACTTTTAACAGCGCGCGAGTAATAACAATGGCTGAAAACATACTAACCAAAACACCAATAAGTAAAGTCAAAGCAAAACCTTTAATCATTGAACTGGTAAAATTATACAAAACAATACAGGTAATAATCGATGAAATATTTGAATCACGAATTGAAGGCCAGGCGCGATGAAATCCTTCGACCAAAGCGCGTTTTTTTTCTAAACCACGTTTAATTTCTTCTTTGTATCTTTCAAAAACCAAAATATTCGCATCAACAGCCATACCAACTGAAAGAATAAAACCAGCAATCCCCGATAGAGTTAAAGTCACAGGAATTAATTTATAAATCGTCAGGTTAATGATGGTGTAAATTATTAAAGCCAGAGAAGCGGCCGCGCCCAAAAAACCATACATAACTATCATAAAAACAATAATAGCAATCAAACCGATAAAACCGGCTTTAATCCCCAAATTCAAAAAGAATTCACCTTGAGTCGCACCAACCGATTGTTGAGAAATTAATTTAATTGGCACGGGCAGAGCGCCAGCATTTAAATTTTGAACTAATTTTTTCGCTTCTTCAGCGGTAAATTTACCAGTAATCTGCGCTTTACCCTCGATAATTTCTTCTTGGACGACTGGTAAGGAAATTGGCTGTCCGTCAAGATAAATAGCTAAAATTTTACCAACATTTTTCTTTGTTAACTCGGCAAAAATTTTTTTTCCTTCATCATTAAATTCCAAACTAACCATTGGCTCATAAGTGCGGGTATTAAAATCCAACCGTGCCATTTTTAAGTATTTCCCCGTTAACAAAGGCTGGGAGGGAACGAAATAAGGATCCACCCTTAAATATTCTGGATTATTATTTTTTTGTTCTTCCAAAATTTTGTCTGTTTCTTCTTTTGGTCTTTGTTCGCGAAATTCCAAATAAGGCGTTTCGCCTATCATTTGAATGGCTATAGCAATATCCTTAATCCCGGCCAATTCAACATTTAAACGATAATCATCACCCACCTTCACCACCTCCACTCTTGGTTCGCTAACGCCAAATAAATTTACTCTTTTTTCAATGACATCGCGCAAACCATTCATTGCCGAATCGCGGTCTTTTCCTTCAATTTGACTCAAATCTGCTTCATAAATTAATCGCGTACCACCGCTTAAATCCAAACCTAATCGATATGGTTTTTTAAACCAATTGGGCAAAAAATCAAATTTGCCGTAAGCAAAAAGTCCGCCAATAATTGCTAAAATTAAAATAATGACCGCAAAAAATAAATTCTTTCTATTTTCTTTCATGGTAAAAATTATTTTTATTTTAATCTAAAATAGATTATTTTCAAGTTTACCTGCCAATAAAGTGAATTTTATATGTCATATATAATCAACAAACTGCGAGAAACCAAATATGGTGTTATAATTTAGGTGTTATAATTTATAGATAAAAAGAGTCAATTCAACTTTTGACTTTTACCTTTTAATTTTTGACTTTGTAATTCGTCCCCTTCAATGGGCAAAGTTCGAACCTGGATTATCAGAAATGTGTTTGAATCTTTTTTGCCAGCCTTGGCAATTCCACGGCACTATAATTAAAGAACCCGCTTATAGTTTTATACCAATC
>Ga0172365_10000710_pt1 | contig 23113 bp, 14 predicted proteins | sample LakKivSesite48cm_FD_114535 | JGI IMG/M metagenome (GOLD analysis project Ga0172365, IMG submission 114535) | Sediment microbial communities from Lake Kivu, Rwanda - Sediment site 48cm | ecosystem: Environmental > Aquatic > Freshwater > Lake > Sediment | place: Rwanda: Western Province, Lake... | reverse complement strand
TTCCTGAGTACTGATGAAAATGCCAATAAACCTGTGGAGGGTGCTAATGCCTTCGCTTATGAATATTCCTTCAGGATGCATAACAATCCTGATGAAGTATCACATATCTATCCTTATATTGATGATCGTACAATTACTGTCAGACAATCCAATTTTGACTGGGACAATGATGGTTATTTCCGTATTGTTTCGGTAGCCAGGAAAGGCCAGATCAGCCAGGTCTCTGGTCAGGATGTATGGCAGGAAGATCAGTTTGCTATCCTTGAGGGAGAAAAAAACTCATCCCTCGACTTCCAGTTCATTAAGAGCAAGGATCCGGTTGTAAGGAACAACAATGTGGTGGTTAACATCAGGAACCAGTATAATGAAGTACTTAAATTTTATGTCATTCCTATTGGGGGTGTTCCTAAATATAAGTATTCAATAGGTGTGAAAAGATAAAATGACTAGTTGAGTTGTTATGAGATATCCTCGCAGCTGCTCCTTCGTTTTTTTAGTTGCTTTTTCGTTTTCTTTCACAGCCAGGCTGGATGCCCAGACTTACAAATTCCGGCACTACGGGATTGAAGAAGGCATCTGCCATACCTTTGTATATGCTGTTAACCAGGACAGGGCCGGTTATCTCTGGCTGGGTACAGGAGAAGGATTATGCAGGTTTGACGGTTTTTCCTTTACCGGTAAATTTACCAGCGATTCACTGCCTGAAGCTTTTGTTAAGAAAATATTCCGGGATGAGGATGGTAATCTTTGGTTCGGATATAATGACGGAAGCATTACCTTTTATGACGGCAAGTCGTTCCGTATTATAAATATTGAACCCGTTATCAACAGTACCATAAATGATATAACCAGGGATGAACAGGGGAATATACTATTCCTTACCCAGAATAAAGGGATAGTAATTGTAAGTAAGGATTTGAAAGCCAGGAATCTTGACAGTCCTTTCCGTGGTATGCTTCTGTCATCCTTTGCATGCATAAACAAGGATCTCATGCTCATAGGCGGGTATGATGGCCTGCACCTGTATGACTATGCTATTCAAAAAGATACATTGATTCACCGGCTTCGTTTCGAAGGAATACCTGATTGCAGGGTAACGGTTTTAACCAAAAGTGCAAGGGAAAATACTTACTGGGTGGGAACAGAAGATGAGGGCTTTTTCATGCTTTCTTTAACTGACCCGGCAAAAGGAGTGTATGAGATAAAAAAAATACAGGCCGGCAAAACATTGCAGTATACCACTATACTTGGCATTTATGAAAATAAGGAAGGTATTCTGTGGTTAAGCACCCAGAGGGAAGGAGTGTATAAACTGACGCTTGAAGAAAAAAGCGAAAAAATCACCAGCCTGGTAAACTTTAATGAATCAAATGGATTAGGAAGTCAGTACATCCGCGATGTTTTTGAAGATATTGAAGGGAATATATGGATTAGCACATACGGGAACGGATTGGTTGCCCTGTTCAATGAAGCCTTTACATTTTATCATTATGATGATGTCCTGGGGCGGGATATTAATTCGGTGCTTTCTTCCTCGGGAGATCACTGGCTCGGGGCAACAGGAAAGTTGATGAAGGTCAGTTCGGGCATAGACAGTAAACCACAGCTGTTTACTACAAGGGACGGACTTCCTGATGACAGGATTACAGCTTTATTCAAAGACTCAAAAGGTAATCTGTGGATAGGTTCCGAGAAGAGCGGATTGTACAGGATGAATCCCGGAGCAGGATATATCTCAAGGTATCATTATTCCCAGAATTCTCTTGAAAATACAGTCAATAAGATCATTGAACTTAATGAAGTATTATATGTAGCCACCCAGAATGGCATTGTCATCATTGATCTCAATACAAATGCGATCAGTCATATAACTACGACCGATGGTCTGCCCCATAACAGCATAAATGATCTCTTCCTTGATTCACATGGTAACATATGGATTGCTGCAAGGAGCAATGGTCTTCAGTCTATCAATTCCAATCTCGAATACAGGATCAGTGGTAGTTATATCCTTGAATTTGTTGCAATAGCTGAGGATAACTATGGTAATCTATGGGCAGCCACACAAAACGACGGAGTGTTTAAATTCCTGAGTGATACCCTCATACCTTATTCAACATATAACGGCCTGAAATCGGGTTCCTGTTACAGCATCATCAATGACAGAAACGGTAATATTCTGGTCGGACACAGGCTGGGAATGAGTAAAATTAATGTGGATGCTGGTATTGTTGTTACTTATGGTCCCGACCAGGGCATCACCGGGGATTGCAACCCTAATGCCATGGCAATGACAGCTGATGGCAAGGTACTGATCGGAACAAGTGACGGACTGGTCAATTTTAACACCCAGAAAGAACAGAAAAATATTACTCCACCCATATTGAATATCACATCTGTACGAATATCAGATGTGGAATATGATATCAGCAAGCCTGTTATACTGCCTTATGGCATTTATAAACTCAGGATCGATTATATTGGTATCAATCTCCGGGCTCCGGCACTGGTCACCTATAAGTATAAACTCAACGGGTATGATGATTGGTCAGATCCCACCAGCAGCCAGTATGTGCAATACGGCAGGATTGAAGATGGCGATTATACATTCATGATAACGGCCTGCAACAGTGAAGACATATGCACTGATGAGCCTCTGACTTTTCATCTTAAAATAAAGATACCTGTCTGGAGAACATGGTGGTTCATCTCATTATCAGTTATCACACTTATACTGTCGGTGATTTTCATTATCAAATTCCGTGAAAGGAAACAGAAACAGTTCCAGGAGATGCTGCAGACCAGGCTCGATGAAAGAACACGGGAAGTGGTGATGCAAAAAGAACAGATAGAGATAAAGAATAAGGATATTACAGACAGTATTAACTATGCCCAGAGGATACAGGCCAGTATCCTGCCTCCGATAAGCAGACTGCATGATACATTCTCAGGATCCTTTGTCTTTTACCAGCCCAGGGACATTGTCAGTGGTGATTTTTACTGGTACGATACCTTTAAAGACAGCAGGTTCCTGATAGTCTGTGCTGATTCAACAGGACATGGTGTACCCGGGGCTTTTATGTCAATGATAGGAACTACCCTGATAAAGGATATTATTTCTGCACAGGATATTGATTCACCTGCACAACTGCTTCATATCCTCGATCATGAGATCATGGCTGCCCTGAATCAGAATATTGAAGCTGAACGATCAAATGACGGTATGGATATTATTGTAGCAGAAATATCACTTGACTCCCATTTCGTAAGGGTCTCATCAGCCATGAGACCGATGATCCTTTATCAAAACGGTGAGCAGATTTATGTAAGGGGAAGCCGCAGCGCTGTTGGCGGGCAATATGAGAAAGAAGAAAAGGATTTTGAAACAAATGAATTCCAGCTTTCCAAAGGGGATAAAATATATATGTTCTCAGATGGTTATCCTGACCAGTTCGGAGGGCCACTGGGTAAGAAATTTAAAATGGTCAGGCTGAAGAATATGCTGCGTGATATTCATGAGAAAACCATGGAAGAACAATACCTATATATTAAAAACAACTTTCAGCTGTGGAAAGAAGAGCATCCACAGGTGGATGATGTGCTGTTCATGGGAATTGAATTATAGCAGATACAGATTCACAGCTTACCTTTCCATTCAGTAAAGCCTATGTCCGTTGTGGTGTCCACGTTGCTCTTATGACCGGCACGGTCAAGAAGGAAAAAAGTATAACGGATGGTGTCGTAGTCAATAGTAAGATATTCAAATTCAACTTCAATATCTCCCTTAAGGGTCTTGTTGTTACCCTCTTTCTCCATGTAGGGGATCCTGTAATACAGAGGTGCGGGAAGATCCTTGTTGGAGATCATCCTGTAATTTCCCTGCGTTTTTTCAAACAACGTGAAAAATAAATTGAAATAACTTGTATCGCCTTCCGGAACGGAGTCAGGAGCATTCAGACCAATATCGCCGTCCCCATCCTGGAAGGAGAAAATAAGCTGGCCGGTGAGAATATCGTTGCCAAGATCATCAGTTGCCCGTGCCAGTGTGAAACTTTTAAAGGATATCGCAGGTATCTCGGGTATAGTTTCAATGTTCGGACAACCGACGGGAATAATTGCCACCACCAGGACAACAATATATAATAAATGCTTTTTCATCACTCCAAAGTTACAACGAATTTCATAAAAATATATTTCATCAGCCTGCATGGGAAAGTGAGTAGTGAGTAATGAGTAGTGAGTAGAAAGAACTGTTTTACGTGTTAACGTGTTACGGGTTCCTGAAAACTAAATCATTACCTCATTCTTAAACACGCCAACTCGTAACCCGTAAACACGCAACAATTTTAAACCTTGAACTTCATTCTAAAAAGTAAAGAAAGGACGGCTCGGATACTTCAGCCGGCCCTGGATGATTTTTCCCCTATTTCTTCCTTAAAAAGATTTGCAGGGGTACGCCGGAAAAAGTAAAATGTTTGCGCAACTGATTCTCCAGGAACCGTTTATACGGATCCTTAATATATTGTGGCAGGTTGCAATAAAATGCAAATGAAGGAGCATGGGTGGGCAGCTGGGTAACATATTTTATTTTAATCTGTTTGCCCTTGTAAGCCGGTGGCGGTTGCTGGTTGATGATCTCCAGCATGGTCGTGTTCAGTATTGAGGTGGTTATCCTTCTTATACGGTTATTGTAAACGGTCATCAGAGCTTCCAGTATATCGAATACTCTTTTTTTATGGATAGCGGATATGAAAAGTATGGGAACATCCTGAAACGGGGCAATCTTCTCTTTGATATTCAGGGAAAAACGATTGACTGTATTTGAATCTTTTTCTACAAGATCCCATTTGTTCACTGCTACCACCACTCCTTTCCTGTTGTTAAGGATCAGCTGCAGGATGTTCACATCCTGGGCTTCCACTCCCCTTTCTGCATCCACCATCAGCAAGCAGACATCTGAGGATTCGATCGCCCTGATAGATCTAAGGACTGAATAGAATTCAACATTTTCTGTCACTTTACCTTTCTTTCGCAGCCCGGCAGTATCGATCAGTTCGAAATGGTAATTGTACTTATCATACCTCGTAAAGATGGTATCCCTGGTTGTCCCGGGAATTGGAGTGACAATATGCCTTTCTTCACCCAGGAGGGTGTTGATAAGAGTGGATTTACCGACATTCGGCCTTCCGATAACAGCAATACGGGGCAGTGCGTCTCCTGGTTTTTCATCGTCCTTGGTGAACGTTGACACTATTGCATCAAGAAGATCACCTGTACCACTTCCATTTATTGAAGAAACGGGAAATAAATCCCCAAGTCCAAGCCTGTAAAAATCACTCACTTCATAGAGCCTCTCATTATTGTCAACCTTATTGACGGTGAGGAAGACGGGCTTTTTTGTTTTCCTCAGGATCCGTGCAACTTCCTGATCAAGATCAGTCACTCCATTTTCCACATCAACAAGGAATATGATACTGTCAGCTTCCTCAATGGCCACTTTCACCTGTTTACGGATCTCTTCCTCGAATATATCTGTGGAAGATGCCACATAACCGCCTGTATCAATAATCGAAAATTCGCGGCCATTCCATTCAGAACGGCCGTAATGCCTGTCACGCGTCACACCGCTGATTTCCGAAACAATGGCCGACTTGCTCTCTGTCAGCCTGTTAAACAGGGTTGATTTTCCGACATTCGGCCTTCCAACTATGGCGACTATATTTCCCATATTTTTACCTGTATCCGAACTTTTGTAATTGTGCCGGATCGTTTCTCCAGTCCTTTTTAACCCGGACGAGTAATTCAAGATAAACTTTTTTTTCCAGGAACTTCTCTATATCAATCCTTGCTTCGGTGCCTGTTTTCTTCAGTTTGGCACCATGATGGCCAATAATGATACCTTTCTGTGATTCGCGGGCTACATAAATGACTGCACGTATCCTGATCAATGTACCGGTTACCTCGAATGATTCAATTTCAATCTCAACCGAGTAGGGTACTTCTTTATGATAATTCATCAGGATTTTTTCCCTTATTATTTCAGCGGTAAAAAACCGTTCGCTCTTGTCTGTCAGGGAATCTTTCTGGTAATAAGGCGGTGATTCAGGCAGCAGGTCAAGAATCCTGCTGAAAACCTCATCCAGGTTAAAACGTTCGGTAGCAGAAACGGCAATAACTTCTGCACGTGGCAGCATTGCTGACCATAATGATACACTGTTTCTGACAGATTCTTCATCACTGAGATCAATTTTATTCAGTAATAAAAGTACAGGGATCTTTGTTATGCTTAGTTTTTTCAGGAAATCCGGATCCATGGTTGGTCTTTCTGTTACATCAACGACAAACAGAATTATATCTGCATCTGCAAGTGCTCCCCCGGCAGATTTTCTCATGTATTCCTGCAGGCTATATGCCGGCTGCAGTATGCCGGGGGTATCTGAATAGACAATTTGAAAATCCTCCCCGTTAACGATGCCCATAATACGATTCCTGGTTGTCTGTGCTTTTGATGTTACAATAGACAACTTTTCTCCCACCAGGGCATTCATCAGTGTTGATTTCCCTACGTTGGGATTACCAATAATATTTACAAAACCAGCTTTATGCATAATAAGTGAATAGTGAGTAGTTAGTCGAAAGCCCTCATTTTCAACATGTTTATTTCACTTTCTTTCAGGAACCTCCACTGTCCCCGCTGCAAGCCCTTTTTGGTCAATCCGGCAAAATATACCCTGTCCAGCTTCCTGATCCTGTAACCAAGAGATTCGAATATTTTCCTGACAATCCTGTTCTGGCCTGAATGGATCTCAATACCAACCTGGCTCTTATCTTTCGTATCGGCGTAGTCAACAGCATCAGGACGGATGAAAACGTCCTCGATGGTTATTCCTTTTGTAATTGTCAACAGGTCACTTTCTTTCAGTGATTTATCCAGGAACACATGATAAATCTTTTTCTTATTAAACCTGGGATGGGTCAGTTTCCTGGCCAGTTCACCATCATTGGTCATAAGCAATACACCTGTGGTGTTCCTGTCAAGCCTGCCAACAGGATAAACCCGTACCGGGCATCTGTTACCGACAAGATCCATCACGGTTTTTTTTGCATAGGGATCCTTAACAGTGGTGATATAATCTTTTGGCTTGTTCATGAGGATATACACCTTGTTTTCGTTCTTTAATACCTGGCCATTGAACCTGACCGTATCACCCGGCAAAACCCTGGCACCCATCTCAGTAATAAGACGGTCATTGACCGTCACCAGTCCGCTGGAAATCAGTTCATCAGCCTCTCTTCTTGAGCAGATGCCTGCATTGGCGATATATTTATTAAGCCTGATGCCCTCCGTGGGTTGGCTTTTGTAAGATGATGCTGCTGGCCGGGAGGAACCGATCCTGGTTTTACCCTTTCTCGTTGCTTCCGGTATTCTTTTCTTCCCGGATAAAGGGAACCGTGAGGTTTCCTCATTCCTGTCTTTTTGCCGGTTCTTGTTCCTGTATGATCGTTTGTATTCCATTTTCGGTTATTTTAAAATCATGTTCATACTCTGCCGGCTGTCTCAACGGTAATATATCAACAATCGGTGTCAGCCTGTTGCCTCTGACCGGCTGGCTTATTGGTAAAGCATTAAGCGCCTGCGTAAGCAAAGTTAATGGTTTGTGCTGACTTCTTTTTCCCGGACAAAAATAATCCTTTTGCAGCGATCAAATTAAAAACTACTTTTGTGCATTAATTTAATTACTAAACAGTTTTTCCCTGTAAGGTGACCTTAATCAAATCTATATCAGGCATAAGGGGAACAATCGGAGGCCGGTCCGGGAACAATCTGACACCTCCGGATATCGTAAAATTCGTGTCTGCCTTTGCTGAATGGCTAAGACGCCGGTCAGGAAAGGAGAAACTGCGGATAGTTACCGGGAGGGATGCACGTGTTTCCGGCCAGATGGTCGGTCACCTGGTAAGCGGCACCCTCATGGCAGCAGGCATAGATATTATTGACCTCGGGCTGGCAACGACACCCACGGTTGAGATTGCTGTGACAGGTGAGCAGGCTGACGGAGGTATTATAATCACTGCCAGCCATAATCCGGGTCAATGGAACGCCCTCAAACTGTTGAACAGCAGTGGTGAGTTTATCTCTGCTGAAGATGGGACTGAGCTGCTGAATATTGCGGAAACGCATGAATTCAATTACCGGGATATTACACAGATAGGCGGCATTTCTTATAACAGAAGATACAACACCAGGCACATCAGACAGGTTATAAACCTTGAGCTGGTTGATAAAAAAGCCATAAAAGAGAGAAGTTACAGGATAGCTGTTGATTGTGTGAATTCTGTGGGAGGAATGATCATCCCGGATCTGTTGAGAAAGCTGGGCATAAAAGATATTGTTGAATTGAACTGTGAACCGACCGGCATTTTTTCTCATGATCCGGAACCGGTGCCTGCAAACCTGGCGGATATTTGCATGCTTGTGCGGAAAGAACAGGCAGACCTTGCTTTCGTTGTCGATCCTGATGTAGACAGACTGGCAATTATTACTGAAAAAGGAGAAATGTTCGGAGAGGAATATACCCTGGTGGCAGTGGCAGATTATATATTGAGATATAAGCCGGGTAATACGGTTTCAAACCTTTCCTCAACAAGGGCTCTTCGTGATATCACCGAAAGATACGGGGGAAAACACTTTGCTTCGGCTGTGGGAGAAGTCAACGTGGTGGAAGCAATGAAAAAATACCATGCAGTCATAGGAGGGGAGGGCAACGGGGGTGTCATATATCCCGGTCTGCATTATGGACGTGATGCACTGGTGGGTATAGCATTATTCCTCAGCCATCTTGCCAGGGAAAGTGTTTCCTGCAGCATGCTCAGATCAATATATCCCGATTATTTTATTTCCAAACAAAAATATCAGCTGGATAAATTAACTGATATTGACAGATTGATGAACAGGATCAGGGAGGAATTTGAGGGGTACGAAATAAACTGTACCGATGGTATACGGATCGACTTCGGGAAAGAATGGGTACATCTGCGGAAATCAAACACGGAACCGATCATCAGGGTCATTGCAGAAAGCACATCGGAGGAGAAAGCCGGCAAACTCGCCGGTACGATAATGGAAAAGATCAGGAATTACTGATGCCTGTCCTCCGGCATTAAGTGATAGCGGAGGACAGGACAGACCTGTTATTCATTGCCGGAAGGAAACGATCCCAGGACAGATTATGAAAACCGACCAGGGGACCGGTTAAACACATATTTAGTGGATCATTGATTAAACCAATGACAGGGGAAAGAGTCTAAATACAATAAATTAAATTTGCAGGTTTTTACTGGTTTGCCTGAGGGCATTGCTGTTATCCATAATCATCAGGCAAACCGTTGTCGAAGAAAATTTAATATCTATGAAACGCAGAAATATCGTTATTGTTACTGTGGTTATTGTCGTGGTGATCGCTGCGATAGTTATTTATTCACTCCGTTCCAAAGCAAACACATCAAAACCCCTCGAGGCTGAGGCAATAAAAGGACAATTCGAAGTACTCGTTACTGTTACAGGCGAGCTGCAGGCTTTGCACTCTACAGATATTGAAGCTCCTATGTTGTTACGCAGCCGTGATCTCAGGTTAAGGCAGATCAAGATACAGGACCTGATTACAGAAGGCACTGTGGTGGATTCAGGCGATTATGTGGCGACACTTGACCGGTCAGAAGCTGACAATTCCTATAAGGATGTCCTTGACGAGCTTGAAATGATGCAATCACAATTCATCAAAACCAAACTGGATACAACTATCCAGCTAAGAAACCTGAGGGATGAGATGATCAACCTGAAGTTTAACATGGAGGAGACAGAGATAACACTCGAACAATCAGTTTATGAACCACCGGCAACTATTCGCCAGGCAAAGATAAATCTCGATAAGGCAACCAGGGCTTATGAACAGGCGGTACAGAATTATAATCTAAAGGTTGAACAGGCTAAAGCAGATATGACCGAGGTGAGCATTAGCCTGGAGAAACAAAAAAGGACTAAATCTGAGATGGAACAGGTAATGCAAAGCTTTACCATCAAAGCTCCTGCAGCGGGAATGGTCATCTACAAAAGGGAATGGGATGGTACCAAAAGAACTGTCGGAGCGGAAATACATCCATGGGATCTTACAGTGGCCACCCTGCCTGATATGAGTACAATGATCTCCAAAACATATGTAAATGAGATAGATATAAGCAAGATTAAGGTCAATCAGAATGTCAGGATAGGTGTTGATGCTTTCCCCGAAAAAAGCTTTACCGGCCTTGTCACCGAGGTGGCGAATGTGGGAGAGCAGCTGCCCAACACCGATGCCAAGGTTTTCGAAGTGGTCATCAAGCTTAATGAGTCAGATCCTATCCTCAGGCCTTCTATGACCACCAGCAATGCCATTATTACAAAAACATTCGACGATGTGTTCTACATTCCCCTGGAAGCCGTACATACCAATGACAGCATGACCTATGTTTATATGAGAAGCGGGGTGCGACAGGTTGTTGTCCTCGATGAAGCCAATGAAAATGAAATTATTGTGCAGCAAGGTCTTAAGAAAGGAGATAAACTATACCTGTCAATTCCTGAGAATCCGGAAAAGTTTGCATTTACCGGTCTTGAACTTGTCTCAGTGATCAAAGCGAAAGAGGCAGAGAAAAAACGACTTGAGGAGGAAGAGAAACAGAGACTGAGCCAGGAAGCAGAAGCCAGGAGAGAATTCAAGCGTATGAACGGAACAGAAAATGGTGAGGGCCAGAGAAACCGGGAACGTTTTGGCGGAGAAGAACAGGGAGCATTCCAGCCTTCGGCACGCGATTCGTCAAGGAGGGGAGCATTCCAGCCCTTAGCACGCGATACGTCAAAGAGAGGAGCATTTCAGCCTGCGGCACGCGATACCTCGAGAAGAAGAAGATAATAACAACCGGTATCCTGTAATATTTCCTTATGACGGTTAAGCTAATTGATTAACAAGAGATTACAACCATTTTTAAAACTTCAATACAACAGGTATAAATGATATTCAGCAGGTACTTTCATGATATAATTATTGCCATGGAGTCAATCATGGCGAATAAGCTTAAATCGATACTTACCGCCCTTGGGATCATTTTCGGCGTGGCAGCAGTCATAAGCATGCTGGCTATCGGGAAAGGTGCAAAGCAGGAGATCCTGGAACAGATGAAGCTGGTTGGCGTTAATAATATTATGGTTACCCCGATTGTCACCCCTCTGAATGAAGAAGGATCCGGTAGTTCTTCTTCAGCCGCAAACGGCATGGAAAAAGAAAAATTCTCTCCGGGATTATCTCTGGCTGATGCTGAAGCTATCATGGAGATCGTCCCCACAGTGAGAAGACTCAGTCCGGAAATATCCCTGAATGCATACGTTCTTCAGAATGCCAAAAGAGAACAGGCAAAACTGATAGGCGTCAGTCGTGAGTATTTTGACATTTATAACCTGTCCTTGTCACAGGGTAATTTCTTCAATAAACACCAGGAAGAAAACGGCATCCCGGTATGCGTGATCGGCGCGAACATCAAGAACAAATTTTTCCCTAAGGAAAATCCCCTGGATCAATATATTAAGTTCGATAAGATCTGGTTAAAAGTTATCGGTGTACTTGAGCGGAACGAGATTACCCTGACCGCATTTGAAAATACAGGAGTAAATGTGTTTAATGATAATATTTATATTCCTGCCAAGACCATGCTGCTGAGGTTCCAGAACAGGGCACTGGTGAGCTCGAGGCTGATTCAGACATCTTCCGTCATCGGTGACGGATTTCACAGGTTTGCAATCAGCGTTAATCCCAACCAGAATAGCAGTTCCAATTATCACCAGCTGGATAAGATCGTTGTTCAGGTCAATCAATCAGACGAGATCACCCCGACCACTGAGCTGTTAAGCCGTATGTTCTTTCGCAGGCATGAAGGGGTTAAGGATTATGAGATCACTGTGCCGGAATTGTTGCTGAAACAGGAGCAGCGTACAAAGGACATATTCAACGTGGTCCTCGGAGCCATTGCCAGCATATCACTGCTGGTAGGAGGTATAGGCATCATGAATATTATGTTTGCTTCTGTCATGGAACGCATAAAAGAGATAGGCACCAGGATGGCCATCGGTGCCAAAAAAGCTGATATAGTGGTCCAGTTTTTATCAGAAGCTGTGCTGATCAGCGTCACAGGTGGATTGATAGGTGTTATCCTGGGAATTATCATGTCAAAAATAATCACCGAACTGGCAAATATCCTGACCATTATTTCACCCTTTTCTGTTATCGTGGCGTTTATGGTTTCCGCCACTATTGGTATCATCTTTGGTTATTCACCGGCAAAAAGAGCTTCCGAAAACGATCCGATTGAATCCTTACGCTATGAATAAATGAGGCCGGTCACGACACTCATTTATAGTATATTGATGATCAGCCATTTAATTTAAATATAGTTCAATGAGAAGAATTGTTCAATGTGTTTTAATACCGGTAATATATCTGGCTCTTGGTATTCAGACAACTGCAGCCCAGGTAAGAACGCTTGAGTTTACCCTTGATGATGTCATCAGGCTGGCAGGGGAGCAATCACGTGCAGCAATCCTGGCCAAGCATCGTTTCAGGGGCAGTTACTGGGAATACAGAACGCATATTGCGAAATTTCTGCCGGGACTGAGTCTGTCATCAACCCTTCCTGATCTGACCAGGTCAATCGATCGCATCACCATGCCTGACGGAAGTGATGCTTTTGTGAAAAGAAAATTGGCAAACTCGTCGCTGGACCTGTCACTGACACAGAACATCGGACTTACCGGGGGCAGCATCTTCATGAGCTCGGGTTTGCAGAGGATAGACCTTCTTGGAGCGTCAACAGGTAGCACTTCTTATCTTTCGACACCGGTAAGTATCGGGTTAAGGCAACCGATAAAAGCACATAATAGTTTCAAGTGGGAAAAAAAGATTGAGCCTCTGAAATATGAGGAGGCAAAGAAAGATTATATTGATGCTATGGAACAGGTCAGTCAGCGGGCTGTCAATTATTTTTTTAATCTTGCACTGGCACAGGTCAACCTGAAGATCGCGGGGATTAACTATAGCAATAATGACACCCTGTACCGCATTGCGCAGGGAAGGTATAACATAGGAACGATAGCAGAAAATGACCTGCTGCAAATGGAGCTTAGCCTGTTGAATGCCGGAACAGCACTCAATGAGGCAAAGATCCAGCTTGAGATGCAGAAATTCCAGCTCAGGTCTTTCCTCGGATATAATGAAACGGTTGATATTCAATTACTTATTCCGGATAGTATTCCTGATGTTGAGGTCGATGTGGCTTTCGCACTGACAGAAGCCAGGCAGAATAGTCCGGATATGATCTCTATGGAGCGTCAGCTGCTCGAAGCCAGGAGAGATGTGGCACAGGCAAAAGCAGAAAAAGGATTGACAGCTGATCTGTACGCCTCGTTTGGGCTCACCAAACAGGATGCTCTGCTGAATCAGCTATATAACAACCCCGAAGATCAGGAACGGCTGAGGATAGGTATTGAGATCCCTGTTGTCGACTGGGGTCTGGGCAGAGGAAAATACAGGATGGCACAATCCAACCAGGAAGTTGTAAAAACAAACGTTCAGCAGGCAGAGATTGATTTTGAACAGGAAGTGATGCTGCAGGTGATGCAGTTTAACCTGCAGGATGACCAGCTGAGAATCGCCGCTAAGGCAGATACCATCGCACAAAACAGGTATGATGTTACCAAACAGCGATTCCTGATAGGTAATGTGGATGTGCTTGACCTTAATGTCGCCCTGACGGAAAAAGATACAGCCAAACGTGGATACCTTTCTGCCCTGCATAATTATTGGTCTTATTTTTATAATATCCGTAGACTGACCCTGTATGATTTTATCGCGGGATTACCATTGTCGGCGGAATTCGATGACCTGCTGCGATAAGAAGGTCATACTTTTGTTCTGCCTCGTTCTTGCTTCCTGCCGGTGGCCCACACAGGCACAGGAACCCGCCGATTCAGCCCTCATACTTTTCCATGTGGAGGATCTGTATTATAACTCAGCATTCGAGTATCAGCTATTTGATGATCTTGAGGATGGGAAAAGAGACTACCTGTCACTGATCACCTGCATGAATCCCGAAGCCACTGAAAAAGACGTGGCAGTTTACCGTAAATGGATCATTGATATCGCCGGCATAATCGGGCATGGAAGATTTGAGAGACTCAGTGAAGAAAAGAAAATGGTCGCAATACATGACTATGTCACGAAGAACATGCTCCTGCAATATTATCAGTCTTCTTCGTTTGATGACCTGTACAAATACGACCGCTATAACTTTCTTACGGCAGCCTGCCTTTATGCATTTATTATGGATGAGCTGCATATACCTTATGTCATTAAGGAATCTTCAGACCATCTTTACCTGATTGCGTATCCACGCACAGGGAAGATCCTGGTTGAGATGACAATCCCTGAAATTAATAACAGGTACAACTTTGCCCTGAGGAACAGTTTTATCAATTACCTGAAAGAAAATAACCTGATCGATGAAATAACCTACCGTTCAAAATCAACCAGGGATCTGTTTGCGAAATATTTTTTTTCACAGAAAGATTTTACGCTTAAAGAACTCATGGGCCTCCAGTATATGTATAAAGCATTGGGTGATACTGGTGTCAGTGCCTGCAAGTCTGCATACCAGGATCTTCAGAAGGCTTATTACCTGTATCCGTCCTGGAAAATGCAGTATATGTTGCTGGCTGAATATTATAATTACATGGAGAATGCAGATCTTACCAATACCGAAAACCTGGGGTATTTTGTCACAGGTCCGGAATTAATCCCGATAGGATTCCATCCTGATTATTTTCTTAAACGTTTCAGTGACCTCACAGAAATCTATCTGTTCTCTCGGAAAGATATCAATGAGTATAATGGCATTTACAATTACATCATGGAGCAGGTTGCCGGCCGGAATATCAGGGATGAACTGTCTTTTATATATTATTATGAGACAGGAAGGTTCTATAATAATTCAGGTAAATTTGAACTTGCCCTTGATAATCTTGAAAAAGCTTTCGAGATCAACCCGTCTGATAAAAACATGCAGGGGCTGTTCGTTAGGGTACTGGCGGACTACGCTGCCACAACCGCAGTATCCGACTTGATCCCCCGTCTTGAATACTATTATCAGGAATATAAGATCGAAGAGTTACATGATATTTTCATAATGATACTGATGCACGTTTTTCTGCAATATGCAGGTAAATCCTTCCAGGTAGAGGATGGCGTAACCGGCGAAACTTACCTTGCAAAATTTGATTCATTATACAGGAACAATACGGGTACAGGCATTGACCAGGATCTCATCGTACAGACTTATTCATCAGCTGCTATCTATTATTCCGGGAAAGGGGATATTGCCAGGTCTAAACAAATGATACTGCAAGGGCTGCAGCTCGCACCCGGTAATGTTGAGCTGCAAATGAAGCTTGATTCATTTAAGAACTGAGCTAGTTTTCAGCGGCAATAATATTATCAGTCAGCTTACTCCTGAAAAACGCTGCATGCTTTGAATATATCTGATTTTATCATAAAAAATATCTATATTTGCGGGTTCTAATAAATACCCTATCAAATGCAAAATAAAGGTGCCATAAGGGTTTTTACTATCGCCCTTTTTATTGTCTGTATTTACCAGCTGTCATTTACGGTAATGACGCGGAAGGTCGAGAGAGATGCGGAAAAATATGCGCATAATGATTCATCCCTGCGGGCAAGTTACCTGGACTCTGTCTCTTCGCAGGTGGTATATAATATACTGGTCAGGAAATATACCTACAAGGAGTGCAAGGAAAGAGAGATGAACCTTGGGCTTGACCTGAAGGGAGGGATGAACGTCACCCTGGAGGTCTCAGTGATGGATATGATCAAATCACTGTCGAATTACAGCAGGGATACTACATTCAATAAAGCCCTTGCTCTTGCAAAAGAACGTGAGAAACTGAGCCAGGAGGATTTTGTCACCCTCTTTGGCAGGGCTTTCGAGGAAATAGATCCCAACGGCAGGCTTTCTGCAATATTTGCCACAAGGGAAATGCGTGGGAGGATAGATTATAATTCAAGCAATGAGGATGTGTTAAAAGTTATCCGGCAGGAGACAGAAGGTGCCGTCACTAACTCCTTTAATGTTTTGCGTAACAGGATTGACCGGTTCGGAGTGGTTCAGCCAAACATACAAAAACTGGCGACCCAGGGCAGGATACTCATTGAGCTGCCGGGTATCAAGGAACCCGAGCGTGTGCGAAAAATGCTGCAGGGTACTGCCAGCCTTGAGTTCTGGGAGACCTATGAAAGCTCGGATGTCTTTCCGTATTTTCAGGAAGCAAATAAAAAGCTGAAGGATATCCTTGACGCTGAAAAAGCCCAGGGTGGTGCTGTGACGGCAGAAACAAAGAGAGCAACAGGTCAGGAGAATCCGTTGCTGGGTGAGATAGCCCGCAAGGAACAGGTAACAGGTAAAGATACTGCGAATGCAGCGATAACAGATACCAGCCAGGGAGCATTAAGCCTTCTCGACCAGATATCTTCCGGTGAAGCTGCCAAGACAGACAGTACCAATCTAACCCTGGCCCAGTTCATTGAAGAAAATCCCCTGCTTGGTATCCTCCAACCTTATGTGACACGTAACGGTCAGTTTGTTCCCGGTTCAAGGATAGGATTTGCCCACTACAGGGATACAAGCAAAATAAATTATTACCTGCAGCTGCCGCAGATACGTGCACTCTTCCCCAGGGATGTGAAATTCGCGTGGCATGCCTATCCTTTCGATGAAGGAGGTAATTATTTCTGGCTGCATGTGCTGAAAGTTACCGGTAGGGATGGCAGACCTCCCCTTGACGGTGATGTGGTCACCGACGCATCAGTGGATTTTTCCCAGACAAAGGGAGGTAGCGCTGAAGTAGTTATGTCCATGAACAGTGAAGGTGCAAATATCTGGGGCAGGCTGACAAGGGATAATATAGGAAAAGCAATCGCAATTGTCCTCGACGGCTATGTTTATTCGGCACCAACAGTGGAAACTGAGATCCCGAATGGGAGGTCAACAATAACAGGCCAGTTTACCTATAATGATGCCGAGGATCTTGCCAATGTGCTTAAGTCGGGTAAGCTGCCTGCCCCCGCAAGCATCGTCCAGGAAGCAATCGTCGGACCTTCCCTTGGCCAGGAAGCTATTAACGCAGGACTTAACTCATTCATGATTGCATTCCTGGTGGTGATGGGATATATGATCTTCTGGTATACAAGACGTGCCGGACTGGTTGCTGATATAGCCCTGTTGTGCAACCTGTTCTTCCTGATAGGGGTCCTTGCCTCTATAGGAGCAGTGCTTACACTTCCGGGTATCGCAGGTATTGTCCTAACAATGGGTATGGCAGTGGATGCCAACGTGATCATTTATGAGAGGGTACGTGAGGAACTTGCTGCAGGGAAAAGCATCAAGATGGCAGTAGCCGATGGTTTCAGATTTTCTATGTCGGCCATCATCGATTCCAACGTGACCACAATCCTTACAGGTATTATCCTGCTTGTGCTTGGTTCAGGTCCTATCAAAGGTTTCGCTACCACACTGGTAATTGGTATATGTACATCATTGTTCACGGCTATCTTCATTTCCAGGCTTATTTTTGAAAGAATGCTCGACAGGAACAATAAACTTACATTTGTGAGCAAGCTGACGGAAGGAGCATTTAAAAATACACATATACCGTTCATCAGGTTGAGACGTGTGTCCTATGTGTTTTCCAGTACCATGATCCTGATTGCTATAGTATCACTTTCCTTAAGGGGTTTGAGCAGGGGCGTTGATTTTACCGGGGGGCGGACTTTCGTGGTGCGCTTTGAACAACCGGTTAATCCGCAGGACGTGTCACACAGCCTCTCCAATGTGTTCGGACAATCGCCCCAGGTAATTACTTTCGGAGCGACAAACCAGGTAAGGATAGTAACAAAGTACAGGATCGAAGAAAGCTCGGCAGAAACGGATGAAGAAGTGGAAAGGTTGTTATATACCGGATTGAAACCTTACCTTGCCGAGAGTACGACCTATGAGGAGTTTATGGCAAACAACCGGCAGAGTTCCAATAAGGTCGGACCTTCTGTTGCAGATGATATAAAGGTACAGGCAGTATGGGCGGTGCTTGCTTCCCTGGTCATGATGTTCCTGTATATTTTCATCCGCTTCAGGAATTGGCAGTTCGGGTTTGGTGCGATTGTGGCACTGATACATGATGTGATGTTCGTACTTGCATTTTTTTCGCTCTTTTATAGCATCATGCCTTTCTCAATGGAGGTTGACCAGTCATTTATTGCTGCTATCCTTACCATAGTGGGATATTCAATGAATGATACAGTTATAATATTTGACAGGATCAGGGAATATCTTGCATTATACCCTAAACGGGAACGGGGTGAAATCCTTGACATGGCAATGAACAGCACACTAAGCCGTACTTTCAATACCAGCGCTACAGTCTTCTTTGTCCTGATCGTTATTTTCCTCTTTGGTGGTGAGGTGATCAGGGGCTTTTCTTTTGCATTGCTGATTGGTGTCGTTGTAGGAACATACTCTTCAGTATTTATAGCATCACCAATTGTCTATGACACTGTTACGGCATCAGGGGTAGCACGATTATTTAAAATCGGAAGGAAAAAAGCCTGATACGGTAAAACAAATAACCCGAAGCTGCAGGGGATGATCAACCCGCCCCTGTGGTCAGATATAAAATAATTGATCTTTTAAGGGCTGTCCGCCGGCTGGCGGACAGCCCTTAAATTTTTCCGGCATTGTTAAATGACGGGCATTATTAAGTCAATAAACTGTATGATGAGCTGTGTTTTCTTGACCCCATAACGTAAAATCATCAGCTGCGTTCCTGTGCATAATAGTCTTATATTTTAAGGAATCGGTATTCTTCATGGCTTGTTGAACCATTCTTCCTTCCGGATGACCGGACAAAGTTTTTTCACGCCAAATGTGATTATCTATTTTAAGAAAACAGTGTATATTTGTATTTCCTAATAAAACAACAGATGTCAACCGTGCTGCTATTTATTAGCGGTCAGGAAATAGTGGTTATCGCTCTGGCGTTCCTGATCCTGTTCGGTTCAAAAAAAATTCCTGATATGGCCAGAACGCTGGGTAAAGGGTTACGCGAGTTCAGAAAGGCAGCCGATGATATCAAAAGAGAGATCAACCAGAGCAGCAACGATCTTGATAATGAGGTCAGGAAAATCAAGAAAGATGTTCAGGACGGCGCCGGAAAAATAGCTGACGACCTCAGGAAAGCGGGTGACGACGTTGCCGGATAAATTCTAAAGATACCTCTTATTCATACCTCAGTGCCTCAGCAGGGTTAATCCTTGCAGCTTTAATGGTCCAGTAGCTGATGGTCAGCCAGCTGATAAACAGAACGATCAACAGGGAGATGACAAAATCTGCAGGGTTGAGTTTTATCCGGTAATAGTAGTTTGCCAGCCAGTTTGTGAGGTATAAATATGCCAGGACCCATGCAATAGCTGTGGCAATACCTACCAGGATAGTCGATTCCTTTAACATGAGGTAAACGATCCTTCCAATATTAGCACCCTGTATTTTGCGGATACCGATTTCTTTAGTCCTTTGTTCAACAGTAAAGGATGTCAGGCCATATAAACCGAGACTGGCGATGAATATTGCCAGAATCCCGAAGATCAGCGACAGGCTGCCTGTCCTCTTATCTTCTGCATACTGGTTATCAAAATCATCGTCAAGGAAAAAATACTGAAGAGGGTAATTATTTGTAAAATCCTTCCAGATCTTTTCGACCTGCTCGCTTGTCTGCTTAATGTTTCCCGGAGCCATCCTGATGCTGAAATATCCCCAGTTTTGCCGGTTAGCGGCATTAAGGAAAATAAACGGATAAATACCCTCGTGGACCGAACTGTAATGGAAGTCTTTTACGACACCGACAACATTATGAAATATCCTGACATCATTGACAGGTGTAGGCTCGACAATTCTTGCATTCAAAGGATCAGACAGCTGGAAATTCTTAACAGCCGTTTCATTGATCACGCAGGCATTGCTGTCGGATGCGAACTCTTCTGAAAGAAACCTGCCCTCGGCAAGCTTAATCTGGTATGTGTCCATCTGATCGGGATCGGTCCAGCTGCTGGTAATGATCACCATATCATCTTTAGACCGTCCTTCGATCATATAACCATTCACATTATTCATGTGTCCCGGGACTGCTGTCGAATGGGAACATTTAATCACACCGGCCAGGTTTTCAACCTCTTTTTTGAATGCAGGGATCTTGTCACCGAGGACATGTACCTGCTCAAGCACCATGACCTGTTCCTTATTGAAACCAAGGTCTTTGTTAAGCATATAATGTACCTGCCGGAAGATTACTATGGTGGAAAGTATAATGGTGACGGAGATGATTAACTGGAAGACCACAAGGATACTTCTTAATATTCCGCTCTTTGTGCCTGAACTGATCTTACCCGATAAGACCGCGACAGGCCTGAAGGAAGAAAGGAAGAAAGCAGGATAGGCACCGGATATCACTCCTACAAACAGTGCTAATGCCAGCAGGACAGGGATAACGTACCACCGTGCTGAATAGGTCAGATGAAGCTGCAGGTGAACAAGGTTATTATAATAGGGCAAAAGAAGCTCGATGATAATAAGTGCAACAACAAGGGCTAATAAACTCAACACCACAGACTCGACAAGAAATTGCCATACCAGCTCATACTTGCCTGAGCCAACAACTTTTTTCAAACCTACCTCATGTGCCCGGCCGGCAGATTGTGCGGTGGCCAGGTTCATATAGTTGATCACTGCAATAATAAGTATTGCAATGGCAACAAGGGCAAAAATCAATACATACTTCCTGTCGTTGGGTGGTTTAAACTGGGTCTGTACAGCAGGATTTAAATGGATATCCGTCAGCGGTTGCAGAAGAATGCCGTACCTGTTCCCGGATGCAGCAAAATCTTCCAGGCTGACACCCATATACTGCTTGACCTCGGGACCTATATGATCCAAAAGGACAGGACGGATTTTATCCTCCACGTCTTTTTGAGAGGCCCCTTCAACAAGCAAAACATAGGTGGCAAAACTGTTGGATAGCCAGGTATTATCATTTATCCTCCAGTGCGTCAGGAATGATCCGAGCATGTTGAATTCGAAATGGGAATTTACCGGAACATCCCTGCAAACACCGGTGACCGCATAATGGGTGGTATCTGTTCCGATCATTAACATTTTACCTATCGGATCCTCATCACCAAAATATTTTTTTGCAGCCGATTCAGTCAGTACAACTTTGTGCGGAGCATTCAGTACCTCCTGCGGATTTCCTTTTATCAGAGGTATAGTGAAAATATTGAAAAAGGTTGAGTCAGCCAGGGCGAAATGATCCTCTATGAATGTCTTATCCTCGTACCTGATAACCGTCTGCCCCCAGTTATCCATACGTACTGCATCAATGATCTCAGGGATCTCTTCCTTGAAAGCAGCAGCCATAGGTATAGGCGTGAACGCTCCCAGGATCTCCTGTTCCCCGATCTTCCCGTCCAGGATCAGCCTGTAGATACGATCCTTTTTTTCATGGAACTTGTCATAGCTCAACTCGTGGATGACAAAAAGGCTGATCATGATAAAGAAAGCAATACCTGCAGCCAGCCCCAGGGTGTTGATAAAGACATAGGTCCTGTTCTTCCACATATGCCTGAGCGCGAGTTTCAAATGGTTGCCTGCCATAGGGGGTAATTTTTATTTAATGAGTTGCGCAATATTGCGCAACTCATTAATATAAACATATGACGAGTTTAATTATATAAAGTTACGAAATGAATTTCTTCGGAAGAATTATTAATTATTAAATCCTTTATTTACAGATGTCTGTTTTTGTCGGGGCATATATAATTTTTCTTAGTTTTGCCAATTAATTCCAGAATGCCTCTGGTGGCCTTTTGTATAACAAAAATATTCGTGCGTGAAAAAAAGACATGAGGTGATGCTGGGAATAGCCGCGTTCTTAGTCGCCTGGATAATCATAATAGCCATCTGGCCCGAAGAAAGCGGCAGGGTGCTGAAAGAGATATTCAGTTACATCGGACGGTTTGCTGTCAGAACAATGGAGTTTCTGAGCTATCCGGGTATAGTTATTTTAATGGCTTTTGAGAGTATGGTGATCCCCATGCCCTCTGAGCTGGTGATGCCCTTCGCAGGGTTCCTGGTAGCAGAAGCGAAAATGAAAATGTTGCTGGTGGTCGTATTCAGTTCACTTGGTACCATAACAGGCTCCCTGATTTCCTATTATGTGGGATATTATGGTGGTAAACCATTTATGCTGAAATTTGGCAGATACCTTTTACTGGAGATTGAAGACCTGGAAAAAACGGAGAAATGGTTCCGCGAAAAAGGTGCAAAAACTATTTTTATCAGCCGTTTCATCCCTGTGGTAAGGCATTTAATATCCATTCCGGCAGGATTGGGCAGGATGAACGTGAAAAAATTCAGTCTTTATACCATACTGGGAGCGACTATATGGAATGCCTTCCTTGCCTGTTGTGGTTATATTTTGGGTAAAAACTGGGATATAATAAAACATTATTCCGAATACATATCTATTGCTGTGGCCACCCTGCTGGTACTCGCCGGTCTTTATTTCCTGTACGGCCGCCTTAAGAATTTAGATTAGGAATAGACAGCATTACGGTGACCTGTTGATAATTTGTATTATTTTTAGAGTCCTTTATCCTTGAAGTTCATTTTTTATCTGCACTCGCTTACGAATGTCATTGATATAAATTGAAAAATGATCAGGGTTGAAAACATAACAAAATCCTTTGGTGATCTGAAGGTGCTCAAAGGCATTGACCTGTCAGTTGAAAAGGGAGAGATCGTCGCCATTGTAGGAGCGAGCGGCGCAGGAAAGACAACGCTCCTGCAAATCATCGGTACCTTACTTGACAAGGATTCGGGTTCGATATGGTATGATGAGACAAATATTGACAGG
>Ga0172365_10000707_pt1 | contig 23203 bp, 29 predicted proteins | sample LakKivSesite48cm_FD_114535 | JGI IMG/M metagenome (GOLD analysis project Ga0172365, IMG submission 114535) | Sediment microbial communities from Lake Kivu, Rwanda - Sediment site 48cm | ecosystem: Environmental > Aquatic > Freshwater > Lake > Sediment | place: Rwanda: Western Province, Lake... | reverse complement strand
TTTAAATAATATGATTATAATTGGAGTATCTGGTTTTGCTCGTAGTGGTAAAGATTTATTTACTAGTGTTGCACAAGAAATTTTAAATGAAAAAGGCATTAAATCACAAAAATATGCTTTGGCATATGAGTTAAAAAACGATTTGAAAGATTTATTAAAAGAGAAGCTAAATATTGACGCTTTTACTGAAAAGACCGAGGAGAAAAGTATAATACGTCCGATTTTGGTTGCTTATGGAGATGCGATGAGAAAAATAAGCGAGGGTAAATATTGGACATCAAAAGTAGAAGACAGAATCAAAAATCTGAATGTAGATGTGGTATTTATTACTGATATACGATATGACATTTATCCAGAAGACGAGTGTTATTGGTTACAGCAGAAAATGAAAGGTAAGTTGGTGCATATCACCAAGTTTAAACAAACAACTGTACCGTCAGGCAGAAGATTCAGTAAAAATAAAATTGTCAAAATTTACGATTCTGCTCCGAATGAACACGAACAAACAAACAATCCAAAATTGCAGTCAAAGGCAAACTACTCGTTTGAGTGGGAAGACTATAATGAAAAATTAAATGGATGTTCATTGAATAAACATCCATATATTGTTGAAAATGTAACTAATGCTTTAAAAACTATTAACGTAATTTAAATTTATTAATTAAATTATGTCCGTTGTGATAGAATATTATTTCTTCATCTGAGGTTTTTGTACGAAGATACTCTATTAATGATGGTACCACACTGTTTACTAAATTTATATAAATTTTATTACATTCATCGTGTTTCAATGTTTTTCTTTGTTTTTGACAAGAACAAATTTTATCAAATGATTGAATGCAATTGGTTAAATGAGCAAACGCGGTGATATTATCATTTGTTACCAAATTATTTAATGCTACAAAACTTCCTATTATCATAACAATTTATTAATTAATAAATATAGTAATAAACTACAAACATAATTAATTGGCAACAAGATTATTACATATAACATTGAATATCCCAAAACAAATAGTAACATTAAAATGCTAATTAATGTTGTCCAAAAACATAAACAAATAACACAGCTTAATAATTTTGTAATCATACTTGGATATTCAGAATACAAAAAATTAGGATAACTACACATAGGATCTATTGTAGACTTATAATCCAAGTATTCATTTAGTTTAAATAGTTTACCTAAGCCAGTCAATTTGCTTATGGTTTGAACAATATCGCTATTCAACCATATTATCAGTATAAATGTTACACCAAATATAATTGGTACATTGTAATCAGTTAAGTTCATTTGATTAAATCGTATATATAATTTCCTAATATTTGAAAAAATAAGTTATATATAAATATAACTAATAATATTATAATTATTTCAAATAAATCTAATTTTCCGTTATCATTAACGTCAAAATATTTTAAAAATGTATTTTTCCAAATACTAAACAGTTTTTTCATAGTAGCTTACTATTATACCATTGATCTTTTATTTCAATTAGTTGTTTACTATAATCACTAAGCTTATTTATTTTTAAATTAAATATATCATATTCAAGTGTTCCAATTTGTCCGCTATCTTCCAACATTAACTGAATCATATTAAAAAACTCAAAACTTTGATTGTTTAATTTATTTGCGTCGAATTCGATGATAATATCATTTGTTTTTTGATCTTCGTATCTTTTTAATTTCTTTTTAAGATCAAACTTGGTATTTTTTTGTTCTGCTTGAATATAACGATCATATGGAACATCTGTGTAAATACTGTCACACCAAGGTTCCAATAACATCAATTTATATTCATCACAGTTGCGTACAACAAATCCAACGTCGTAACGTTTTGGTACGATTGGTTTCATTGTGTCGTTGTGTTTAACAAAGTGCCCCCACTTACGAATGAAGTTTCTAGCACTTCTATTATTTTGTTCCAACCATTCGTTACTTTCTTTACCAACGGTAGTTAGTGTTGGATTGTATCTACTTCCTCTACAAGTCATATGATATACACATCCCTCCCAAGTTTGTACAAACTTATATCCGTTTAGTAGAAAACGATTGAAGATATCGCTATCTTCTTTGCTTTGAGGTGCATATAGATCGTCGTGACCACCGATAGATTGAAAATCACTCTTATAAAGGGCCCATGGCGCAAAGATTCCTTCTGTGGTTTTATCTTTTCTTGTCAGACGGGTATCATTGAACCATTTCAAGAATCCAGCTTCATTAAACTCTTCTGGCTCGGTACCAAATGCTTGAACAACCTTTTCTGGACCTGGCGGATGTAGAGGTGGTTCAATACGAGTCAAGCTAACAATTGTGCCTGGTGTAATGTATTTTTCAACATATTTATCGAAGTTTGGACACGCGTACATATCCGCGTGGTAAATCATAACTACATCATTTGTAGCTACTTCGTTGATTAGACGATCATATAGAATTGTGTGACCTAATCGGGTTGGGCCATTATTGCGTATATATTTGAAGTGTGGATCTTTAGCAGCTGTTTCCTTACACCATTCTAAAGTACCATCGTTGCTGAAATCGTCTGCAACACAGATTTCGTGTTCTTTGTGACTTAGATTCTTACGAATAGCTTCGTAACTCCATTTTAAGTATTTTAGGTTGTTTCTACTTGGTTGAATAAAACTAATTTTCATATTTAAAACTGTATTTTAATTTGTTCCATCAATTGACTATAATCGTGTATGCCTGTTTTTACAACACTATTGTCTATTACAGGTATAACATTAGCATTTGAAAGCTTACGAAAATAACTATTAGGACCAAAGTAATTAGGGCGCAATTCTTTTCCCTTATGTATATAACTAATAACTGTGCCGCCGAAAAGAGAAGATAATATTGAATTACCGCCACAAACTGTAACAAATCTGCTACAATTAGCCATTATTTTAAGTTGCGTCTCGTTATAACTATATTTCGATTCTTTAACCAAATCGTCTATCAATATCACATTATCGAAGTACTTACACAGTTCAAAATCCGTTATAACACCTATACCATCTACATTGGCTGTAATATCGTGATAACCTTGTTTTAATGAATTGTATTCATTTTGGTCGATTGTGAATTCTTTTTCTTTATTTGTTGCTCTTTTATAAATTATGACATACCCCTTTTCTTTAAAATAATCGAACATTTCATATAAACAAGGAATGTTAAAATATCCAAGAGGAATTTCACCGTGTTCCATATTATATTTGTTTGTTATAAACACCACGGGTTTATCAAACTTATATTCGTCGTTCTGATAATGTTCTTTATATGGTGGACATATCCATTGGTTATAATCAAGTACAGCGTTTACTTGATGTTGTTCTTGTTCACTTAAATGGTGATATTCCTTGCCTGTAACTGCTAAGGAATTGTGATGTATCCATTTATTTGGCACACCAACCAAAGCTGCATCATTATCTATAGTTCTAGTCAAATATTCTTCTTTAACATTGTCGCAGAAGAAATAATAAGGTTTCATTCCTTTACTAGTAACTACTCCCTCTAATTGTTTATTTTGATGTAACCAATATGCATATGGTACGGCCAATGCTAGTTCAATTCCAAATTCTGGATTTACTTTTAATATCATACTATTCACATTTATCATCTAAACATGCGCCTTCTTTTAATATTGCTGCTGATGCTAATTTTTTAGCGTGTTTTTCAACAACATATTCGGATAGAGGTTCTTCTGATTTTTCTAATCCCAATGCTTTTCTATAACTAATTGATATTGGTCTACCGTGATCTTTTTCTGCCATTTTATTCTTAGCTGCTACTTGACACATTTTGCACATTTCCCAGATATCTGACTTTTTATTTATATGTGCGTTTCCTTTTTCGTCTACGCCTGACCAATCTGTAAATGAGTCAGGTAAGCTTTTCCGATTATAGTTATGTAACTTAAATAATCTTGCTATAGCCGATCCATTTGAACAAGGCCAGTATCCATCAAAAGAATAATTAACACCACATCTATTTGGAATATTACATTGTGGTATCATTTCTTGACCTGAGTCATAAGGTGCTACCAAACTGCAACGATGAATTTCACTTTTTTCATCTAGAGGAGTAAAGTTTGTTACGGGTATTCCTCTAAAAAAGTTAACTTTTGATAATATTTCTTTTAAAGAAATTTGATTTGGCATTTCAAATACAATTTTATCCAAATTTTCTATAATTTGATCTTTTGTTATATTAGTTTGACTGATATATTGATGTATCGATTGAAAGATAGGATTGATATGATCGATATATGCAAGTTTTATTTTATTGATTTTTCCAAATGGGAAATACTTTATTACACGATCAGGAGTATCTAATGTGCCAGCTTTTAACATTTTGGGATGTAAATTTGAAATAATTACAATGTTTGGTACTGGATCTCCCCACAAATTGTCACGTAGTCTATCTACTATATCTGCTATATTTGGATGAGTTAGTGGTTCGCCGCCAATAATATGTATTCGTTCAATCTTACCTTGACGTTTACAATCACTTATCAGTTTATCAACGTGGTCCATTGTTACATTTGTATTTTCATAATAGTTTAGACCAGCGGCATTATCTTTATCAAATGGATCTGTTAATGCATTAAAATTACTATGTCTATTACAACTAGGACAACTAAAATTACATTGTAATGTAACGTCAAATTCTATATTCATACGGTTTTGTTTATCATTTTAAGTACTTTGAATGATTCTGCATATTTACATTGAGCCTGTATTCCTCTAAAACTAGCTAATATCTCTAAGTTAGATTTTACATTTAGTCCCACTTTTTCATATTTTACGATTTGACTTTTGTGACACATTGAAGCCTCTATTTTTTTATCAAATGATTTATCTATATTTTCATAATAATTAATATCCATTTGATTCTCTGTCATTCTTGAAATTGGTATTTGTTCGTAACAAAACACATTTGGAACATAACGTGCAGCTGCCATAGTGGTTTTAAACGTTGAAATATGATCTTGATTTGCATCTCCAGCCCAATGTGTATAGATTGTATCTACTTTATGCTTTTTGATTAAACTCTCAAGTTTACTTACTGACTCAAAACTAAATGGTATATGTAAATCTTTAAATGATAAGAATTCTACATCGTCACATTGTAATACTTTAGCGGCATTAATAGTTTCCAATCTATTTTCTTCAGCGGTTCTCAATAATATTCCATTGGTACCGTCTACAGATTCTGTGTTGGTCATACACACATATACTACATAATCGCCTTTTAATTTGTGGTTATATAGTGTACCTCCACAGCCAAATTCAATATCATCAGGATGCGCTCCTATTGCCATTACACGTTTCATATCAACTTAAAATTATATTTTTGCTATTGTCTCCCTCGTTAAACAATAAATCTATTATACACATATATGGTTTGAAGTCACCATATAATTGTGTATATTTCGGGTGATTATAATGTTGCCAGACCAATTCTATATTATTGTCTTTAAACTCTTGTTCATTGATGTACCTCATAGAACCTGGTCCTGTGCCTGATATGTATTTGGTAGCATTCAATTTTTTTAACAAATACATTATACGGTTTCCACCAACGACATCATCTGGACATAATTCAGAACAAAATACTACCGATGTATTGACGTTCATAGTTTTTAAAAAGTATTTGATTAGTGAACTATTTAGATCAGACAGTGTTTTATGATTAGTTTTTAAAATGAATTCTATATCAGAGTAGTAATTGTTTATGTATTTAGATTTTCTATAAAAACTCTTTATTAGATTCAAGTGATTTTCATTCCAACCATTATAGTTGATTTCTATTTCATTGAAATTTTTAAATTCACTTTTTCCATTTAAAGGCACAGTTAACCACTTTGGATCTCCTTCGGTTTTGATTAAATTTCTATGTCCAAAGTGTTGTTTGCCCCTTGGAAATTGAACATTATCAAAAATTACAAAAATATCACTTTTTGCAACTTTTTCAAAAAACCCAAGCCAGGGTAGATAATTTGGTTGATGTATACTTACAATCATACTATTTTATTAATTACATCCGCAACATAGTCTACTTGATCCATAGTCATTTCAACGTACATTGGTATGGATAAATGTCTAGACAACAATCCATCGGCAGAGTTATATGTTTGATGTTTCGTATATGGTTCGAATGTTTTTTGTTGATGGCAAGCTGGCCAATAAGCATTTGCGGTTGGTATATTATACTCCAAAAACAATTTTTTACACAGATCCGATCTTTGATTTAAAGTTGTAGATTTTGGCAACTCTATTATATAATGCCACCAAGTATTTGTAATGTTATCTGGCACTTCTATAAACTTTATTTTGGGATTTACTATTTTCTCCCTATATCTTTTCGCTATTATGTTTCTTTTCTCGACAAATTCATTTACTCTCTTCAACTGACTAATTCCTAATGCAGCCACCATTTCTGTCATTTTATAGTTTGATGAAATAAACTCACAACTTACTCCAAAGTCTACACCATTTACAGGAGCAGGATTTCTAACTGCTCCGTGATTTCTCAGTGTTTTGCAGGTTTCTGCAAATTTTTCATCGTTGGTAGTAATAATTCCACCTTCGCCTGTTGTTATAATTTTAGTAGCAAATAAAGAAAAACATCCAGCATATCCTAAGTTTCCAGCGTGAAGGTTATCAATAGTAGCTCCTACTGCGTGAGAAGCGTCTTCAAACAATAGTAAACCACGTTCATCACATAACTTTTTGATGTTATAATAATCAGGCGTAATAAATCCTGCCATATGCACTAACATTATGCCAGCAACATCCAAATCTAATGCATCTTCAATTATTTTTGCGTTTAAACAATGCGTATTTTCATCAATATCAACTATTAGTGGTATATTGTTTGATCTTACTATTGCGCTCACAGTCGCTATAAATGTTTGTGTTGGTACTATAATTTTCTTTCCTACTAAACCGGATGCTCTTAAAGCAACTTCTAAACAAGTACCACCTGAACAAGTTGCAACTGCATATTTCGTTCCACAATATCTTGCAAATAAATTTTCAAATTCAGACACATACTTTGACTGAACCAATGATTCTGTATTTAGAATATCCGCGATTCTATCTAATATTTCTTTATGATCTTCTTTTGGAATATAAGGCTTTGTTCTTGATAATTTATTCATAACGTATTTTTGATATAATTAAAAAACTCCGGTAAGTTTTCTTTTGTGCTCGTAAATTTTCTGCCTAACTTTAACGGAGATAATAATAAATGTTCATCTATAAACGGAGAGCTAGTACCATTTTCAATAACATTTGCTTTTTTATTTAAAAACATACTTATTTCTTCAATAAGAGTTTTGGCACTATAAACATCTTCGTTTACAATATTATAACTATCTTTGACGTTATATTTGTTAGTAATAGACATATCTACCAATGTATTAACAATATCATTTACCCATATAAAACTGAATAATTTATTTCCATCACCGGCAACTTCTACTGGTCTGTTATTAAGTATGTTTCTAATATAGTAACTTATTCTCGGTCTTGGACAGTCGTGACCTACAATATATGGGGGTCTAATAATAGTATAGTTGGTATCTATTTGTTTAACTACATTTTCACAATCCGCCTTTTCAACTCCGTAATCACCAAATGCAGATATGCCTCCAATTGGCATATTCTCATTATATGATAAACAATTTGAATTCTTATAAGCAGCTGCGCTACTAATAAAAATGTACTTTTGATCAGGTTTTAACCAACTTTTAAGATGTTGTGCTTGGGATGATTTAAAAAGACAAAAGTCTAAAATGACATCATAATCATTTTCAATCGTCAATGGTTCATTACGATCCCATTTAATTATTTTAACTTTATCTGGTCCTGTACCAGATCTGTTGAGTACACTTACACTGGCTAATTTACTTAGTTCATATGCTACTTTTTTTCCAACAAATCTGTTTCCACCTATAACTAATATTTTCATCAGATTAATTCTTTAATTTCTTCGATGGTATATTGTTCAACTTCGTTGCTATATGGGCCGTTTTCTAGAATTTTTTCGTTTTTATTCTCGCCAGGTTGTAATCCTATGACTTTTACATTTGGCCTGGTACCAGATGGAGCATACTTTTGAATAAGTGCTTCTAGTAGATTTCCTATGCTCATTCCCTTCATAGTTGGAACATAAGGTGTAGAATCGTTACAATTTTCGAGACAGTTATAAATCAAATCAATTGCTTGATCAACCGTCCAAAAGAATCTAGTAGCATTTGGCTCGGTAACAATCAAGTCTTTGCCCTCACTGATTAAATCTCTCCATTTACACAATACCGATCCAGTTGAGTATAATACGTTTCCGTAACGAACTATACGATAATCTGTACTCGGATTGAGTTGTTCAAATTGTTTAAACAATCTTTCCATCAATAGTTTAGAAGCACCATATACACCGGCTACTTGAGCTGCTTTATCGGTGCTAATGCCAATTATGAATTCTAATTTGTGATTTAGAGATTCTTCCAAAATGTACAACGATCCTAGTGTATTTGATTTGATACATTCACGTACTTGTTTTTCCGCAATACCAATATGTTTGGATGCGGCTAAATGAAATACACCATTAATACCTTGCATTGCTTGTTTTACTTCAAATGGATCAGAAATGTCGCCTGTTAATATTTCGATTGAAGGAAAAGATTGTTTTAGATCAATCAATTTACCTTCGTCTCTAGATAATACACGAACTTTTGCACCATCTTTCAAAAGTCTTTGTACAAGCGGTTTACCCAAAAATCCACTGCCACCAGTAACTAAAAATGTCTTATTTGTAAAATTGTATTTCATAATTTTTATCCTTTATATACGTACTATATCAATTGTTTATAAATTTTTTTTATTTGGCAGATTTTATAACTCCGGTTTTTTCATCATTTTCCAAAATAAAAGCTGGTCTATTCACTTTTTCTGACACTTTTTTTATTAACTCCATTTCAGCCTGTCTGTTCAAGTCGTGAAATAATATGTATGAATCGGTATCGAATAAATTTAAATATGTATAAAATCCACCCCGGCCATAATTTCCATTCGGCCCGTCAACAATTATTAGATCGTAACTTGGTATATTCTTCAGAACGGTTTTTAGTTTTTCCGGGTCATACCAAGCCACTTGTTTCTCTGAAAATGGAAGACCCGTTATATCCATCGGCGATTTAAAATCATACATATTGTATTCTTTTAATGGTACGTGATAGGCATTTGGGTGGTTTAACCATTGTATGTTATGTTCTATTGAATAAACATTATACCAATTTAATAGCAACTTTGATGTAACGCCACAGCCAAATTCTAAGATAGAAGATTTTTCAGGTAATAAATGTCTAATTAAATCTACTGCTTGTTCTCCAATCGATCCTTTTATTAACGTTGGATATTTAGTACTAATTTGTGTCATAATGCGTCTTTTTTATAAAGATACTTACTATAATTTAATTTTATAAAATCTGGCAAATCATTTATTATCTCGCAATTTTCCAAATTTATTTTGTTTTTATTGAATTTTTCAATGGTTTTTTGATCATTCAATTCTTGATGTGAAAAACTTTTAATTTTGTTTTCAATATCAACACACCAACTAAAATGATAACCCGCGTCATAAATTATATTTATATCTTCCACAAAATCATTAAAATGTCTTATATTCCAAATTTGGAATATGTGATTTTTATATAATAATGGATTAAATGCGACAGATCTTTGCCATCCGCTCTTTTTATTTTTTAGACATCTACTATTTAAATAATATTTTCGGTGATCTAGATTAAAATAGTTAACTTTATTTTTAATAATTTTATTTTTGCATTTTTCTAAAAAAATAATTTCGTCTACGTCTACATTTATAACTACGTCGTCTATTGTAAAATCTAAAACTTCGTACAAATAATTTCGTTGTCTTTGTTCTCTGGACCAAACGTTTAAATCCAACTTTCCTATATTATAAGGATAGTTTTTGATTAATTCAAAATAATCTAAATCTACATCTAGATAAATAATTTTATCTTTAAATTTTGCAAAGTCGATCTTATTATTTAAATAATACTTTTGTTTTTTATTACCTGAGTATGTCTTGTCAGATTCTGTAATTATAAATTTATCTACAAAATTATAATTTATTTCCAATTGCATTTTTAAAAAATCTAATTCGTCGTTTAATATAATGGAGTAATAAATCATTTTAATTTAAAATTTAAATAAGATGATAAAACTGCGGGTTTCGATTTAAGTCTGATATTAGTAGATTCGTTTTTAATAAATTTACTTTGTTGTATTTTAAATACATCTAAAATAGACTTGAATATTAAATCGCTTTTATATTCTATATTTTTTATTAATATTGAATTTGATTTATCTAATTGCAGTGTAATATATCCAAATGATTTTAATGAATTTTCATATTCAAATATATTTTCTTTTGAATGAATGTGTTCAAATACAATGTATTTTATATCATATTTATTAAAATTGATTTTTTTTATTATATCAATATCAGATCCTTCTGTGTCGATGAATAAACAATCTAATTTATTTATTTTGTATCTATCAAACAGAGCTTCTATTGTATTACTTTTTATTAATCTTTGTTGTATCAATTCTTCTTTATGGTTACATTTTAAAAGATGACGTTTGTCTAAAGATGAATGTGTAGTTACATTGGGGTTTATATTAAATAGACAATGACCATTTGTGTCAGAAATTACTACATTTTCTATGTATACGTTTTTTATTGTACTGTAATTTTTAAATATCTCTTTATTCAGTTCTTCCAAGGGTTCAACTAGTAAAATAAAATCTAAATATTTATTAAAATATTTAGCAAATCGATTTACGTGGTCTTTTCCGTTATTCGTGCCTATTTGTACAACTTTCATTTATATAACTCATTAAATGTTTTTTCCATCCAATACATTGTTTGAGAATTATCTCCGTTATTTGGTATAGCATTAAAATGAAATATATAACCCATATTTAGATATGGCATATTTTCATTTAGTGATTCTCTTCTGTTTAGATCTTGCATATTATATTCATATGGCAAGAATTTCATATTGATATTTTCGATTTGACACATAAAGTTCAACACTGGTTGATCGGTACCTGTGAAAAATGTTTCTTGCATTCTGATTAGATTTTCTTTATTTTGAAAATAAAACTGCTTGACTTTATCAAAGAATTGTTTATGGTTTTTGTTTAATATCAAAACGCCAGAATTAAAATATTTAGTAACATCAAAGTTGTAATTGTTGAATATATGTTTTTTGTAATTTTCAATGCTTCTAAATAACCAATCATATGAACCTATATTATTAACAACACAGAAATTATCTTTCGCTATATCGAAAAAGTTTGGGGAATTAGGATGTACTATAGTATCAGCATCTACAATCAAAATTTTATCAACTTCTATATTAGATTGTTCTAACAAATCAAATATGAATACTTTGTGCCAATTTGGACGCAAGTCGTCATAAGGCAATATAGGTTCTTCCAAAACTACCAACTTCGCATTGTGTTTATTACAATATCGTTTCCAAGATTCAATTCCAAATTTATAAGGTTTGGTTCTACCTGGTTTTTTGTCAGTTGCAATATTAATTATATAAACTATATTCATTTGTAAAATTGTTTAGTCTGATTCCAGATTTGATTTATTAATTGATCTCGTTCTTCTATACTACATCCGGTAAAATGCCATATATAGGAGTATTTAATGAAAAAAGGAGTATGATCTTCGTTTAGTTGCCAATTATATTGTAGCCAATCATTTTTTATTAAACGCATTGTATTAAATCTAAAATCCAGATATTTCTTTTTTACACTTAATTTTTTAAGTACTAAGTTTAAAACAGTTTGATCTCGTCCAGTGTTTGGTACATTCCAATTATCTATCTTGTTTTTATTATTTTTATAAAATACTAACATTTCGTCAAAAATGTATTTGTGATTTTTTGTAAACAATAAAACTCCGCTGTTGATATATTCACATAACGATATAGGTACATTTAATTCTGGAAATGATTGTTTATATGAGTTTATGCTATTATCCAACCAATTTAATGATTCGTTATCCACAACTCCGCAAAATTCATCTGTACATTGATCAAATAAATTAGGAGCATTCCAATTAGGCATAGTATCAAAATCGACCATTGCTATTTTTTCATAACCATCCGTGAAGTTAAAAACACAATGTTTATTCCACTTTGGATGGGGAATATTATCAGATAAACTATCCACAAATATAAAATCTATTTTATATTTTTTACAATACGATTGCCAAGCTTGTTTGGTTATATTATAATATCTACTATGATTGAATTTCGATTTTTCTTCATCTATAGCAAAAATAACTATACAGTTTTTATTCATTCTTTTTTAACATTTTTTCATTACTATTTAAAGCTGTTTTTAATATAGATAAATCCACTCCAACTTTATCACCCAACTTAACCATAGCTTTTGTATCTTTCGGAAAACATTTGCCACCAAATCCACGTTCGCCTGTGAATACAGCAGTATGTGACTTGGTTGTACGAGGATCCAATAACCACAAATCTCTTATTTCATAGTAATTTGTTCCTAAACTTTCACACAAATCATATATTTCATTACAAAATGCTACTTTTAATGCTAAATTAGTATTTGTTACATATTTTGTGATCTCTGCATTAATTGGTTCTGTAACTCTATATGTTTTGCTTGGGCCAGTTATCGGAGTATAAATTTCGATCAATTTATAACACAATTCCTTTTTGCCGCCAAAGATAAAGAATGGAGTTTGTTTTACATCTGTAGTAAATCCATATGGTGTCCAATATTTTGATTCCCCTGCAAACTCTGGACTAAATACAATTTGTTTATTGTGTGTCTTTATTAATCTATCGGTAGTTCCGATTTCGACTGTACTCTTCAATAATATTAATGGTGTATTTACCCATTGTACTGTTTCTTCTACTATACTGGTATTACAACTACCATCTTCATTTTCAGGTGTAGGTATACAAATAACTGCCAAATCACATTTATTAATCTCTTCTTTTGTGACAGACATTGTATATGTGGGATCATAAATTGATACCTCGTAATGACTTTTAAAGAAATTATGAAATGCTTTGCCCACATATCCATAACCAATGATACCAATTTTAGTCTTTAATTTGCTCATAAATTTTATTCCAATTTTGTAACCAGATTTTCTCTGTATAATATATTTGATATAATTCTCTGGATTGTTCCGAACACGAATTATAAAAAGAAATGTCTGTTTTAAGTTTGTTTGCTAAGTTTTTTGCCTGTTCAATGTCACCGATGTCTACAGATAATTCTGGATGTAATATCTGTTGTGTATCTAATCCTTTATATCCGATACACGGTATACCCAAATAAGCACAGTTTAGTGCGAATGTACCAGCTGCGTGTGTACGCATCAAATGTATACCTACATTAAAATTGGCAAGAGTTCTAATCCATTCATTCCACATCATATATGGTAAATGATTTAAATTTGGAAACTGTTCTTCATTTTCTATTTTTCGACCCATACTTGGAATAAAGATAGGTTTATTAAACGTTTGTGATACAAAGTAACTATCAACACCACCATACCAACTACAGAAATTGCCTCCTATAATAGGCATACCATTGTTATCTCTATCTACGCCTTTGATAGTATCTTCGATCATTAAGGATTGTAAGTTGAATGTAGGTTTATTAAAGATACCTTTAAAGTATGAAATATCACTTTTGTTGTGTGTTAACAAAAAGTCCATTTCACTTAGAAAGTTTATATAATTAATTTGATCCACATATTTGTAATCTTGATAATACCAAGCCGGACCTTCTTGCATAGTTGTTATCTTATTGCCTCTAGATTTTATACTTTCCAATAATACGTTTGTGTCAACCAATTCCAATTTCTTAGGTAGTATAACAATTATTAAATCATAACGATTTTTATCTGATTGTAACCAATCTTGAAAGCTGTAATGATCAGCATTTAATGCGATTTGCCACGCAAATTCTGTACGGCAGTTAGGAAAACTTCTGTGTATTTTACCTAAGTGACCATTTTGGCTAACAAAACAAACATTCATATATTCTTTTTAAAGTCTTCGTAGGTATAGAATCTGCCTGTATTATTGAACAATGTATTTAGATTGTGCTGAGACATTTTTTTAAATACTTGCCACCATTGTCCCTTTTCTTTGCCGCAAAATCCTCTTGGGTTATTTTCGTCTGCGATATACATTCTTTTATTTGGATGTCTACGAGCGTGTACTTTTAATACATTTTTAAATACTATTTGTAAATAATTTGTTCCTAGTATTTTTTGTGCCATCATTGATAAACTTTCGTCATCATTATGAATAAAGCAAGGTGGTATATTAACGCCACTTTTAATTAAATCAGATGTTAATACCAAACAAGATCCATCTATTTTCGGATGATTAATAGTTTGTACATCAATCTCCTTTATTTCTGAATTAATCAGATTCATTTGTTCAATAGACATACAAGATTTGGCCTGATTAATATTGTCTACGTCTTTATCATCATATTTATGATTTATAAATTTAGGATGTACAGTAACATCCCAACTATTATCCCACATTTTTCTATCAGCGAAACAAGCTATAAATCTATATAATCCTTGTTTTCTAACTACAGGTGTTAGTTGTTCCAATGACATTATAGCTTCTTTAGGGAATAAACTATCTGTTTCGCCCCAGATCAAATAATCAACCAAGTAACTATACTTGGTATTAAATTCTCTACGGTAGTTGGTTTGAGTATAAAATGAATTATGATTATCCACTATAGTAAATGTAGCATTTTTTACTCTATTTACTTCAACTAGGAATTTATTTATCAACTCTTCTTTTGTTATCTTAGAGGCATCGATAGTTTCGAAGAATTGCGAAACATTAAATGCAAAGTCTATCAAAACATTTTCTTTATTATCTACAGTTGATAATAGATTCAATAATCCATCCACATATGTAGATAACATTTCAATTTCATAAAACATTATGTGTACACCTATGGCGTATTTGTATTTGACAATCATATTATTTTTTCTTTAAGACTATTAATGATCCAGGCCAACCTTCATCTATACATTCTTCTATTACGTCATAATAATCTAAGGCTGTTTTATATCTAACTCTTTCTTTAAAGTCGTGTATATACACGATACCATCTTCTGTCAAATAGTCAAGTGCTTTATATGCACAAAAAACTCTTGCTCTACCATCTACTAATATTTTATTAAATTTTTTATCGTGTGTAGATATACTATTAATGTAATTTATATAACAATGCCAATCGTCCCCACCTCTTGTTTGTGCATAATAAATTCCATTTTGAAATTGAACATTACTTGTTAACTTAAGTAAATTATGAGCTTCATTGTCTAAATGAAGATCCATAACAATATCGTGGTTTGAAACGTGTTTGTAATTTACATTTTTTATTTTTCTGGATTCTATAATACTTTTTACGTGTTGGTACCATTTCAAATCGTGTTCAACTGAATAGTATTCTTTTACATATTTACAAAAGTTGTATGTACTTCCTCCGGATCCCCATTCGAAAACAGAATCTGCATGTTTTAAATATTTGATGAAACATTCAACCTGAGTTGCACTCATCATTATTTCTGGATGTTGATCTTTAAATAAACTCATATTAATTCAAAATATTTTTGACTACGTGTTGTGCAATGTATTCTGGAGATCCCATCTCTTCAAACGTTTTTCTTTGATTCGAAATTAGATGATTTGATAATTCATCATAGTTTGTCAAATTAGATTCTACAATTTCAGTAATATCTGAAAAATCATTATTACATTGTAAACATGATGTATTTTTGTTATAGATATAAGGTCCAGTCTTAATATTTGGTATAGATGGTTTTATTATAACTGTACCAGCGAGTAAACATTCTATTTCTCTTATATTAACTTCACCATATCCGAATGGTGAAATACAAAATTTGCTATCGGATAATACATTAAAATACTCTTCTTTACTTAATTTTCCTGTTTTTTCCGTGGTAATCACATTACATTTTAATTTATTTACTTCTTCAAAAAGTTTTAATCTGGATTTGTTATAGTAACCATCTGTTCGAATGCCGTGTTCATAATTTTCTTTTGATAAACCAATTAATACACACACATCATATTTTTTATTTTTACGTATAGAATTCCAATTAAATCCGAATCCATATGTATTTAACCAATTAGTGCCGCTGCTTATCAGTTTGTCATTTAATAAACACGTATCATTTTTATCAAGTTTATATCCGTTATCAGTTCCATCCCAAAACCACCTTCCATTGGGATACGAGTTGAAATAACTTTCCTTGTATTTGTGTATTACATTTTTGGCTAGTTTTAATCCAGGCACTTCTTTGAAAACATCCCATACACCCAATAACGTAGACGAATCTTGTCCATCAAATAAAATATAAGGTTTATTCAGTTTGTTTATAAATTCTATTCCATTTTTCACAGATTCTGATAATGGTAATTTTTTGTCAATGATTGATGCTTGTCCAACAAAATATATGTCAGCTTTATCTTCATCATCTACGAACTCAACTCCATATTCTTTGAATGAGTTTAAAGAATTTATATATGGACGAAATGTTGTTTCATTTCTGTGCTTTTCTAATTCTAATATTTTAATTTTCATTTCTTTTCAATTAAAACTTGCCAACCTTTACTTAACACATTTATTTTGGATTCATAACATTTTAAGAAAGATTCTATGCCGTATCTGCAATTTCCCCATCCATAATCATCAAATAGTATTCTACCGCCTGGTTTCAATACATCGAAACATAAAGATGATTCATACATTACATAATCAGGTTCGTGACAGCCATCTAAATAAATGAAATCGAATATATTGTCGTAAGATTGTTGTGATACGAATTTAGAATTTAACTTACCACCCAGCATTTTCTTAAAAAATAGCTTTGAATCTATTTCGTAAAATTCACATTTATTTTGATCGATGTATGGTTGTAAATTTTGATCAACGAATAATGTTAAATTGTTTCCAAAATCAAAACCCAAATCTCCTTTTTTATATGAACGTTCATTTAAAATATCGATTGTAATAATTTTAGAAGAACTATTAGTTAGAATATTTTCAATCAACCACACTGCTGATCGACCGTGACCTGTTCCAACTTCTAAAAATAAAAGATCAGGTTGATTCTCATATTTACCAAGATATGTAAGCCAATTTTGTATATTTAAAGTGAAATCGTCCTTTGGAGAAAAAAAATGTGGCGGATAAGTATAGATCTCCGATTTTGTGAAATCTCCGTATGTTTCTCTTAATTGTTTATTGTTCATTTTTCTATGCAAATATAACCTTCGTAATCATATAAAGGTCGGGTGAATGTTTCGGATGGAGAATAACCAATAGGTTTTACTATTTCTACATAGTCATTTTTTATCAAATCGTCTAATGCGGATCGCAGTTCTGGAAAAACACCAATATCGTCGTAAATAAAATATTTTTTGAGACCGTTTGTAGATTTGAATTTTAATGATCTTAATGTATCATCTATTACGGCAAAGTAAGTATGTTGTGCATCTACAAAAAATACATCTCCATAATCTAAAGGAAGTGGTGTATTATATACATCTTGCGCATAATATCTAATATTTGGTCTGTCTTTGTTAAATTCTTTTGCCATTTCTACGTTATCGTAGTTAAAACCCACCACTTCTTTAAATAGATAACTTAATATTCTAGTTGAATGTCCTCTGTTACTACCTATCTCTAAACATACGCTTTGTTTAAATTCTGGTTTGTCAAAAAATTCAAATACGTCTCGTTTAAATTTGTGGCTAGTAGTAGTACTATGTACAAATTTATCGGGTATGTCTTTTAATAGTTCATCTATAGTCATATTATTTTACAGCGTATCCTTTATTTTCATCCAAACTAAAATTTTTATTGTATTTTAAATTTGTTTCTCTTTGTTTTTCAATAGTCTTATTATGAATAAGAGCTATATCTTTTTGTGGAGGTATAAACGCATACGATTTATATCCTTCTACCTTTTCGTGAAGTCTGCGTTCATATCTAATGTGTGGCAAATTTCTATATAATCTGGATTGATAATCTGGAAAATTAATCATTCCATCATTATAATTCCATCCCCACATTTCAATGTCTTTTTGAGTTACCCCAACAAAATAATTGAGTCGGGGTAACCACAATGTTTCATTGTTTGGATTAGATTGTAATAATACATCTATATTTTCCAGAAGAACATCAGTTGGTAGTTCATCTGCATCGATTTGAAATATCCAATCGCCTTTACACAAACTAATACCATAATTTTTATGAGCACCATAATCATTCTGTAATTTCTTTTGTTGTAAATTAATAGATGACTTATACTTCTCAATTATAGAAATTGTAGATGGATTATCAGAGTAATCGTCTAATACAACAATTTCGTGATTATCTTTTTTAAAACTAATTAATTTAGACAATAAAATGTCCAAACAATCAGTTTCATTATGTGTTGTGACTAGATATGATATAAACATATTATAACATCTTTAGTTTTGGCAAAACAATCTTTTGTTCAGATTTGTCTTCGGTTGTATTAAGTGCTTTTAATTTAGGCAATACAAATGAATTTTCTGTTGCGAATTGAGGTACATATTTATCAAGTATACCCCACAACTTTTGATCCATTGCTTGTAAACTAAACTTCTCTTCGTTTTCTTTACGAAGCAGTTCTGCTGGTTTAGTAAACTTATCACTCTTACGACCAAAATACAATTGTTTAAATTTATCTTCTGCAAGAGAATATGAAACTTTGAACCACTTACTTTCTTTTAGAATCCATTGATTAACAGATTTAGGATCAACATTTACTAATGTACCAGGCAATAAATTAGCATACTTTTCATTTAGATAGTCTAGTTGACCACTCCAATTTGGCGCCAACAATGGTTTTCCACTAAGTGTAGCCAGCAACATTGGATGTCCATATCCCTCACCGTGTGTAAATGATACGTGAGCTAAAATCTTTTCGTGATTCAACAAAGCGTTCATTTCAACATCACTTAATTCGCCGTGAAGTAGATAAACGTTGGGACAATTATCTCCAAACGAATTTCTAACTTTTCTAATTTTGTCTAACATATCGAAACGATCAACTGTACTATATCCACTTCCGCTTGTTTTTATAATTAAACAAGGTCTATCATTTGGATTGCTGTTTTTGAATGCAGAACAAAATGTTTTAATTAGATTTCCAATGTCTTTACGGTCATTGTACAATCCACCGTGTGTCCATTGACCAACAAACAAAAATGCTGATTTCTCAGGAATTTTGTTGAGTGAGTCTTCTACAGATTGTATTGTTTCATCTGTTTTTTTATAGACAGATGTATCGGCTCCCCAAAAACAAACCTCAATTGGTTTTTCAATTTGAATATTATCTTTTTTACCATTTTCGTGTTGTTTAACCATCTTTGTTTCCAAAAACACCTTTTTAACGTGTTCTGAAAGAGCGATTGTTAAATTCATACGATTGATGCCTTCAATCCAACTACCAGGTGAAATTGTAGTTTCAATTCCAGCTGTCATACCAATATTGTATTTACCAACTGGTTGAAATTCTTCTGGTATGGTTAACTGAATAAAAACATCAGGTTGTTTGTTTAGATTTCCCTGGAGGATGCAATTTGCAATTAACTTGTCTTCTGGATCAGTTAAATCCTCTAAAAATCTTTTGCTTGGGCATGCACCCCATCTAGTTGGCGCAATTTTAATTTCGTACTTATTTTGACGAATTAAACTTTTAGCTACTGTTGTAGACCAATCTCCGTATCCACTTCTATTGAATACAGGACCTGAAATTAAACATAATGGTTTGCTCATATTATTTATTAAATTGACCGTCTCTTTCTTTTATTAATTCCGTATATTTTTTATTGGGTGTAGGTATTCCGCCTAAACTATTATACAAAGATTCCATCGTGGACATTTGTTTACTAGCGACTGTAGATTTTTCTTTTTTTACGTCGGTACTACCAAATCCACCTTCTCCTCTTTCAGTACTGTCTAATTCATTTACCAAAACGAATTCTACATTTTCCACTTTGGTTACTTTGAGTTGACAGATTTTATCACCCTTTTTATATAGTTTATTACTATTAAAAATGCCTTCAATAAGGTTGTCTTTATTGATTCTATAATCTTCTGGTTGCCATAGATACTTAAAACGTAGTAATACTTCACCACGATAATCAGCGTCAATCAATCCAATACAATTAGCTAATACTAAATTGTACTTACTGACACTACTACGAGGAAACGCTAGAATATCATAGTCGATATCTGTATAACCATATCCACTATATGATCTTTCTTCTAGAACAGCTAGTTTGAGATTGGTACGATACTGAACATAATCAATTCGTTTATATGATCCGTTTTCATATTTTTCGCCAACTATTTCAGAATCACTCGTAGCGATTACATCATAACCTGTAGCACGTTCACTACCTTTCTTTGGTAGACTTTCTGCGTTTTGATAATCTTCGTTTTTTAATACTTGAATTTTCATAAAGCATTAATTTCTGATTTAATTTTTTCTACATCAATTTTGTGTAAATCGATTCCCATTTTGCCATTTGGTTGGTGTTTAATATCGTAACCTTCTTCTGTGAAGATATCAAAAGTTTTAATAGGTTTAAAATTATTAATAGTAAAATCCATTGCTTTGATGAATTGGTCACACATATTTTTACTATTAATTCCACCTTCATTCATAGCCCAAATTCTACCTTCAAGACCATATTTTTCACGCTTTTCTGATCCAACTAAATACCAATACATAATTGCATCTGCTATATCAGTATAATTTGTCAAATCGTCAATAATATATGGTGTTGGAGGACTACCTTGCATATTCTGTACTTTTGTCCAAATGGGTTTAACCCATTTACCGTGTTTAGTGTATCTGCCTGTACTGTTTGTGCCAAATTCTAAATTGAACTCGACTGGATTATTGTTATCATCTACGATTCCTAATTGATCTTGTAATCCACCTGTTACAGTTGCAATAATTGGAGTACCGCACATTATAGCTTCTGCGACACTTAATCCAAATCCTTCATTTGAACTTACATTTGCTAATACATCTGCTATATTGTAAAATGCACACATTTCTTCGGGTGTCCATCTTGATTCGTTCAATACCACTTTATAATCTGGACATATTGCTGTTATGGTCGCAACTAGATCGGTACCAGCTTCACATACTTTATCGGTATGCATAATTAACGCACATTTATCAGCTTGTTCTTTTGTTAGAGAATCACAAAAAGCTCTAAATGCCAGTATTAAATTGGCTGGATGTTTACGATGTGCATTTCTACTATTAAATGCTACAACAAAGTTGTATTCTTTATCACCAAATAATTCTTTTTTTAACTTTTGAATGTTTGAGTCTGAATTTTCTAATACTCGAAACTCATTACTATTGATTCCGTGTGGAACATAGTGTAATAAATGTTTTCCATTTACAGGCATATTAAACGTTCTCCTTTTTTATAATTTTTCCATCACTGTCGAAATCTCCATAAATACTGGTGCAATTTTCAGGACCAAGTACCCATTTATTGATATTATCTGTTTGTTTGCTAATTGCGAATAAAGCATCACAACATTTATAGAACGGTTTGTTCCACATTGGATATGGTAGATCATCCCAGATATCAAGATATGTTAGTGGAATTTTTTGTCTAATTTGATGTTCGATATTATATAACCATCCCCAAAAGCGGGGATCTGTAAAATGCATAATCGCATCTGGTTTTTCTAATGACATAATTTGAAACAAAATTTCTTCGTCTCCGTATCCATCTACAGGATAAAGTCGTAAATAGTTGTCAGTTCTACCGTTTAATTTATCCACGGCTTCTTTCATATCTACAATCTTACCCTGTTCGGGATGTTTAATTGCGCCTGCTATTTGTACCCAATCATAATGTTGTATAGTGCCTAACACAAGTTCTCTAGACATTGTTGCTATACCACTATGCATTCTTAGATCATCACTTAATAAAAGTATTTTTTTCTTCATTAAATTCCTTTGTAGATAACTGAAATGGTTTATTATAACTTAATTTTTGACAAACACTTTCACTAATTTCTGTCTGAAAAGTGTTATCGTTTAGATACTTTTCAAGACATTTATTAACAAAATCTTGAAAAGATATTTTACCTCTTATATTCAGTTCTTTAAACTGATTATATAATTCCTGATTTAATTTTACTGTCGTAACTACTTGTTCCATAACATATGTACATATATAGATATACATATATATTCGACATTTATTATAATTTAGTTGCTTTACCGTCGCAGATTTTTTTGTAATGTACACAGTACTTACAATTCTTTTTAGCATTGCCTGGTACTTTTATATACTGATTGGATTCGTTGTAATTACCATCTGACGTAAATCCATAATCAAGAAATTCTACAAATGATTTGATAGACTCTTTAATAATAGTTGGTCCCGCGGCTGGTTTAAATACTTGAATTCTACTTTGGGGAAAACTTACATTTTCATATAGTTTACGTTTAACAATAAAGAACTCCACTTCGATATTGTTGAGTGGTACGTTAAACTTTTTGCTATATACTGACTTGTATAGATGTAACTGTGCAAGTTTGCTTACATCTTCTTTCATATAACTGTTCCATCCATTACTAGATGTCTTGAAATCAATGATACGATAAATCTCTTTATCTTTTTCTTTTAAAACAATATCAATAAATCCAACGAATTCTACGTTATTTTTAATAGGAATTTCTAGTGGTATTTCAATACCAACCAATTCGTAATCTTTAGTTGGAAAATGTTTCAGTCTATTAGCACTTTTACAGAAAGTATCAATAATATCATTGCCATCAAATACGAAATCTGTAAATTCACTATCATCTACATCTTTTACCTTTTTGATTTCCTCATTAAACTTATCTAAGAACAACTTCTTGACATCCAATGAATCGGCGATACCTACACCCTCTTTATATAAGGCGGTAAGATAAGTTTGAAATGCGTGGTGAATAGCAGTTCCAAACGTGGTATTAA
>Ga0172365_10000705_pt1 | contig 23212 bp, 22 predicted proteins | sample LakKivSesite48cm_FD_114535 | JGI IMG/M metagenome (GOLD analysis project Ga0172365, IMG submission 114535) | Sediment microbial communities from Lake Kivu, Rwanda - Sediment site 48cm | ecosystem: Environmental > Aquatic > Freshwater > Lake > Sediment | place: Rwanda: Western Province, Lake... | reverse complement strand
TTATCTGAATGCTATCCCCAGGCCTGCAGTGGCTACCGAATAATCGGCATAAGTATAATCAAAATGAATGGTTATGATTGCCAGTTTAAACCGTACCCCCACATTGAGTCTTGGTTTTGTGATACTGCCGTCTTTGGCTTTAATTTTTATGTCAATAGGATTTTCCACAGCACTCTGGTTGGTAACGACGACAACACCCTGACCGGCCTGGTCAATAACAGTTGGAATAGGATACCAGCCGTTGGTAACCAGGTTTGTTTTTGCCATGCTGAAACCCACACCGCCATAAAAACATACAACAGGCAGGTTGGCACCAACAAGCAGGCTGGCAGTATGGGCCCTGGTCTGAAAATCCATGCTCTGTTTATTCCAGTCAATGCCTGTCGTCTGATCGATAACATATGAGCCAAGTGAAGCAGGGGTAATAGGATTAAATTTAGTATGCCACTTCAGGTTCGTAAAGCCATATTGTATGGCAAGCTGAAATACAGGAATCCTGCTTACAACAGGGATCCACTGCTTAAGGTCGTGTTTTATACCGATGCCCCAGAGGTCAACAGAGTTTTCCTTATCAGTTCCATACTTTATGGTAGGCATATACCGGCCATCTATCTCTATTCCTTTTATCAGGCCGACACCGGCAGAGATCATGGGTGAAGGGATAAATCCGAGCCCTGTTCCGGCAGGAAGCTTAAAACTTGTTACAGGGACATCACCAATAACGGGAAGATTCTGTTTATAACTAAGTGTTGGTCCGGATATTCTTTCGCCGGCAGCAGTCCGGGCTATATTATTATCATAGGTTGCATTCAGGCCCAGATCGCCAAGGTCATAGGTTTTTGCTGCGTCAGGAATAAAGGCCACACTGGTGGTAAATGTCACGTGGAAACCCAGGAGGTCATGTGTTTTGGCTGTATTGTACCAGCCACTGTTAAGATTGGCTCCCAGGGCTGTTGTAAATGGCCTGACATACTCCTGTAGTATTAGTTCTGCATCTGAAGTACTGGCAGACAGGAGATTGTTCAGTTTACCAAACTGTGCCTTGCCAGGGAATGATGTAAACAGCACAAGGACAATGACTATTATTGACCGTGATAAAAAGTTCTTCATAGCACGATGGATTTAATTTTACTTATCAGCTGCTAAGATAGTACATTATCATTTATCTGACAATAAATATAGTAGTAAACCCCAGCAAGCTCTACAAACTTTCTTCTGCAGCATGCTCTGGGGGAATTTAACCATACCTGTCTGACCGTCCACCGGCGGTTACGCCAACCGGCGGATTAAATTTATCTTAAAGATTACAAATAATATTATGCCTCAAATGCTGTATCTTAGCATATATTAAACCCTTATATGAAGATACCCAATCAACCGCTGGCAGACCGTATGAGACCCACAAACCTTGATGATTTTGTAGGACAGAAGCATCTTGTCGCTGAAGGCAAGGTGCTGAGGAAGATGATTGAGTCAGGCAAGCTGGCCTCTTTCATCATGTGGGGCCCTCCGGGAGTAGGAAAAACAACCCTTGCAAGGATCATTGCCAACCAGCAGAAAAGGCCTTTTTTCAGTCTGAGTGCCATAAGCTCCGGAGTGAAGGATGTGCGTGAGACGATTGAAAAGGCAAAAAAACAACAGTTTTTTGACCATCCGAGCCCTATCCTGTTCATTGATGAGATACACCGCTTCAGCAAGTCACAGCAGGACTCTCTGCTTGGTGCTGTTGAACAGGGAGTGATCCTTCTTATCGGTGCCACCACAGAAAATCCTTCCTTCGAGGTTATCTCCCCCCTCCTTTCGCGCTGCCAGGTTTATACGCTTGATGCACTGGGTAAGGATGATCTGCTTGCTCTGCTTGATAATGCTCTGGCAAAGGATTATTTTCTCAGGCAGGCAGATATTACCGTCAGGGAGCATGAATTGCTGCTGGCTTATTCGGGCGGTGATGCAAGAAAGCTGTTGAACATACTGGAACTTGTTGTCAATGACTATCTGGGAGAAGAAAGGGATGAAAAACTGAAGCCTGTGATTATTATCACCAATGACCTGGTCAGGGAAAAGGTACAGGAAAAAATGGCCCTGTATGACAAGGATGGTGATCAGCATTATGATATTATATCGGCTTTCATTAAAAGTGTCAGGGGAAGTGATCCCAATGCAGCCGTTTACTGGCTTGCACGGATGGTGGAAGGTGGGGAAAAGCCTGAATTTATCGCTCGCAGGCTGCTTATCCTGGCCGCTGAAGACATCGGGCTGGCCAATCCCAATGCATTGCTTCTTGCCACCAGCGCTTTTCAGGCAGTTCATATGGTCGGATGGCCCGAATCAAGGATTATCCTGTCGGAAGTTGCCTTGTATCTTGCCACATCACCAAAAAGCAATTCTTCCGTCATGACCATTGATGATGCGCAGGAACTGGTCAGGCAGACCGGTGATCTGAGTGTCCCTTTGCACATACGTAATGCCCCTACCAGCCTTATGAAAGAACTGGGATATGGAAAAGATTATAAGTATGCCCACAGTTATGAAGGTAATTTTGTCGATGATGATTTCCTTCCTGAAGATATACTCAACAAAAAAATATATGATCCCCAGGACAATACCAGGGAAAACGAGATCAGGCAAAGGTTGAGAAACTGGTGGAAAGAAAGATATGGATATTAATTGAAGACGGAAGTCCGAAGTCGGAAGACGGAAAAAAGATAAAAGAGAAGACGGAAGACTGAAGTCGGAAGACGGAAGGTAAGTTAACTTCGGACTTCGGACTTCGGACTTCCGACTTGGGACTTCCAACTGATTTGTTACAACTAAAATAATATTCTTAATTTTAAGGGACAATAATAATTGATGTTAACCGGTCTTCCCTATATAAATCATACTGAATCAGGCAATTTTTTTCTTATCGCAGGACCCTGTGTGGTTGAGTCGGAAAAGATGTGTATGGATATTGCCGAGAAAATCAAGATCCTCACTGATAAGTTCCGGATTCCTTATATTTTTAAGGCCTCTTACCGGAAGGCCAACAGGTCTAAGCTGGATTCTTTCTCAGGTATCGGTGATACTGAAGCGCTTTCGATACTGGCCAGGGTCAGGGAGACATTTCAGGTGCCAGTAATTACTGATATTCATGCTGCAAGTGAAGCACTTTTTACTTCAGGATATGTAGATGTTTTGCAGATCCCTGCATTCCTTTCCCGGCAGACCGATATACTGGTTGCAGCAGCAAAAACCGGCAAGTATATAAATATCAAGAAAGGACAATTCTCTGCCCCTTCCTCCATGCAGTTTGCTGTTGATAAAATTGTCCAGTCAGGCAACAGGAATATTATTCTTACCGACAGGGGAACCATGTTTGGCTACCAGGACCTTATCGTCGATTTCAGGGGTATACCACAGATGAAAAAGACAGGATTTCCAGTTGTCCTGGATGTTACCCATTCCCTGCAACAGCCAAACCAGCCATCGGGTGTCAGTGGCGGCCTTCCCGAGATGATAGAGACACTGGCCAGGGCAGGTATTGCCACCGGAGCAGACGGGATATTCCTCGAAACACATCCTGATCCGATGAATGCACTTTCGGATGGGGCAAACATGCTGCACCTTTCTTTGCTTGAGAACCTGCTCAATAGTCTCGTCCGGATACAATCTGTTATCAACGAGCTGAAATAGATCAATTTTATTTTTTCACATTAACACATTCATTATGAAAAAACTATTATTAGTCTTCCTCAGCCTGACCATTACGGCCGGCACATACCTGTCAGCACAGAATCCGGGACCGGATGAGATACTGGCAAAATATTTTGAAACCATAGGTCAGGAAAACCTGTTGAAAGTGCAGACCCTAACCGTCAAGGGTAATTTCATGCAAATGGGAATGGAACTGCCTTACAAGATCATTCAGAAACGTCCGGCACAATTTTACCTTGAGATTGAGATACAGGGTGCAAAAATGAAACAGGCCTATGACGGTGTTAACGGCTGGATGCTTTCACCCATGTCAGGTTCGATGGAGCCAAATGATATCACCGGGCCGGAATTGAAAATCATAAAAGAACAGGCAGATATCGACGGGTACCTGTGGAAATGGAAAGAGATGGGGTTTCAGCTTGAGCTGGTCGGCACAGAAGAGATGGAAGGTTCAAAGGTCTATAACCTTAAGCTGACAAAAGAAGGTGGAGATATTGATAATTTTTATATCGATGCAGATAATTATGTCCTGCTGAAACTGAAGAACAAGATTATCATACAGGGGACCGAAATGGAACAGGAAACCCTTTACAGCAACTATAAACCTGTTAAAGGTTATCTGCTTGCCCATAATATGGACCAGAGGATGAACGGGCAAACCATGACCACTATCACGGTAAGTGAGGTTTTGTTCGATGAGCCTGTATCAGATTCCCTGTTTGTTAAGCCTGTGGCTGCTGAATAAAACTGGGAATTAAATACTGCAGACCTAGTGTCGTTTTCTTACAAAACAGTTATTTTATTCATTACAGGATCTTTTCCTTCTGATGCTTTATACCTTAAATTAATATCTCTTCAGGCATAAATAATTAAGAGCATATGATATCAAATATCAGTTTTTGCAGGGTAACGATAACTGTGCCGGTTACGCTATAATTCATTTTTTAAACAATAAAACGGTATGATTACAAGAAATCTTTTTATTGCATTCGTTTTGGTCTCATTTCAAGTCTATATCGGCTGTATGGTTGCATGGGCACAGACCCCGGAAATAAATTCAAACACTTTCGGTGGCCTGGAGGCGAGGCATATCGGTCCGGCTGTGATGAGTGGAAGAATAACATGCATTGATGCCCTGGCTTCCGATCCCCGTACAGTCTGGGTGGGATCGGCCAGTGGTGGTCTGTGGCGCAGTACCAATGGCGGAGTTAAGTTCAAGCCTGTTTTTGATGAATATACCATGTCAATCGGTGCAGTGGCCATCACCCAGACGCATCCCGATACTGTCTGGGTAGGAACCGGTGAACCCTGGACCAGGAACAGCGTTTCGGTCGGGACAGGTATTTATAAAACAACCGATGACGGTGCTACATGGAAGAATAAGGGATTGAAAGATTCGGAAAGGATTGCCAGAATCGTTATCCACCCCGGGGATCCAAACACAGTATATGTTGCTGCACTGGGACATTTATGGGGACCAAATGAGGAACGGGGTGTTTTTAAAACCACAGATGGAGGGGAAACCTGGAAAAAAGTGCTTTATGTTGATGCGAATACCGGCTGCTCTGATATAACCATCGATCCCGGGAACCCAAATATCCTCTTTGCAGGTATGTGGGAATTCAGGAGGAAAGCTTATCATTTCAATTCCGGCGGACCGGGAAGCGGTCTGTATAAATCAACTGACGGAGGTGAGACATGGACAAAGATCACAACAGGATTGCCTGCAGGTAACCTTGGCAGGATATCTGTTGCCATTTCGCCGGTCAATACCGATATCGTTTACGCACTGATAGAAGCTAAAGCCAGTGGTTTATACCGTTCAGATGACAAGGGAGTGTCATGGAAAATAGTCAATAAGACACTGGCCATGGGAGAAAGACCATTTTATTTCTCCCAGATCTACCCTGACCCGGTGGATACCTTCAGGGTCTATAAACCAAGTTACGTCCTGAATGTCAGTGAAGATGGCGGGGAAAAGTTCAGGGAAGCATATATCGATGGCGGCAGTGTGCATGTAGACCATCATGCTTTCTGGATCGCTCCCGGTAACAACAAAATACTGTACCTGGGAACAGATGGGGGCCTGTACATCTCCAATGACCAGGGCAGCTCATTCCTACGTGCAAACAACCTGCCGGTTTCCCAGTTTTATAAAGTGTCTGTTGATATGGAAAGACCTTATAATGTTTATGGCGGTTTACAGGACAACGGTTCATGGGTGGGGCCAAGCCGCAGTGTCAATGGCATTGAAAACAGTGACTGGAATTATGTCGGTTTTGGTGATGGTTTCTCTGTCTTTCCTGACAAGGGGAACCATGACATAGTTTATTTCCAGTACCAGGGTGGTAATTATTACAGGCGGTATATCAGTACAGGGGAGGAAAAGCTGATAAAACCGTTCAAGGAAAAAACAACAGAAGATCTGCGGTTTAACTGGGATGCAGCTATTGCTTTCAGTCCTAGATTTAATACGATGTATGTAGGTGCACAGTACCTGTACAGGTCAGAAAACAGGGGTGACACATGGGAGAGGATATCTCCTGATCTGTCCACTGATGATCCTCTTAAGCAAAAACAGGAAGAATCAGGTGGTCTTACCATAGACAATTCAACAGCTGAAAATCATTGTACCATTTTCACCATTGCCGAGTCACCGCTAAATCCGAAACTGATATGGGTGGGTACCGATGACGGTAACATACAGGTAACCAAAGACGGGGGCAAAAACTGGTCCAATGTAGTCAGTAATATAAGCGGATTGCCACCTAACACTTGGTGTTCGAGCGTTTGCCCGGGCCGTTTTGCTGAAGGTACCTGTTATGTAACCTTTGACGGGCACCGTAATGATAATAAAACCCCATATGTTTATAAAACAACGGATTACGGGCAGACATGGACAAGCCTGGCAGATGCAAACATAACGAGTTACTGTTACAAGATCATCGAAGATCTTGACAATCCCAACCTGCTGTTCCTGGGTACCGAATTCGGGCTGTTTATATCCATTGATGGCGGCAAGGTGTGGGCACAGATGAAAGGTAACTTGCCAAATGTGTCGGTCATGGATATGGTCATACACCCGCGTGAGCACGATCTTGTTCTGGCAACGCATGGCAGGGGTATCATTATTATAGATGACATAACCCCGCTGCGTCATCTTTCAGAAGAGGTGCTCCGCTCAGACCTTGCTTTTCTTGAATCACGGCCATACACCATGAGCACTTTCGGGGGCAGAGCCAGTGAGGTGAACGATGATGAGTTTGTAGGAAGGAATCCTGCCAATGCAGTCAATATTGTATATTATCTCAGTAAGCGTCATATTTTCGGGGACATGTCAATAGAGATCTATGACAGCCTGGGGAACAAAATCAAAAGCCTGCCGGCAGGAAAAAGAAAAGGTATAAACCGGGTGATCTGGACTCCAACGCGTAAGCCGCCCAGGGTGCCGCAGTCAAATGTCCTCAGTGCCGAAGCTATTTTTGGTCCTCCTTTTCCTCCCGGAGATTACACTGTGATGGTACTGAAAGGTGATAGTATCTATAAGACCACCATCTCTATCCTTCATGATCCTTATTCACCACACTCACAAGAAGACCAGGACCTGGAGATTCTGAAAGTGAATGAAGCATATGATCTACTGGAAAACCTGGCATACCTCGACAGGAGGCTCACCGATGCTATTCAGCAATCGGCAGCCCTGGCAACTGATCCGGCTGTTTCCTCATCACTGAAAAAGAAGATTACAGCCTTCTCGGATGAGCTGACCGCCATAAGGAAAAAACTCCTTGTTACAAAAGTTGGCGATATACGCGGGGAGCAGCAGCTCAGGGAAAAGGTTTCGGAATTATACAGTGCCATAGGGAACTACAGGGGCAGACCTACACAATCACAAATAGACCGGCTGGCTGATCTCCAGGGCGAAGCAGGTAAGATGAAAGCTGATGTCGATGACATATTCACGAAATACCTGGCATCTATAAACCAGCAGATTGAAAAAATAAAACTTAAGCCGATAAAGATCACCACCAGGGAAGCATTCGATGCAGAGGGTGAGGAACAGTGATCATAATTGGTCACATCCCCCAAAGATCAGAGAAAGGATTCTTATAAATATATAAAAGGACAGGAGCTTAGTTGCCTAAGCTCCTGTTTTGCAAGTAAGCCTGTAAGCCAGGTTCTGTCTCCCCTGAAGGATTTCTATCATTTATCTGTGCGACCTACCCCCCGGCATCGGGCGAGCAACCCTAAACTACCGGTATACTTGGTCTTACAACCCACAAGACGAACGGCTGCCACGATCACCCGCAGCACCGGTGAGCTCTTACCTCACCTTTTCACCCTTACCTCACATCACTGTAAGGCGGTTATTCTCTGTTCCGCTACTATGCCCTCACGAACATCTTCCTTTCAGAAGTGTGGTGCTCTGTGTTGCCCGGACTTTCCTTCCCGAAAAAATCGGAACGATAGAACGGCTTACTTGTACCTGCAAATATACACAATATTGACCACAGGTGCATTATAATTATTTTGTACTTTTAAAGGTGTGGCTAACCTAAAGATCAGCGATTATGATTATCCTCTTCCCGCGGAGAGGATTGCCAGATATCCTCTCAAAGAAAGGGATCAGTCCAGGTTGCTTATCTATTCCGGAGGTAATATTTCTCACACAATTTTTACAAATATTGCCGATTATATTCCCGGTGATCAGCTAGTGGTTTTCAACAATACAAAAGTCATACAAGCCAGGCTTAAGTTTGTGAAAAAAAGCGGGGCGCATATTGAAGTTTTCTGCCTGGAGCCGGCTGATCCACCTGATTATGAGTCAGCTTTCAGCCAAACAGGATCATGCATATGGAAATGCCTTATCGGTAATGCGGGAAAATGGAAAAATGGCGCCCTCACCATGCCCATAACCAACGGATCACAAATCCTGCTCTCTGCAGAAAAAACAGGGCGGGATGGTGATACCTTCCTGGTTCATTTTTCCTGGACCCCTGCCAGTCATACGTTTAGTTATATCCTTGAAGCAGCAGGTTTGACCCCTATCCCACCCTACCTGGAAAGGGATCCCGAACTGTCGGATAAAATTAATTACCAGACCATCTATTCAAAAGTCGATGGTTCGGTTGCTGCGCCCACTGCTGGTTTTCATTTTACGAGGAATGTGCTTGACAGCCTCACCAACAGGGGTATGCGGATCATGGAAACCACATTGCATATCGGGGCAGGAACATTCAGGCCGGTACTCGGTGATGATATCGCTTCACACATCATGCATAAGGAACATTTCTATTTTACCGCTGAAATGCTGGAGACATTGCTGGACTACCGGGGCAGAATAACTGCGGTGGGCACAACTTCTGTGAGGATACTCGAAACCATTTACTGGCTGGGTGCGAAGGTACTGGCAGGATTAACCGATATAAACAATGGGCTGTTTCTTGACCAGATGGACGCCTGCAGGCTGCCGGATCATTATACTTTTCAGGAAAGCATTGAAGGACTGTTGAGGAAATTCAGGCAGGACAGGATCAGCAAGGCTGAAGGTCAGACACAACTGATGATCCTTCCCGGCTACCGGTTTCGTACTGTTGACAGAATCATTACCAATTTTCACCTGCCAAGAAGCACCCTCCTTCTGCTGATAGCTGCCTTCGTGGGTGATGACTGGAAAAAGATTTATCGCTATGCCCTCGATAATGATTTCCGTTTCCTCAGTTATGGGGACAGCTCGCTGCTAAGTATTTGATGGTTGCATAAAAACCACTACTTTTATCGTAAATCCTTAATATTTAAGGATTGCTCGTATCGCAGGATAATTTTCAAAGGGCAAATTCACTTTTATTTTAAATCGCAGCTTACGAAAACTCAATAATAAATCGATCTGGCAACCGATCAATGACGAGGTTTTCACTGATTATTTTCATATTTAACCTGCTCGCTATGAATTCTTTCGGGCAAAATATCAAGCCGGTCCGGACCTTTGACGATTCACCTAATAAATATGATTTAGAAAATCATGGGTATCTGCTGATCATCACCGAGTCATTGGATTCGTTCAAATTGCCTATTCTTATTGCCAAATCATTCTTTCCTGAACTGGATAGTACAAAAATCAAGGTCCATGCAAAAAGGTTAAGTAACTCCATCAACGCCACTACCAGGCCGGCAATTTTTTCCATGATCTTCAAGGGAAAAAGCAACCGTACATATGTCATCAGGGTGAATAGCTCATTAAGAAAAGAAAAACGAAAGATCAATGGTGTTCCCTTTAATGCACTGATAGGATTATTCGGGCACGAAATCAGTCATATATTGGACTATACAGGCAGGACCAACTGTCAGATGTTCAGGTTAGGTTTAAGTTATTTGAACAGGAAATCCAAGGAACAATACGAAAAGAGTGTTGATCAGATCACTATTGAGCGGGGTTTAGGCTGGCAATTGTACGACCTGGTTAATTATATATTAGCGGATTCGGAACGTACTGAAGATTATAAAAAATACATGAAGGATATTTACCTGGAGCCGTCAGAAATAGAATCATTAATAAAAGCCGATCCTCAATACAAAGATATCGGGACAAAATAAAACCGGAATATAAAAAATCATTGCTCAACTATGCTGTTGGCTTTTTCTTGCATGGTTTTCCATTTTCTCCCTGATGCAGGCTGAGAACTTATCAATATCCTCTTCGGTGGTATCGTAGGAGCACATCCACCTGACCTCAGAAGTCGATTCATCCCAGACATAAAAGAAATATTCCTTCTGCAGCGGGGCAATTATTCCGGGAGGCAGAATAGCAAAAACCGCATTGGCTTCGACTTTTTGCGTTATCCTGATCCCCGGGATGGTCCGTACCTTTTCCTCCAGCAATCGTGCCATCCTGTTAGCATTTCTGGCGTTCTCCAGCCAGAAATCATCTTTTAAATATCTGTCAAACTGTGCAGCAATGAACCGCATCTTCGAAGCAAGCTGCATGCCCTGCTTTCTGAGGTATTTGAAATTCTCGGCCAGTTTACTATCGAAAAAAATGATGGCTTCACCGTACATCAAACCGTTCTTTGTACCGCCAAAAGACAATACATCAATGCCTGTGCCTGCAGTAAGTTCTTTAAGGCTTGTATCAAGGCTTGCGGCTGCATTACTTATTCGTGCCCCGTCCATATGCACGAACATATTTTTACTGTGTGCATAAGCGGTTATCTGACGTATCTCATCAGGCTTATATACAGTACCCATTTCCGTGGCCTGGGTAATCGAGATCACCCGCGGTTGTGAGTGATGCTCAAAACCAATATCATGAATATGCCTTCTTATCCCTTCCACAGTTATTTTGCCATCTGTTGTGGGGACAGTGAGCAGCTTGCAACCTGTCCATTTTTCCGGTGCCCCGCATTCATCCGTCTGCATGTGTGCTGTCTCCGCACAGATGATCGAATGGAAAGGCCTGGTGAGCGCACCCACTCCAAGGACATTGGCAGCAGTTCCTATGAACACAAAATAAGCTTCCGTTTCGGATCCGAAGGTTTTTTTCAGGCAATCAAGGGCCTGGCGGGTATAAGGATCATCTCCGTATGCTATAACATGCCCTTCATTGATCTTTTCGATAGCTTTAAGTATTTCCGGATGCACCCCGGCATTATTGTCACTTGCAAAACCTCTTTTGTTCATAATTGTCATAAATTAAATCCGGGAACTATGCGTCAATAAGTTTCTAATATATGCTTTTAATTAATTTTATTCCGCGGCAAAAGTCGTGAAAATGATAATTTTAGGTTAAAAATTTTCATTTTCCTCTTTTTTTAGGTATTTTACGTTTTTTATAAGAAATCTTTAACTGACCTGTTGTGCTATTCACGATTAAGAGATATATAACCAGGTTTACCTGTGTCCGCTCCGGAGACCCGGATATCAATAAAAACTGCATCTTTCATAATGCAGATTATCTGATAGCACAGCGTATTAATGTCACTTCTATCTCGCATTAATACCATTCCTGACTTTAATTAATGCCAAATCATCTGATCAGAGTTGATTCTATGGAGACCAAGAAACATACAGGTATCAAGCAGCTGTTAGTCAATGAATGCCAGATAATTCAGCAAAAAGTCGTTGACAGTTCAAAGGCTGCCATGAATGAAGCGCAGGTTGCCCTGAATGAATACGGTCCCAACAAAGACAGGTATGATTCTTTCAGGGATCAGCTGATCAGCCGTCGGGATATGTTTGCAGGCCAGTACCAGAAGACACTTGCTGAATACAGTGTGCTTACCCGTATTAATCCGAACGCAAAAAATGAGTGTGCCGAGTTCGGTGCCGTAATCATCACCGACAAATCCAACTTCTTCATTTCTATAAGCCTTGGCAAAGTGACAATAAACGGAGAACTGTTCTATGCCATTTCTCCCAATGTGCCACTTTATAAGGTCATGAAAGGAGTGAAAAAAGGTGATACGTTTGAATTCAACAAACAGAAGCACCGGATTCTCGAGATATATTAACGTATCCTGCTCTCCCGGGTTGATTTTCAGCCACCGGAACTGGTAAAATCACGAATAAACAACCTGACAGCAACCGGTTACCCCTGTAAAAACCAGTAATAATTTTTTCCCTCAATGTTGTACTATGAAAAAAGAATCAAGATATATGCACATAATTGAACAGATGGAAGGATTAATTAAGAAAACCTCTGACCCTATAGCCAGGATGGCAACTGCTGCTTCCCTGTTGTTTCACAAAATGGAAGGGTTTTCATGGGTGGGATTTTATATTCTCAGGGATGGGGAACTGGTGGTGGGTCCATACCAGGGACCCCTTGCTTGCCAGGTCCTGGAAAAAAACAAAGGGGTATGCTGGGCATCAGTTAACAGGACGGCAACCATCGTTGTGCCTGATGTACACAGGTTCCCGGGTCATATTGCCTGTGATTCCCGGACAAATTCAGAAATAGCTGTTACTGTAAAAGACAAGAAGAACAAAATTGTTTCGGTACTGGATGTGGACAGCCGGGAGCATGATCATTTCAACAAACTTGATGCAAGGTATCTCGAAAAGATCGCTTCCCTTATATTTGACTGAAAGTATTATACCCTCTTCAGTTTCTCAATGATCGCAGCAATTTTGTCTATGCTGTATGGTTTTGTAAGCAGTTCATCAAACCCGACATTCTGAAAATCCTCAAAGAACAACTGTGGGTTGTGGGCGGTGAGTGCCACAATGGGTACTTTATTTTTGGGAGGATCGAAATTTTCCTTTATAAACTTTGTGGTTTCCAAACCGTTCATGACAGGCATCTCAATATCCATCAGTATAAGATCAAAATCTTCCTTCAGAAGTGCTTCCACAGCCTCTTTCCCGTTTTTAACCTGCACATATTCATGACCAATATTTTTGATCACCTCTGTCAGGAGTAAGCGATTAGTAAAAATATCATCAACGATCAGGATTTTCATTAATTGAAAACTAGTTCCATTTCTCCGGTAAAAATAATGATTTAAAAATGCTATCCCAGCTCACTTAATGTTTTTATGATATCCATGCTCAATATCTCGACACGTGATCCGTCAAGGTTAATAATTTTGTCATGCTTGTATTCAGAGAGGGTCCGGATAAAACTCTCTTTGGTAGTGCCGGCCAGTTCAGCAAGTTCCTTCCTGGTAAGCGGGAATGTAAATCTGGTGCTATTATATATTTCATTCGAAAAATACAATAAAACATCTGCAAGCCTTCCTGGCAATTGCTTGTGCGTCTGGCTTAATAAACGATTGAAGATGTACAGTCCTTCCCGGCTAATAATGTTGATTATCTGCAGTCCGAACCTTCCATTATTAATGAGGACATTCCTGAAAGCATTAATATCGATCATGCACACTTCAATATCTTCAATCGCTGTGGCAGAGTACTGATATATCTGGTCGCCCATAACAGACAATAAACCAATGAACTGTCCTTTTTTCGCCAGCTTCAGTATAACCTCTTTTTCTTTCCTGCTTTCCTTAACAATCTTGACCAATCCGTTTAATATCAGAATAATATGTGATGTGCGGGCAGATTGCCTGAATATTATTTCCTTTTTCCTGTACCGGATAATGTTACTTTGTTTTATTAAAAGATCCATCTCACTGTCAGTCAGGAGATGTCTGTACGGCAGAATATCAAAGCAGGAGCTGCTATTGAACACTGGCTGGATCAAGGTTTAAACATTTATAATAAAAATATAAAAAATACCGATTCATATATTACTGTGTCACTGAAAGCATGCTTGCAAAATCCGGTAATGATGATCTACATCATTGATATTGGGTAATTTATCTCATTATGCGAGTCCCCTGCAGTATTTTAAAGATCGTATCTTTGTTTACAAATCAGATATAATTAAACGGTCATGGACAGCTGTGAAAAAAAAATACTAGTTGTTGATGATTCGAACACAAATGTTGTATTGCTCGATGCAGTTCTTACAAACAAGGGGTACAAAATCCTTACGGCACTGAGTGTCAAGGAAGCTATTTCAATACTCTCCCGGGAGACACCCGGATTAATACTCCTTGATCTGCTGATGCCCAAGGTCAACGGCTATGAATTCCTGGCGGACATTAAAAGGAATGAATCAACAAGAAACATACCTGTTATTGTCATTTCTGCTGTAACAGATATCAGGGATATACAAAAATCAAAAATGCTTGGAGCAGATGATTATATAGAAAAACCCGTCAATCTGGATATTCTTCTGACAAAAATTGAATCAAAGTACCGGAACTGAGATGTCCACATTCATCCTCATAAAAAACACCTCCCCTCTCATAACAGGTGCTGATTACCTGATCATCCGGTTATGCATTTTTTCCTATTATTAACGACAGAGAAAAAATATTGAGTAAATTTATCCTGTTGTGCAATCCACTGCAGCTGTAATATATTGCATAAGAGAATATTTTTATTGCTGTCATTATAAGAAATAAGGATTTCATGGATACCCCCAGGAAGGACGATATTATTATCCGCTTCACCGTATATGGCCTGCTGATTGGATTATTCTTCCCTGCGGGTGCACTGCTCCTGGCCACTCTGCTCGGAGAAGTCAATTTCAGCTTGCAAGGGCTGGCATTCCTGCACAGGGTCTTCCCTGCACAATATTTTATAGATATTGTACCTTTTTGTTCTGCCCTGGCCGGTTATTATCTTGGCATGAGCATATACGAAGGGCGGCAAAGCCTTTTCCAGGTCCATAACCTTAACACGGGGAACTCTCTGAAAATCTCCGCATTTGTGAATAAACTGATCCATAATGAGCTGGATGCAGAATATAACCTGGAAGACAGGCAGGATATCCTGGGTGAGTCACTGATCAAATTACGCGATAATGTGAGAAAGAACCAGGAAGAACAGGCCAGGAGGAAGAGAGAAGATGATCAGAAAAACTGGGTTTCAGCAGGACTGGCAAAATTTGCTGAATTATTGAGGATGCATGGGGATGATATGGAAGAGTTTGCTTTTAATATCATTTCCAACCTCGTCAAGTATCTGTCTGCCAACCAGGGGGGATTTTACCTCGCAGAAGAAGAGGAAGTGACAGGCAGGTATTTCAGTATGAAAGCCTGCTATGCCTATGACCGCAAAAAATTTACAGACAAAAAAATAAGATGGGACGAAGGGCTTATTGGCACCTGTGCCATGGAACGTCAGAGTATCTATATATCGGAAATACCTGATGGTTATCTGACAATTACTTCAGGCCTGGGCTATGCTGGCCCCAGGTACCTTCTTATTGTTCCTCTGATCATCCAGACTGAGATTTTTGGCATGATTGAAATCGCCTCGTTTCATGCTATCGAAACCTATCAGATCCGGTTCGTCGAGAGTGTGGCTGAAAGCATAGCTATGACACTCTCCGGGCTGAAGAGCAGCATCAGGACTGCTGAACTACTTAAAGCTTCAAGGAAACAGGCTGAAGCACTTGCCTTCCAGGAGGATAAGATGAGGAGGAATATGGAGGAATTGAAGATGATCCAGGAAGAAGCAGCACTCCAGGCAGAGAAGTTTATCAGTTTCACCAATTCGGTAAATCATACTCTTATCCGGGCTGAATATGCAACTGACGGAACTCTGCTGTATGCAAATACAAAATTTCTCAGGATGCTCGGATATTTCAGCAACAGCGAGGTGGAGGGTCAGCATATTTTCATGTTTATTGATAAAAAGGACCAGGAGTGGTTCAAAGAGATCTGGGAAAGGCTGTCCACAGGAGGGAAGCATTATGAAGGATATATGAAGCATGTTACCAGGCAGGGACAGGATTTGTGGACCATGGCTACCTATACCTGTGTAAGGAAAGAAGATGGATCGGTTCAGAAAATTCTCTTTCTTGCCATTGATACCACCGAACAGAAAAAGCAATCCCTGGATTACGAAGGACAGATTGATGCTATTAATCGGCTGAATATCAGTGCCCAGTTTGCCCCGGACGGCAAATTCATCAGCTGCAACGAGTTGTTTCTCGAGACCATGAAATACACCCGTAAAGAACTCGAACGCATGAGCGTTTTTGATTTCTTTGACAAGAAAGATATAGAAAATTTCAGCGAAGTATGGGAAAATGTTGTCAAAGGTATCCCATACAGGGGACAATTAAAAAACCTGACGCGGTACGAGGATGAAAAATGGTTTCGGGCAACATATTCTGCTGTAAATGATATGTATGGTGAAGTGGCAAAAGTCATTTACCTTGCAAATGAGATCACCAGCGAGCGGTTGATGGAAATAGAAAGCCGCAGGCAGACAGACAAGCTGAAAATACAGGAAGAAAAGCTGAAGCTTACAGGTTTTGAACAGAAAAAGAAACTGGAGCAGACAAAGTTAGAACTGGCTGCAGAGTACGCCGCGATAGAAAAAGAAAGAAGCCGGTTTATGCAAGTCCTTGACGGACTCCCCGACCTTGTGCTGACTATTGATCAGTCAGCCAATATCATTTATATCAATCCTGCTGCTGAACGATTCTGGCAGATGCAGAAGAACCAGGTTATCGGCAAGTCAGTTCACAGGTTATTCCCTGGTGACGCAAGCAAGTATGATGTGCTTATCATAAATTACCTGTCTCCGGGAGTAACGAAAATCACAGGCGAAAAAAGAAGGGTCAGGATCATGAATAACAAGGGGAAATGGATCGGTACCGATATGATAGTGACTATCTCTGAAGTGAAAGATGAGGTGAGTTATACTGCAGTCTTTTCCAAGCTACCTGTTTAACGGATGCTGATCACGTCGTTTGACGGATATTTTTACCAACCCGGCAAAGATAATATGATAATCCAGGCCGCAGAATACCCTGGTCTATGCATTGGTAACTGGTTCCTGCTTCAGGAAATTGTAAGCCGAAAAGCCGATAATAATAAATTCCTCTCTCTGTATCTGTAATTACCTGACTTGATTTTTCCAGGAATTGGTTCATCGGTAAAACCATCTCCGGAAATTGGAAAAGACCGAGCATACCAATGCAATTATCAGTCCAAGGAGGGTAACACGGTCAACCCACACCTGGTTGCATTCATACCCGGTAATCCTGTCAGCAAGGTATTTGATATAGGATGCCGGAAGATTATAATGTCCCAGCTTCCTCAGGACGGAAAAATGCCATTCGGTAAGAGGACAAAAGCCAAATCCATAAAAAATACCAAGTATTGTCCAGGATCCGGCAGTCAGTATTATCAGAATAAGATTCACAAGCCTTGTCCTTTTCCATATCCATCCGAACAGGATGAAAAAGATCAGCAAGGTATGAAAGACCAGAAAAAATGTATCGGCAATTCTATAGAGGGTCATAAAAATTTAATAAATTGAAACCAGATAGTCTGATTAAAACAGACGATGAGCAGGATTTATAATAACCTTCCCCTGATGTAAAACAATTTCATGTCATTTAAAATATTACCACTTGGTAAAACATTACAATATAAGGATTGACGGACGAGTACAGGGTGTGGGCTTCAGGTATGCAGCACGCAACATAGCAAGATCATATGGCATAAATGGTTTTGTTCGCAATGAGCCTGACGGGACAGTATATATCGAAGCAGAGGGTGAGGAAAAGAACCTGAACAGGTATCTTGCCTGGTGCAGGAAAGGGCCATCAATGAGCTATGTTACGGAAGTCAATTTTGAAGAAGGGGAAATAAAGCCCTTCCCTTCATACTTCTCAGTTGATTTTTAAAAATAGCAGGCTCGTTGCTTTTAGTACCTGTTTCTAACCGAATTTATACCTTTTGACAATCTTTTCCCTGATGATCCATTTGCATTCCAGTCCTTGTTCAAAAACCACAAGATCCCCTGCCTGAAATTCAATTGATTCACCAGTGCTGGCGACAACGGAAGCTTTCCCTTCCAGAATATAACAGGTCTCTTTCTCGTCATAGAACCATGGAAACTCAGATGGCTCTTTCTGCCAGATGCCCCAGTGTTCCGTCTGCCTGATCTCGGTATCTGAAGGTTTTTTCCTTGACATCATAATCATGTGATTTATAAGGTTTAGATATCAATCAGTTCAGAGGTTCGTACCCAGCCCTGGTTGCCATCGGCAATTTTTATTTCACGCCATTCGCTCAGGCTGTCAACAACTGTCACTTTCGTTCCTTCATGGAGCTGGAAAATATCCGTACCACTGTCATCGGGAGAGCTCTTCACAGTAACTGAAGGAACCTGTATTAATGCCGTATGATGCCGGGTGTCTATTTTTTTCCTCTGCCAGGCAAAGGTGAAATTTACTGATGAGATGATGATCAGCAGAACAGCCAGCCAGAATGATAATTTCCTAAGCATGAGCCTGCGGCTGAACAGATAAACCAGGAGGAAAAGCAGGGTAAGTATAAAACTGACGATACTGATCATTGCCCAGGTATCGGAACGGACAAGCCTAATAATAGATTCCATCCATTGCCTGAGGATGAAACCGGGAATTGCATCAATTTTATCCGTAACAAATGTCCTTGCCAATTGAAGATTATGCTGAATATCCTTGTCCTGAGGATCAATGATGGAAGCCCTTTCATAATTAAGAAGGGCAAGAGTAATCCGGTGGGTCTTGAAATATGCATTTCCCAGGTTGAAATACAACTCTGCAGAAGCGTATCCTGAATCAATCACTGCCTCATATAATTCTATAGCTTTCTCGAATTCGTTGCCGGAGTAAAATTCATTACCCTTTTTTACAAGCGATGACAGGTCTGCAGCAAATACTGTGGCTGGCAGGAATATACAGGTTAATAATATAAAGAATGCTTTTCTGATCATCTCTTAAGAGTTTTTTCGAGATCACTGAGGAATTGTACCGCATCAGCATAGACTGCTTTCATATCAGAAACCTGGTCCACGGGTGAATAACGAGCCATTTCGCAGGTATGTATCAGATCCATCAGCCTGTTAATAATCTCATTATCAACGCTATTTTCTTCCAGTAATGTTGTGATTCGTTCCTTGGATAACTCTGCAACAGGAAGGTTCAGTTTATCTGAAAGATATCCTGAGAGAGCATTGAGGACAGATTCATAAAACAATTCTTTTTCTCCGGTCTTATGGTAACCTGAGGCTGCCTTTAGCCTTTTCCGTGCCAGCTTGTTGGCCCTTCTGTTCTTTATCATCTCGACATTTTGCATACGTTTGATATGTGTACGGCGCAGAATAACGATAAAGAGGAAGATTGCAAGAGCCAGGGCGTAGGTCAGATAAAAATGCATGGAGCCAAACAGGTATCGGTTTATCGGGAAAAGATCGGAAGCACCTTGTTTTATATACAGGATATCTGTTCCAATCTGCTGGTATTCTTCTTTTTTCAATCCACTGGTCACGCTGGTCGCAACCTCATCAGCACCTTTGGCAATATTCAGATTATATTCCTGGCTTGCCAGGCTTTTATAACTGTTATCAGCCAGGTCAAAATAGGAAAACTGTACAGGAGGAAGCCTGTATTTGCCGGCATGCCTGGGGATAAGCAGATATTCAAAAGTTTTGCTTCCGGTTTGTCCGCTTTCTGCATTCTGAACGTTGGTGGTTACTTTGGGATCATACGTCTCAAAATCAGGAGGGAAATTAATATGGGGAGCTTCAACCAGCTTGATGTTCCCGTTACCGGTGATGGATATCCTGAAAGTGATCGCATCATTTGTCACAGTCTCCGTCTTATCGATTGTGGCAGACATTTTTACCTGGCCTACCGCACCCGTAAATGAAGAAGGCACATTACCAGGGAGAGGCATAACTTTGATGGCGACCGGTTTTGAGACAAGGGGTTTGGAAACATTGGTATAATTTGAAAAGAAATCATCCCATATTCCTCCGCCACCGCCAACCCGCTGTCTTACAAATGTCTCCAGCTCGAATGGTTCAATGGTTATCTCTCCTGCCCGCTGGGGGAACAATAAGACCTTTTTAATAACCCCGGTATTATAGATGACGCCACCGACATTTTCCCTTTCCAGTGATATCTGGGAAGGCATGGGAATATCCTGGGACCAGAAGCCGTTGAAGTCAGGAATATTAGTCTTGCCCAACCCTGTAACATCCAGCCTGGTATAAAGTTTAAGAGTCGCTACCAGGTGCTGACCAAGATAGACACTGTTTCTGTCGGTCAGAATTTTAACAAATATCTGGTCTGATGGTGCCGTAACATTTTGTGAACCAGGGGCTCCCTGATTAACCTGGGGCTGGGCAGGAGCGGTAGCATCTTTTATAACTTCCACCTGAACAGGGTTTGAGTTGTATTGGTTTTTATCTATTACACAGCTAGCTGGTTCAATGATATATTTGCCTTCTCTTGTTGCCTGCAGGTAATAACTATAGGTAATGGTTATGTTCTGTGACCTCCTGCCATTAATGATCTGGATGCTTGTGCTGGAAGATTTGTTTGGTCCGCTGAGCAAATAAAAATCATCCAATTTCGGGCCCTGGAAGGATGACGGTGCACCATTCATGGTATAGTCAAGCCTGAACTGCTCCCCTACCCTTACCACAGCGGGTGCTGATGCCTGAAACTGTACCTCCTGTCCGTACACTGTCCGGCCCTGCATCAAAATGCCGGTAATCAAAAAAGTATTAGCAATATATTTTCTGATTCTTCTCATAATCATCTGCTTACCATTCTTTCAGCACTTTCACCCTCCTTGTGGCTGCTTTTTCCTTTTGCAGCTTTTCCTGAACCTGTTGTTCATCCTGCCGAAGCGCTTCCAGTATTCTCAGTGCATCCGCTTTGGAAATATGCTCAGGGTTGGACTGATCCTTCTGCTGGTCATTCTCTTTCTGCTGCTGCTGCTGTTGTTGCCCATTCTGTTGGTCCTTTTGCTGTTTATCCTGCTGATCCTTCTGCTGATCCTGGTTCTGATTCTTTTCATTCTGCTGCTGTTGCTTCTTTTGTTGCTGAAGAAGACTCATTGCATAAGCCAGGTTATACTTCGTTTCAAGGTCTGAAGGATTATTTCTCAGGGCGTTCTTATATGCTTCAATACTTTGTTCAATCTGTTGTGACTGCAACAGTGAGTTACCCATATTGTGGTACAGGGCACCGATCTTTTTCTTGTCGCTTTCCCCTTCGGCCAGGTTGCCGAACTTATGAACGGCTTCATCATATTTTTTCTGCTTATATAAGGCATCCCCCAGGTTAAATTCACCGGTAAAAGAGTCATCATTCTTTTCCAGGGCTTTGCGGTATAAAACTTCTGACTTATCATACGATTCCTTATCATATTTCCTGTTACCCTGCCTTATAAATTTCCTTTCAGCCTGGCTATAGGTGTTAGCGAGGAGCATTATTAATGCCGAAAATGTTATCAGATATTTCATAGTTAACAACATCTTATTAGGAACGTGAATCGTGAGTCGTGAATCGTGAGTGTGAGTAAAGAGTTGTGAATCGGAAAACAAAGAAAGTGAGAAGTGAGTCGTAAAAAGGCTGTCAGACTTTTAGGCTGAAAAGAAAGTGAGTAGTGAGTAAAAGAACTGTTATCGTGTTTCGTGTTGCGTATTAGCGTGTTACTGATTTTAAATTTTCATTTACAAACTCCTTTTTTAACACGCCAACACGTAAACCCATTAACACGGAAACAATATAAACCTTAAACATTAAGTCATGAATCAAGAGTTTGAGACATGGGCATTGTGAGTGAACATCAAATGATGGACTAACCAAAGATCTTTATTCTTGACAGCCAGCGGTTTTTCCTGTTCAGAATGAAAAATTCAGCAATCAGCAGAAAAAGTGCTAAACCAAAGAAATACTGGAACCGTTCATCATAATCGGAATATATCTTTGACTCCATTTCCTGCGTATCCATTTTGTTGATCTCGTCGAACAGTTCGTCTAACCCGAGCCGTACCTCGGATGACCTGATATACACCCCATTCCCTGCCGCAGCTATTCCCTTGAGCATTTTATCATCCAGCTTGCTGATAACCGTATTTCCGTCCCTGTCTTTCAGGAATGCATTCTGTTTTGTTCCTCCAGAATATACCGGTATTGGAGCACCCTGTGGCAATCCCACACCTATGGTATGTACTTTTATTCCCTTTTCCGCTGCCTCCCGGGCTGCAGCGACTGCATCATCTTCATGATTCTCCCCGTCAGTAATGACAATAAGTGCCCTATCTGCCTTATCTTCCGGTCCGAATGATCTCATCCCCAGATGAATGGCAGCTCCTATTGCTGTCCCCTGTTTTGGTACGATGTCAGCACTTATGGTAGCAAGGTACATTTTTGCCGATATATAATCTGTTGTCACAGGTATCTGTATGTAAGCATCACCTGCAAATACGATAAGTCCTATCCTGTCGTTCACCAGCCTGTCGACCAGTTTTGCAATTGCCTGTTTTGCCCGTTCAAGACGGTTTGGCTGGATATCTTCGGCCAGCATGCTGTTAGATACATCAAGTGCAATAATAAGTTCCACCCCTTCCCTTTTAATTTCGTGGAGCTTGCTTCCAAACTGAGGCCGGGAGATACCTATGATTATTGCGGTCAATGCCATTAAGGCCAGGATGAATTTAACAACATGCCTCCCGGGTGACCGTTCGGGATGCAGCTGTGATATTATCTCAGGTTTGCCGAATCTTTGCAGGGCAGATTTTCTCAAAACGGCAAACAGGATATAGACACCAATGAATACTGGCACCAGTATCAAGAGATACAAATATTCTATGTTACCAAACCTGAACATGAGTATTCCTGTTTATTTTATGGCAGAGATCTGAGAAAGACATACCTGCCTGTCAATTCAGTGATGAACAGAATCAGTGCAATGATCCCGAAGCTCAGGTACTCTTCCTCTTTCTTGCTGTACTCCCTTACATCTATTTTTGATTTTTCCATTGCATCAATTTCCTGATAGATTTGTTTCAGCTTCTGGTTGTCCGTTGCCCTGAAATATTTTCCATCTGTTTTATTTGCGATCTGCGTCAGGATTTTTTCATCAATTTCCACCGGCACATTCTGAATAACGGTTCCGTATTGTGTCTGTACCGGCTGCGGAGCCATTCC
>Ga0172365_10000702_pt1 | contig 23261 bp, 23 predicted proteins | sample LakKivSesite48cm_FD_114535 | JGI IMG/M metagenome (GOLD analysis project Ga0172365, IMG submission 114535) | Sediment microbial communities from Lake Kivu, Rwanda - Sediment site 48cm | ecosystem: Environmental > Aquatic > Freshwater > Lake > Sediment | place: Rwanda: Western Province, Lake... | reverse complement strand
TCCAGCCGTTCCACGTTGGACTTGCCCGGCGTCCAAGAGGAGCTCGTCAAGACGGTCTGCGAAACGGGCGTTCCTGTTGTGATGGTTCTGTTGAGTGGCAGACCTAACTCGATACAGTGGTCAGCTGAGCACGTGCCCGCGATATTGGAGGCGTGGCATCCCGGTATACAGGGAGGTGCAGCCGTTGCAGATGTGCTTTTTGGCGACTTCAACCCGGCTGGGAGGCTGACGGCAACGTTTCCGCGTGCGGTCGGTCAGGTTCCGATTTACTACAACTTCAAGAACACGGGGAGGCCGTCGTCCGCCGAGAGGTGGACCTCGAAGTACATTGACCTGCCGTACACGCCGCTGTTCCCGTTCGGGCACGGGCTGAGCTACACGCGGTTCGAGTACAGCAACCTCAAGATAACGCCCAAAGCGATTAAGCCAGATGGGAAGGCCAAGGTGTCCGTCGACGTCGAGAACGTCGGCGACAGGGCGGGAGACGAGGTCGTGCAGCTGTACGTCCGCGACGTCGTCGGCAGCGTAACCAGACCCGTGAAAGAACTCAAAGGCTTCAAGCGCATAAATCTAAAACCAGACGAAAAACGAACGGTCGAGTTTACTTTGGAACCCGAAGAATTGTCCTTCACTGACAAAGAAATGAAAAGCGTCGTCGAACCTGGAATAATCAACGTAATGGTAGGAAAATCGTCAGGAAACATTGAACTTACTGGTAGCTTTAAAGTTTTCGAAAGTTAACGTTACGATGGGATAAGTCACATAGGAGTCACGCGCGGATGAGGTTTGCGGTTTCTCTCGAAGTCTTCTCTAGGACGGGTAGACCCTTACCTACGTTGATTTTAGAAGTGGCTGACGCTTGCTTCGACGCTGTTTCCCTTGACCCAAAGAAAATAATTGAATTGAGCAGCGACCAGAAACGGGACGCTCTCGAATGTTTGGATAAGCACGGGTTGAAGGTGGCTCTGCACGCCCAGTTCTCCGTCCCCTTCGAAGACTTAAAAACCATCATTGACCTATTCGGGTCGCGGTTGGAAAGCGTCACCTTCGATTCTGTGGTCTGCTGGACGTCCGCGGGGTTCACTTTCGATGTGAGGCGTATCGTCCCATACCTGAAAAGATTGGACGAGTCAGCGCGGAGGCACGGTTTCCTCTACGGGGTCGAGGACTTCCCCGAGGACGCTTGGGCGCTTCGGATGTACCGCAACGATCTGCAGCCGCTGCTTGGGTCCCTGAATTATGGCGTCCTCATCGACGTGGGGCACCTTAACCTGTCGATACGCAAATACAAGTACATCGAGGTTCCCGTGGAGCAGTACTTCGCCGAGCTGCCCGTCCCCCTTGTCGAGGTGCACCTGAGCGACAACGACGGCGAGGAAGACCAACACAAACCCCTCGGCGCGGGAAACGTAGACTTCGCAGCTGCAGCCAAAGGGCTGAAACGTATCGGCTTTGACGGGTTGACAACCATCGAAATCGAACAAAAACGTCGAACCAGCGTCGCACAGGTTAAAAGGAAAGTAATAGAAAGCCTCAACTACTGGCACAAAATACTTGAAAAAGCCTAAGAAGCGGTTTTTTCGGGTTTAGAGATATTTGCCTTTCCTGCCCTTTTTATCCAATAAATTATTGTGATGAAGTAGACCGTGTTGACGGCGTTGAAGACGAGGGTCATCCACGACCCGAGTATCAACCCTACGACGACGAAGAATATAAATGCCAACGTGTACAACGCGAAGGCCAGCGCGGACAGGTCCTTAAGGGTCTTCCTGTTTTTTATTGTCCTGATTAGCTGCGGGAACCCGTCGAAGAAGAAGAGGCAGTTCCCAACGTCGAGGAGCGCCGTTACCGCGTCCATACCGTCGTCCTCACTAGATTGTTACTTGAATTGCGCGAGCCTCGAAACACCCATACCACATTCGCAAAAAAATAAGGTCATAAATCGTAATCACAGGATGTTATCGTGGTCCGCTGCACGCAGCGAAACAATACGGAAATCCGTCGTTTCCGTAAGCAGTGGCCGACGTTTTCCGGGTCGCTGGGTGCCGAGAATAAGTCTTTTATACCTTCTTTTCGAAATTATGGCGCTAAAGAGGTGCATAGAATGATAGGTGCAATCATCTTCATCGTCTCCTTCCTGGCGTTCTTCGGCATTACGCTTGGCATGCCGACGCTGCCTCCCGGCCACATGATCTTCGGACTGCTGAACATACCCGCGGTTGACTACCCCGTGCTGGGGATACCCGCTGAGGTCTTCATCACCGCCATAGTGAACGGCGTGGTCTACGGCTTCGTCATATGGCTGGTCTTCTCGTTGATCAACGCGGCGACGGGCAGAAATAAGAGGAACCAAACGGTTTCGCAGACCGTCAACATCCAGGTCGGAGACAGGGCAGCCCCGCAAGGCGGAATGGCACCCCCATCACCCCCACCACCATCTGGCTGACGCACAAAACTCCAAAGATTCTCTTTTTTCACTCAACAAAGAAGGGGCAGCCATAGGCATTGCAGCGTTGAACGCTTTCTGCCTTTTGTTAGGCAGCAACAGCCACTATCATAAAGTGTTGGGAGATTTGAAAAAAGAAATTTAATGGATTATGTTTTTTCTGAGGAGTTCGAGCATCCGCCTGTCCAAGCGGTCCCCGTTCGGCAGGATTTCGCTGTGGAACTCTTCGCGCCCAGTGTTTATGACGCCGAATGGTCCCCGGAAGTTCCATTGCGCCCACCCGACCTTGTTCTCCCTGAGGATGCCGAGGACGTCCGTGAACCATCTGAGCTGCGTCTGCCTCGGAACCCTGTAGGCGTACGTGCCGAGCTCTCCGCAGTGAATGAGCGAACCCGTTTCTTTCCTGAACTCGAACCATGGCTTCATCCAGTTCTCCAGCCACTTCCTGTCGACGAAAACTCCCTTCCATCTCTGGAAGTCGCGTCTCTGCGGCGAGTCGGGAGGAAACTTTTCGATGTACTTGTCCAGGTTCGGGGCTTCGCACGGGTACTCGGGCTGCTCGTCGTAGGTTCCCCAGATTCCCGCCCAGCCAGCCATGATGTGCGTGACCCACGCTGGCTCGTAGACGTGGAAGCTCTGCCCGAAGAGCGGGTTGCCGATGCCCCTCACGGGCTCGTAGTGCCCCTCGACGATTAATCCGTCAGCTATAACGAGCCGCTTCTTGTCTTCGTCCCAGATTCCTTCGAGCATCCTCTCAACGAACCTCTTGTAGACGGGCATCGTCGTGCCATATGGCTCGTTGACGAGGTTGAAGCTCACGTAATTGTTTGACACACTCTTGTACCGTTTGGCGAAGAGCCTCCAGTGGAACTCGCACGCAGCCAGAGCCTCCTCGTCCCTCCAAAGATTAAAAGGCTCCTTGACGCTCTCGTTCACCGTGAACCCAGGCGCCCTGTGGAAGCACATGTTCAGGTGGACGCCGTACTTCTTTCCGAGGGCGACCGCGTCGTCAATCTGTGCTAGTGTCTTCTCGTCGATTTTGTATGGGTCTTCGTCCAGTATCCAGCAGTGGTAGTCCATCGGTAGTCGGAAGAAGTTGAACCCCCACTCGGTCACGCGCTTGAAGTCGACCTCGTCGAACGGGTCGTTCCTGTAAAACTTCTCGAGAAGGTTGAAGCCGCACCAAATCGGTAAAGGCTTAGTCATAATACTCACCAGAACATCTATACTCTATTATCTTAAAAAAGACTTTTTAAATAACCGTGCGTTCAAGCGAGAAAATCCCGTCGTAGATTTTTTCTTCTCACTCTTTGTCTGCATTAGTCAAAGGAATGGTTTATCAGATTGTTAGGAAACTTTATTGTGAGAATTGTGACTTATTGAAATGCTATACAATCCTAGGACGGAATTAAAAAAGATTGAATGAAGCCAAAATGACGGTTGTCGCGGTGTCTGGGGGTTTTGATCCTGTGCACGTTGGGCACATCTATCATCTCAGGGAGGCGAAGAGCTTGGGGGACCGCCTGCTGGTGATTCTGCATTCTGACCGGTGGCTGATTAATAAGAAGGGGTTCGTCTTCATGCCCTATGAGGAGAGGAAGGCGATACTGGAGTCAATAAGGTACGTGGACGAGGTTGTGCCGACGGTGGACGACGACCCAAGCGTCAGCCAGTCCCTAGAATACTATAAACCAGACGTGTTCGCTAAGGGCGGAGACCGCATCGAAGGAAACCTGCCCCAGCGCGAGCTGGACGTCTGCAGGAAGCACGGCATTAAGATAGTCTACGGAGTCGGAGGCAAGAAGATACAGTCAAGCTCAGAACTGACAAGAAAATTACAGGAAAAAGGAAGCAAAGCCAACCAGATTAGCTGAAAAGATTGAGTGATTATTTTACGAGTTTTTGCCCGCATTTTATGCAGTAGTTTGAGATTTTGGAGTTTTGGGTTCCGCAGTAGCCGCAGAAAACCGTGGACCCATCAGATGCAGGGAGCATCCCGTTGTATGGCGGTCTTTCGGGCGGTCTCTCGGTTGTGGCTTGCGTTTCCCCGAATTTTATGAAGACGAGTCCCTTTTTAACGAGCTGCTCGAAGTAGATGTTCAGCGACCTCTCGGCTTCGCCCACGCTTAGCATGTACCTTTCGTTGAGGACTCGGGAGATGTCCTCGACCGTGTTCCTTCCGTCGCAAGCCTTCCACACGGTTGACCCTATGTTGTCTAGGCTGATTTTCTTCCCGCGTAAGTATATCACGACGCCCTTCTTCGTCTCCTTCCAATTGACGTAGGGGTTCCGAGTTGGCCTTGCCCCGAGAAAGTTGCTTCCCCAGGACGTGGATTTGTGTTCCGCATCTCTGTCCAACACGCTAGACCCCTATCCCTCAATGATGTACATTTTTGGCGCATCACGATTCATATATCTTCTGCATCAAGTGCACGTCCAACAGTTTTCCGAATTTACGTCCAACCTCCTTCATGGTTCCGACGTGTTCGAAGCCGAAAGCCTCGTGCAGGCGGACGCTCACCTCGTTGGACTCGGCGATTCGGGCGACGACGGTGTGCAAGCCCGCCTTCTTTCCTTGGTCGAGGATTTCCCGCATGAGATTCTTGCCTATCCCCTTGCCTCGGTGCTCTTCCTTCACGTACACGGAAAGCTCAGCCGTGTCCGAATAGGCGCACCTGTCCGACCACTTGCTCAGCGAAGCCCAGCCCACGATGTCGCCGTCTTGTTCAGCGACCAAAATGGGGTGCTTGGAGTCGTGGCTTTCGAACCATGGCTTCTGCTCCTCAACCGTCTTGGGCTGCGTGTCGAACGTTGCTACTGTCTTCAGTATGGCTTCGTTGTAGATTTCGGTTACTTCAGCCAAATCCTTCAACGTCGCCTTCCTGACCGTTAACATGCTATCCCTCTGCAATCATAGATTAAATGCAAATCGACTGAGGCACCGTAAAACTGTTTCCATCTTCTGGGTAAGCCTGTTTTGAGGGTCTGTCCGTCGTGAGTTCTTCATCTTGCTTCAGCCTCTTTCGGGCACGTCATCCCCTCAACCGAACAAACGCGCATTAAACATAAAAACATTCCACAAAGACCTAAAAGTATGAGAAAAAGAGACTTCTTTACTTCAGGTTTCGGACTAGGGTGTAGAAAATCGGCTTGAAGTGCTTCATCCAGAAACGGCTTCCCTCCGGGTTTTCCGGTTCGAAGTCCACGGCGCAAGCCTCGTACCCCTTTGACGAAGCCCACTCAATCGACTTGTTTAGTAATGCCTTTCCTATTCCTTGGCCGCGGAACTTCTCCTCCGTGAAGGCGCCAAGTATGCCGGACACGCCTTTGTCCTGAACCGTTAAAGGAACGTCCTCGTTGACTGGACCCACCGTCATGAAGGAAACCGCTCTGCTGCCCTTGAACGCAATCCAAACCGCCCTTGAGGCGTCTGACAACCATTCTCGGCATTCTTTTCTACAGTGGCTCTCTGGTTCTTCGGGCGAAACGAGGAAAATCGGCGCGCCAGCCAAGTACTCACATAATTTATAATTCAACGCTGTGGCTGTTTCTAAGTTGTCTATTGTGGCCTTCCTGATTTCGACACTAGAGTCTACGTCTTTCAATGGACTCAAGTCCCGCACCGCGTCCACACATGCCATGCCAAAGCCGAACCACGAGAACGTCTCAATCGCCTCCTCGTCGTGGACGAAATGGGTGATTAAGTGAGTGACGCATTGGTTTTCTGCCCATTTTTTCGAGATTGCCGCGTACATCAGTTGATAAACTTCTTTACGACCCTCCCCAATCGCAGCATGCGCCCATTCGGGGCAATACACGGTTTTCCTGCCCCTCCACGAAGGTAAAACGAATCCTGTCAGGAAGCCTGCTGGACGCCCATCCTCGTATGCGGCAACGCTCGGAACCTCATTAACGAGTTTCCTTAGTTGGGGAAGAAACGCCAGATTTCGCTCAGACGAGTGCCGTAGAATCGGGACACGCTTCTGTTCCTCTTGAAAGCTGTCGACGACAAAGGAGGCCACTTCATCAACATTCCTTTCATTTACAGGTGAAACCTTCATGCATCCCATAACGCCCTCAACTCTGGCTGAAGTTTACTTGGCGTATGCGTATTTAGGTTTTAGGCGAAGAGAACAGAGCGAACGCACAGAAAGTACACAGAGGACTGAAAGAAAAAGGCTGGATTTGCGCCCCAAAACAACAGAAAAAGTGCGCCGCAAATCAGACAGGTAAATTTCCTCAGGTTGAAACTCTGCTAATAATTTACGTTCATGAAAAACTTAATATCCACGTTGCATGTTTGAATGAGGACGAAACGATTGAGGGTCCAATCCCGAAGGACCCGAATGGTGTAACCGATGAGCGTCGCAAAGCCTGCTCTAGCCTACGCAAAATCCATCAGGACGCAGGCTGAGCTCACGAGCTCCGTCGACGCCTTCAAACGGCTTCTGAAGTACCAGAAAAAGTACGTCCACTTTATCATCCTTATCACGGCGCTTTGCATCGTCAGGTCGTACCTGTTCACCCTCGAGCCCATGTACACGTCGCAGATAGTCGACGAGGTCATCGTCGCGGGGCACACGGAGCAGCTGTTCAACCTCGTGATGATGATTCTGGTCACCATGCTGATCTTCGGCGTGCTCAACCTCGTCATAGGCTACGTCCACGGCTACTTCGCCCAGATGGTCATCCGAGACGTGAGGACGGACTATTACAACGCGCTTCAGGGCAAATCGTTCAACTTCTACGATTCGACCGCGGTCGGCGACCTCGTCTCGCGGGCGACCATGGACCTGCAGGTGGTCAACGACTTCCTGAGGACATGGGTCAGCGTCCTCTCGAACGCGGTCTTCTCAATCATCATCGTCCTCACGATAATATACACGATAAGCCCGACCATGAGCCTAATCGCTGTGGTGCCCATGATTCCCATCTTCTACCTCACGACCCAGCTCTGGATGAAGACCATGCCAATGTTCAGGAAGATGATGCTCATCCTCGGAAGACTCGGCGCCTACGTCCAGCAGAACATCATCGGCATGAAGGTCGTCCGAATCTTCCAGCGGGAACACGAGATGGAAGACGGCTTCCAGCAGGTCGAACAAATCTTCGTCGACACCGCAATCGGCGCGGGTAAAATCCAGTCCAAGTACATGCCGTCGGGGCAAGCCATCCTCACCCTCGGCATCACCGCCGTCTACGTCTACGCGGGGACGCTCATAGCCACGCCGGGCACCGTGTTCACGATAGGCGACCTCATGCTGTTCGTGAGGTACATGATGAGGCTCAGCTTCCCCCTCCGAGACCTCAGCCAGCTCTCGGGGACTTGGATAAACGCCTCAGCGGGGCTCGAAAGGGTCTACGAGATGATGGACGCACCCGTCGAAGTCGACGACCGACCCGACGCGCAGGACATCAAGATACAAAGGGGCGAAGTCGAGTTCAGGAACGTAACCTTCGGGTACGACAAGCAAATCCCTGTCCTCAAGAACCTGAACTTCACCGTCAAGCCCGGCGAGAAAATCGCCATCCTCGGAGCCACAGGCTCGGGGAAGACGTCGCTCATCTTCGACATCCCCAGGTTCTACGACGTCAACACGGGAAGCATCCTCATCGACGGCGTCGACATCAAGCAGTTCAAGCTCGCATCCCTGAGGAAGCAGATGGGCATCGTCCTCCAGGACGTCTTCATGTTCACGGGAACAATCAAGGACAACATCGCCTTCGGCAAACCCGACGCCACGATGGACGAAATCAAGCAGGCTGCGGAGCACGCCAAGATACACGACTTCATCCAGTCCCTGCCCCAAGGCTACGACACCCCAGTCGGGGAGCGGGGCATAACCCTCTCGGGCGGGCAGAGGCAAAGACTCACTATTGCGAGGGCGCTCCTGACAGACCCGAAGATACTGATTCTGGACGATTCGCTCTCGTTCGTCGACGCGAAAACGGAGCAGCAGATTCAGGACGCCATCGAGGAAGCCATGAAGGGCAGAACCTGCTTCATTATCGCGCAGCGGCTCTCGACGATAAAGAACGCCGACAAGATCATGGTCCTCGACAATGGCGAAATAGCCGAATACGGGACGCACAGCGAGCTTATCGCCAAGGGCAAAATCTATCACAGAATCTACCAGACCCAGTTCCTCGAAAGAGCTGCTGAAGACATCATGGAGGCAAGGTGAAGGCGATGGGCAGCCCGTTCGGCGTCTTCTCAAGGTACGAGGAGTCGAGGAAGAGGACCATACCCGACAGAGTCCTCGTCAGGAGGCTCTACAGGTTCATCAAACCGTACAAGAGGAACCTCATGAGAGGAATAGTCGCCATCATCCTGAGCTCGGTGACTGGGCTGCTGTCGCCCTACCTCCACAAGGTGGCAATCGACCAGATAATCACGCCCCTGAACCTGTCGGGCTTCGTGTGGTGGATACCAATATTCGTAATCGTGACCCTCAGCAACTACCTCCTCCAGTACGTTCAAGTTTTCCAAATGAGAATCGTCGGCGAAAAAGCCGTGGCTAAAATCAGGGACGAAATGATGTCCAAGCTGCAGTCAATCTCGTTGCGGTACTTCTCCGAGGGCGAAATAGGCAGAATCATGTCGAGACCCATCAACGACTCGAACACGGTCCGAATCTTCCTGAGGATGGGACTTACGGAAATCATTACAGACATATCCTCGATTCTCGGCTCCCTCATCGTAATCTTCGCCCTCAACCTCGAGCTCGCCTCGCTGGCGGTCGCCATCATCCCCGTGGCCATAGCCGTATCGTGGCTCCTCGGAAGACTCTCAAGGAAGATATACAGAAGAGTCCTCTCGACCATGAGCGGGCTGACGGCAAAAATAAACGAAAACCTCTCCGGCATAAAGGTCATAAAATCATTCGTGCAGGAAGAAAAGGCAGCCGATGAGTTCAAGGTAGCCCAGAAAGAAAACATCAACGCGAACCTGAGGGCAGTGCTGGTTTCGTCAGCCTACCAACCCGTAGTCATGACGATGAGGATCATCGGAACGTGCCTGATTTTGTGGTTCGGCGCTCAAATGGCCATGAATGGCGAAATTTCGCTGGGAACCCTAGTAGCCTTCATAGAGTATCAGTTCAGCTACTTCATGCCGCTCGTGACACTTATCGCCACGTACGACCAGTACCAGTCAGCCATGGCAGCCATCGAAAGGATGTTCGATCTCATAGACACGAAGGTCGAGGTGGAAGAGCCAGCCGCAGAAAAAGCGGTCGAACTGAAGACGATAGAAAACGTGAGGTTCGAAAACGTCACGTTCGGCTACGACCCGAACGTTCCAGTGATAAAGAACATCAGCTTCACCCTCGACGAATCCAAAAAACTGGCAATCGTCGGACCAACGGGCGCAGGAAAAAGCACGACGATTAACCTTCTCGCAAGGTTCTACGACCCTTTGGACGGCGAAATATTCATCAACGGACACAACCTCAAAGACGTCAAGCTGGAGTCCCTCCGCCAGCACATGAAAATAGTCCTACAGGACTCCTTCCTCTTCCCAATGAGCATCATGGACAACATCAGGTTCGGGAAGCCCGAAGCGTCAGACGAGGAGGTCGTCGAAGCCGCGAAGACCGTGGGGGCGCACAACTTCATAATGAAGCTGCCGGGAGGGTATAGCTACGTCCTCCACGAGAGCTCATCCAACATTTCAATCGGGCAGCGGCAGCTCATCAGCTTCGCGAGGACCCTTCTGATGGATCCTAGGCTCCTGATTCTGGACGAGGCAACCTCCAGCATCGACCCGTACACCGAGCTCGTCATCCAGAACGCCCTTAAGAAGCTGCTCGAGAACAGGCTGGCAATCATCATAGCCCACAGGCTCTCGACCATAAGGCTGTGCGACGAGATAACCGTCATCAACCAAGGCGAAATCGTCGAGAAAGGCACGCACGCCGAGCTCATGAAGAAGGGCGGAATCTACAGCTCATTCTACAAGATGCAGTTCAGAGAAGAAGAAGGCATCGAGGAAACAGCAAAGCCCAAGCAGAGAACAAAGTAAATCAGGCTCCTCCCCCTCTGCAAAAATGAATTTATTATTTTACTTTCAGACTGCCCTGTCGAAGAGCGGCACACCCAAAGCTATTGTGACGACGCTTATGGCGACCAAGAGGAGGAGCTCAACGGCCACCCCGCTCAAGCCAACGCCCAGAACCATAACCTTCCTCAAAGCGTCAATGGCGTAAATCAAAGGCAGAAACTTCGACACGTACTGGAGGGGCAAGGCATCTGCTCCACCGGGAACAGGATGCCTAAAAGAAACATCATCGGAAACTGGAAAAAAACTAAAAAAAACTTCTAGAGAAGAAATAAAAGAATGATCTAATGGGAAAGCAAAAATGGCTCTTGAGGCTGAGCAAAAGGTTGAGGGATTGGAAACTACAGTCAACGTTCTAACAAAGCAGTTAGGTGACATGAATACAAAAGTCACAGAAATGGAAAAAGCGTTAGAAAGCTTCGGATTACGCAAGAATGGTAAATGGATTGGCGACCCAGATTTTAACAATTAAGTGGATAGGAATTATCATTTCTTTGTACTAATCAATCAAGAACGACGTAATTGCGTGCAAATCAGAGTATTATTAATGTTCCTATGTCCAAGCAGTTTCATCATATATAAAATGTCTTAGGCTCAATTGAACGTGATGCAGTCGAACAGCAGTTTCTGACTTGGTTATTAAACGCTAGCATTAATAGTTATTTGTAACTTGCACTCAAGTGTATGGTTATGAGCGTAGCGCGCGCTTTGGACACGAATCACACTGAAGCGTGCTCTTGAGCGCGCCCTTCGAACTGGCTGTTGTAGAGTTCAGCGTAGACGCCTTTCTTTGCCAGCAGTTTCTCGTGCTTACCCTGTTCCACGATGCCTCCGTCCTTCATCACTAGGATCCAGTCAGCCTCCCGTATGGTTGAGAGGCGGTGGGCGATGACGAAGCTGGTGCGACCTTTCATCAGATCGAGCATGGCATTTTGAATCAGCACCTCGGTGTGGGTATCCACCGAACTTGTAGCTTCATCTAATATCAGGATGTCCGGGTCAGCTAGGATGGCACGCGCTATGGTCAGCAACTGCATCTGCCCCTGCGAAATGTTGGTGGTCTCCTCGTTGATAACGAAATCGTATCCGCCTGGTAGCGCACGGATGAAATGGTCCGCATGGGCGGTTCTGGCTGCGGCGATGACTTCCTCGTCGGTAGCGCTAGAGCGGCCATAGCGGATATTCTCCATAATTGTGCCATTGAAGAGCCAGGTATCCTGCAAGACCATGCCAAACATGCTTCGCAGGTCGCTGCGTTTGAACTCCCTCACGTCGTGGCCGTCCACCAGAATGGCACCGCTGTTGACATCGTAGAAACGCATCAGAAGCTTGACCATTGTGGTCTTGCCGGCACCGGTGTGACCGACAATTGCGATCTTCTGACCGGGTTCGGCGTAGAATGAAAAGTCGTTGATGATGATCTTATCCTGACTGTAACCGAAGCGAACCTTCTTAAAGTCTACGCGTCTCTCCGCTTTTTTCAACACAACTGGGACGGCGATATCTGGTTCTTCCTCGGCTTCCTCCAGGAATTGGAATACCCGTTCAGCTGCGGCCATGGTTTGCTGGAGGGTGTTGGAGATGTTAGCGATCTGCGTGATCGGCTGGGTGAACGAGCGGACATATTGGATAAAAGCTTGGATGTCGCCGATTGTGATGGCGCCTTCTACGGCCAGGTAGCCACCGAGGATACAGATGAAGACGTAACTCAAGTTACTTACGAAATTCATGATGGGAAACATCAGGCCAGTGAGGAATTGCGATTTCCATGCGGAGTCGTAGAGTGTGTTATTGATCTGATCAAATTGCTCAACACTCTTCGCCTCACCGTTGAAAGCCTTCATCACAACGTGCCCGCCATACATTTCTTCGACGTGACCGTTGATGTGACCCAGGTAGTCCTGCTGGCGTTTGAAGAATAACTGCGACTTGCCTACGATCAAGGCGATGATGCCGAACGATATTGGAAGTATCACCAAAGCCACCAGGGTCATCTGCCAGCTGATGGTGAGCATCATCACGAGCACACCAAGCACTGTGACAATGGAGGTAATGATTTGGGTCAGGCTCTGATTAAGTGTCTGGTTGACTGTATCCACATCGTTGGTAACGCGGGATAGTACTTCTCCGTGGGTTGTGCCGTCAAAATACTTGAACGGCATACGGTTGATCTTTTGAGCGATATCCTTGCGAAGGCGATAGGTGATATCCATCGCCACGTTGGTCATTATCCAGCCCTGGGCATAGCTTAACGCGGCGGACAGGAGGTACAGCAGGAGTACTTCAAGGAGAATGTTTCCGATATAAGTGAAGTCGATTGAGCCTGTACCAGAAATCTGTGCCATCACTCCTTCGAACAACTTTGTAGTCGCATTCCCCAGGATCTTGGGACCAAATATACTCGCGATCGTGGAGCCGATCGCAAGTAACCAGACGAACAGGATTAATAGCTTATAGTGCCCAAGATATTGAATCAGCTTTTTTAGGGTACCTCTAAAGTCGCGCGCCTGTTCGCCTCTACGCATCATGGCCATTGGGCCACCGCCCATCGGGCCCCGACCACCCATTGGTCCTACTGGAGCGCCTGCCCGCTCGCGAGGTTGAGAAGTGTTGTCGCTGTTCTTCATGCCAACTCCTCCTTGCTCAACTGCGACAGGGCAATGTCCCGATAGACTTCGCAGCTCTCCATTAGTTCGTGGTGAGTGCCCATGCCGACGATCTGGCCCTCATCGAGCACGATTATCTTCTCGGCATTCTTGATAGTGGCAATACGTTGGGTCACAATCAGGACAGTGCTCGAACTGGTTTGCGCTTTGAGAGCCCTGCGCAAAGCTGCATCGGTCTTGAAGTCGAGGGCTGAAAAGCTGTCGTCGAAGATATAAATCGGGGCTTTCTTGACTAGTGCCCGAGCGATGGAGAGGCGTTGTTTCTGGCCTCCAGAAACGTTCACCCCACCCTGTGCAATCTCTGACTGTAAGCCCTCGGGTTTTTCTGCGATGATCTCACTTGCCTGTGCAATTTCCGCAGCTATCTTAAGTTCGTCATCCGTGGCATTTTGATCGCCGTAAAGCAGGTTGCTTTCGATCGTGCCTGAGAACAGCGTGCCCTTCTGCGGGACATAACCGATGTGATCGCGCAGTTCGTGCTGCGTAACCTCCCGTACATCTATGCCGTCAACGTAGACCGCGCCTTCACTAGCATCGTAAAAGCGGGGAATCAGGCTGACGATGGTGGATTTACCTGAACCGGTGGTACCGATCAGAGCAGTAGTCTGACCGGACTGAGCGATGAAGCTGATATTATGCAGAACATCCTCTTCGGCTCCGGGGTAGTGAAATGTGACGTTGCGGAATTCAACTATCCCCTTAACCGGCTCGTTGAAATGCTTCGGATCTTTCGGATCCTTGATGGCAGGCTCGGTTTCGAGTACATCCTCGATACGGTCACCGGATACAGCCGCTCTTGGCAGGATAATGAACATCGCCGCCATCATTAGGAAGGCAAAAACGATCTGTATGGCATACTGCATAAAAGCCATCATGTCACCGATCTGCATTGTGGACTCAGCTACCTGATGAGCGCCGACCCAGATGATCAGCAAGGACACTCCGCTCAAAACTAGCATCATAAACGGCATTACGATGACCATGACACGGTTGATGAACAGACTGTTCTTGGTCAGATCCGTATTGGCTTTATCAAAACGGGCTTCCTCGGAGTCCTGCATGTTGAAGGCCCGGATGACCATCATGCCCGACAGGCTCTCACGGGTGACGAGGTTAAGCCTGTCGATCAAACTTTGGACGATCTTGAATTTAGGCAAGGCGATAACAAAAACTGTAATGATAATGCCCAGCAGCACAATCACTGCCAAGGCAATGGTCCACCACATGTTTGTGCTCTTCCCGATTGCCCGGATTATTCCTCCAATCCCGATGATGGGAGCATAGAAGACCATGCGCATCATCATGATGACCACCATCTGGATCTGCGTGATATCGTTGGTTGAACGGGTTATCAGCGAGGCCGTGGAGAACTTGTCGAACTCGGTGCTAGAAAAACTCTCAACCCGCTCGAACACATCCTTGCGCAGGTCACGCGCCAGCCCAGCGGCTGTTCGAGCCGCCAGGAAGCCTACGGTGATAGTGCAGATGCCTGAGAGCAGGGCAACAAGAAGCATCTGCGTGCCTATTTGAACAATATAATTTGTTGACACTTTTCCAGTATCCATCCCGAGAGCAGCATACTCGGCCTTGATAGGTGCGGCAGCTGCCTGGATGATCATACTATCACCCAGCGCTGCCAACTTGGATTCGAACATGCTGCTCAACTCGGCAAGTGTAGCAGCGGGAAGTTGCGCGAGTAAGGTAAAAATATCCGTCCCAGGCGGAATCTTGGACAGATCGAATCCTATGCTGGCAGCCATGGCCGCAGCCTTAACCGGGTCTGCCAGAATCTGCTGTATGCCAGAGACGATAAGGAATGCTTTCCCCAGCACAGGATTCAGCTTGCTGATCTCAGTGCTGTTAATTGGATTCAGTACATAGACCGGTTCCCTAGCCAGCGCCGGATATTCATTGACATACTTGTTATAATCTGGGCTACTACTGTTCACCAGCGTATAGTCTGCTAGGACCAATTTCTGCTCGTCGGCTTTCATGAAGATGACGAGCTTGTTCATCTCGCTCTGGCGGATTGCTACTGGGACTGCGTTCTCCACGCCGCCTTGCTGTATGCCAACATTAACTATCTTGGACAAGTAGTCGGGCAGGGTTAGGTCGGCGTTCGCCTGGACAAACAGAAGGGCAATGGTGATCAGTAGCAAAGGCAGATAGGGTTTCAAATATTTGGCTAGCCGCATCATTCTGCTTTTGCTCCTTTATGGCGTGCGCACGTTTCAATAATTGACGACATTCACTTTCCAACACCTTTCAACTTTTTCCTGGCACAAGTTCTGGAACTCCTTCAAATCCTTGTACGCTATGGTCAGAATTTCCTCAATCGTTTTCAGCGGCTTCATCTCATTCTTCTTCCAAAATTGAATCTTGGTCTATGGTTCAGATTGTTTTTTACAGGTTCGTTGCGAATCTTGGTCCCAGTGAGTTTTATGAAAGCATCCTCCAACGTCGCGTTTTGACCAGCAGAAGCCTTAAGATTACTCGGCGTGTCCAAAGCAACGATTTTCCCATAATCGATGATCCCAATCCTGTTGGAGAGGCGGTCAGCCTCATCCATGTAGTGCGTCGTCAGGAGAACCGTCTTCTTCTCTTCGCCTCTTTGCTTAATGGATTGAGAGCTCATCTCGTAGAGGCGACCGAAGATACCGAGATTTTCGAGCGGCGTAAGGCGGTCGTAGGCTACGAGCTTTTCGGTTACGACGCCAATTTTCTTCCTCACATCGTCCGCGTCCTTGACGACGTCGAAGCCGACTCCATTAACCGCAACGAAGCTGCCGAAATTTTTCATCAAGTCTTCTGTGTGAATCGCGTTTGTCATTTGGTGTCCTCCATAAAGCCTTTGTCGTCATTATTATTCGTATCTCAACGCTTCAACGGGCTTGAGCTTCGACGCCCGCCAAGCAGGATACAAGCCGAAAAGGACGCTTGTTGCGACGCCAAATATGAGGGCACCCACGATGACTGTGGGAGTCAAAACTGGGGTAATGTTGAAACCTATGCCAGCTCCTTGCTCACTTAATATGCCATTTCCTTCGCCACCCATCAAGGCTAGACCGAACCTTGCAACGAAGCTTGAAAGCCCATATCCGAAGCCTATGCCGATAACTGCACCCAGTAGACCAATTACGGCAGCTTCGCAGAGGAATATCACCAGAACCGTCTTGTTCTTCATGCCCAGAGACTTCAGAATACCAATTTCCCGAGTGCGTTCCATGACCGAAACGATCATGATGTTCATTATGCCTATTCCCGCAACCAACAGCGAGATTCCAGCCAGTCCAGTGAGGAACAGTTGAACCGTCGAGAGTATGCTGGAGAAGATGTTCAACACGGCAGCGGGAGATAAAACCGACACCTTATCGTTAAACAAGGATTCCACGGATGCAGTCACTGAATCTATGGTTGTCTGCTCACTATTAACGAGCTGCACCAAAATCTGGTTGACCCTGTCTGTCTCAAATATCGTCTGAGCCGTCGATATCGGGATGTAGACTTGGGTGTCGGATGGTCCACTTATGCTGAATCCTCCGATTTCCTTGAGAACGCCCACCACATGAAACACGTAGTTCTTGACGACTGGTCTGGTGATGGAGCCAGTGATCCACGATACGTTGATGTAGTCGCCTACCTCAGCGAACACGGTGCCGTTCTGCCACGGGTCAGCTATTCGGGCTCCCAGAATTATCGAGTCGTTTTCTGGACTGTTCGGCATAGAGCCACTTTCAGCGATGAACGATGTGCTGTAGAGTTGAGAGTACTCAGTGAAGTTTACGCCCATGGCGGTGATAGTGAACGTTAAATCGCCTGAGGAGAGACCGACCGACTTCGATGTTATGGCTGTAGACAGTTTCACACCCGTAATCCCGTAAATCGCCCGCGTATCGTTCAAGGTCAAATATTCATCCGACGTTCCGCTGCTTGCGCCACCTAGTCCGAAACCAAACCCTTGACCCGTCGTCACGGTGAGGACGTCCAAGGCGAAGCCTCGTTCAAACTGACTGGTTATCGCAATCCTGAAGCCTTCGCTGAGTGAGAGTAAAGCAACGATGGCTGCGATTCCGATAACGATTCCTAATGTCGTCAGGGCAGCTCTGAGCTTCCGCAGCCGAATGCTGCTGAAAGCGTAAGAGAAGATGTCCAAAACGTTCATTTTTAATCTCACTCCGCTCCGATGTTTGTTTCCTCAACTTTGCCGTCTAAAAGACGAATGACGCGTTTAGCGTGTTTGGCAATGTTCAGGTCGTGCGTAATCATGATAATGGTGACTCCCTTTTCCTCGTTCAAACTCCTAAGTAAACCAACCAGCATGTCCGCTGTTTTGGAGTCGATGTTGCCAGTGGGCTCGTCCAGCAACAGAAAACGGGGGTTGTTCGCCAAGGCTCTCGCGATGGCTACTCTCTGTTGTTCCCCGCCGCTCATCTCCGTCGGGTTGTGGTCAACACGCTCGCCTAAGCCAACAGCCTTCAGAAGCTCGAACGTTTTCTTCCTTCTTTCGTTTTTGCTGAGACCTGTAATGGTTAGGGGGAGCTCCACGTTTTCGCTGGCGGTAAGCCTCGGTATCAGGTTGAAGAACTGAAAAACGAAGCCCACGCGCCGCCTGAGCTCCGCGAGCTTATCATCGTTCAGCGCCGAAACGTCCACCCCGTCAACAAGCACCTTCCCTTCAGTCGGCTTATCGAGAGCGCCAATCATGTTCAGAAGGGTCGACTTGCCTGACCCCGAAGGACCAACAATCGCGACGAAATCTCCGCTTTCAACCTTCAGGTTCACGCCGCGCAGGGCGAAGACTGGAACCTTGCCAAGCATGTAGGTCTTTTTAAGCTCAACCGTCTGAACAATTGTCGCCACGTTGGATTCCACGCTTTCCTTATCTGTTACTCGTCTTTGGACTGTCTCAGGTTTTTGTTTATTTCCTCAATCTTTCCTGCCGTCTCGTCAAGGACCTTGCAGGCTTGCTCTAGGGCTTCCTCGGAGAATTTTGCTTCCAAAGTACCTCCAAGTTCAAAAAACGCCGACATCAGCCTACGCATCGTCTCCATGCTTCTGACCATCTTCTCTGGCGGAATCCTGAACCACAGCGCCCCGAGGAAGGGAGGAGGTAAAAACTTCGCTTCCTTCCTGAACTTCAGCCTAATCGTCTTCTGCTCTTCGAGGAGGCTCCTACCCTTATCGGTGAGCTCGTAACGCTTCAGCCCGTTCTGGTCTGTTGGCAGCTCCTTCACGTAGCCGTTGTCCTGAAGCCAAGACAGAAGAGGGTAAACTGAGCCCGGACTTGGTCTCCAGCGCCCGTTCGTCCTCCGCTCAACCTCGCTCATGATCTCCGAGCCAGACATCGGCTTCTCGCCCAGAGACTCGAGAACGTGGTAACGTATGAAGCCCTTGGGCACAATCGCGGTGTGCCTCATCCAGTGCCTTCCACGCTCAATCAACTAATATCACCATTGATATCGCCATCGATATCAACTTTGATATTTAAACGTATCGTATCAACCCGAAGAAAATGCATGATGCTACTGATCGTACCTCGGCTTGCCACCAAACTTTGTTAAGTCTATTATCGGGAGCTCGTTTCCGTCAGGGTCCGCTACGACCGCGTACTTTCCACACCTCACCTCGAAGGGCTCCATGACAACCTTGCCTCCCTTCGCTCTAAATTTCTCGCAAAACGCTTCAACGTTCTTCACTAAAAAATTGAACGAAGGATTTGGCAGGCTCTTGTCGTTATGAATTACTATTTCAGAATTGCTTTTCCGAAACACGAATCCGATCATCCCCCGGTTTTCATCGGTCCAGGCGCGCTTCAACCCTAGAACGTCCGAATAAAATTGTGCTGTCTTGTCAAGGTTCGAGGCAAAAAACATGATATTATCAATCTTGAGCAATGCACCCACGCGTTTAGCCTCCATTTTCAGTCATTCTTTATTAAAGGGACTTAAAAGTGCATTGAATTTCGATTCTGACTTATAATTGCTAGAGGGAATTTTAGTTGATAACCTTTGGTGTTTTTTATGCAAGCGAAAGATGCGAAGCTTAACGGAAGGGCCTCGCGATTGTAACGCACATTATTATTAAATATAACATAAGCCAATATACGTACTATCAGGGTATTCAGGAGCGCATAGGCATGCAGTTCTTGAAAAGCTCCAAGTCTTTTTTTGTTTATTTGTTCGTGATTTTATTCGTCATTTGCCTTTCGTGCCTGTTCTGTGCCCATATCTGTCTAGTTTCGGGGAATCCGGATTACACTTACTACGGTGTTGTGCCTTCCAAGATATACCGGTACAATCTTACAGATTACAACGACCGCAGCTCAGTTTGGAGGCTTGACACGGGCTCAACGGGTAACGCCTCAATACTTGCCGTTAGCGCTGCAGAAGACGACACAAACATTATAGTCTATGACCTGACGCATGACAGAATAGCTTCTCAAGTGACAATCAACAGCATGCAGAAGCAATTTGTTCTACTTTCTAATGGCACGGTCTTTAAGGTAGTGTCTAGCAAGCAGGTTTCTGTCTTGTTGCTCAATTATCACAGCATCCCCGATGCCACTGCTAGAGAGGCGCCACTGCCGCGTGGCTCCTATTTGTCTACGGACGGTTTGTATGTCGGGAAGGAGTTCGTTTTTATGGGCTCCAGCCAGGGGATCAACGCCGAATACACGATTCTGGCCTTAGAAAAGTCGACGGTTACCATAACCAGCGACGATGGCGACGAGCAGCAATATTCGCTTGAGGCCAACTCATACAAAAACGCCATACTGAGCCCTTTCAAGGTCTACAAGTTTGTGTCCACAGGCAACATTATGGTCCAGTCCGTGTCAATCCCAGCTGTGGGAGGTGGCGACTGCACATGTTTTCCCGTTCCCTCCGCACAGGGAGGCTTCGTTGGAACGTTTTTTCTGACGAAATCATTGAAGGGCGAGTGGGGGTGGGACGAACAAAGGGACTACGGATACCGGATAATGGCTGCTGAAGACACCGAAGTGAGAGTCTTTGACCTTGAGACCAAGCAGTTGTTGACCAAGTTCACAGTAACTGGAGGAACTGGCACGGCAATCCAGCCGACAGCGAACGCCATCGCTGTGCAGAGCGACAAATCAATCACTTTAACTTTTATGCATAACGGAAGCATCGAAATCACGCGTTCCAATCTAGGGGGAATATACACGGGCTACGCCAACGGAGTTATGTTCATCGGCATCCAGCCAAATCAGGACACAATGGTCCATCTGCCCACCCAAGCGTTTATTGAAGCATATTTCTTCGTGAACGACGACACCCAACTAACAATCGACGGTCTCACCCAAACGGTCCCAGCCAACACTTATTACATGTACAGTCAGCCAGGAACCCATCTGGTGCGAGCTGACCACAACGTCGTCCTACAAGCCAACTTCTGGTCCAACGAACCCGATTATCAGGGACTGGAGTATGTGGCATCAATCGTTCCAAGCATCGAGACGGTGAACCTCAACCCGACGGTTACGTTAACTCCGCTGGAAGGCTTCCCGATAATGTACGCGGTCGTCGGCGTGGGAGTCGCGGCAGTCGCTGTAGTCGTTGGTATATTCGTCATGAGAAGACGAAGCAGCAAACCTGTTTAGGATTTTTTCTATTTGTTAAGATGGTTACTTAAAAATTGAAGTTGGAATTGAGAGAGTAAACATAAACAATCTCGCTTGTTCATTTTACTTTAACTTTCAGGGGGAAGTATTTACCTTCGGCTTGACCAGCAGCTGGCAACGAGAAGTGCGACTGCATCCAGTACCATCTTTTGTCACGTTTCTCTAGAACTCCAGTGAACCTTGCAGGCAACCTCATCTCTCTTCCTTCGTGTTTTACTGCCATTGAAACGTCATCTGCGACCCATGCGACAGAGCCGGTAGCCGAGACTGAACTCCACTCGATCTTTACAGATACCGATTCGGACTGTTCAAAGTCGCGTTCAATCTGTTTCTTAATTTCTTTCAGCCCGACACGTTTCTCGTCGGCGCCTGAACCGTACGCTATTACGCCATCATCCTTGGCATACAACGACAGAACCGCATCCAAATCCCTGTTTTCGTACGCTTTGAAATGCTTGTTCAGCGATGATAACACTTCAGATTCAGTTTTCGCATCAGCTTTCACAACATCACCTCCTAAACTCTATTAGGCGCACTAGCATTAAAAAAAATTTCAGGACGGTCGTATGAAGGGAAAGAAGATTAACCTTTTTAATGAAGAAATAGCTTGAAGTTTACGAAAAAGCATCCCTTAGTCATGGATAGACAACGTCGGCTCAAGCTTCAACGTAGAAGACGACCCAATGAAGACTTGTTATAGTGGTGTACCCGCAGGTTCCTGCGACATCACCATATTCGTATATTCCCGTTCCTTCCTTCGCTGCGAGTGCTTCTTCAAGAAATTCCGTCAACGAAGCGTAGGGGACGGCTGCGTCCATGCCCTCTCCAGTGACCAGGTTCGCGGTAAGAATCATCTCGCCCTGCGGATGCATTTGAATCCAGCCGTCCTCTGAGAGAACGAAGAAGAAGTCCGGAAGGTCGATGCCCAGTCGGGCAGCAATCGACTCGGCCCACTCATGCAGTGGCGTGCTTATACCTAGGATGCCGACGACGCTTGTGCCGTTGAAGACGGGGATGGCTGTCACGTGAACAGCCAAGCCTGAGGACCTGCTGTAGACGGTGGTTCCGACGCTCACGTTCCCCCCGATCGCGACGGGGAAGTACGGGCGGTCGCTGAGGGTCCTGTTGATGAGCCCTTGAGTAGTCGTATAATACGTGCCGTTCGGGTAGCAAAACCAGATGAAGGACCCGGACACCAGCCGAGACTCGTACGTAGCGAGTGTTGCCCTCATGGTTTCCCAGACGGCTGAGCGCACCTCGGGGAGCGCGGCGACAATTTCGCCAATTGTTATGAGGTTGCTCAAATCGCTCTCGATCGCATTTCGCATCTCGCTTGCTTTTGCCTCCAAAGAGAGGGAGTGGACGCTTTCTTCTAGGACGTTTATGCTGGTTTGTAGGCTGTCGACCTGCGACTGAAGATCGTCGTTGTAGGTTTCAAGTTGCGTTATCTGAGTCTGGAAGCTTTGAAGATTCGATTGGAGGATGAGATACGACAAAATGCTGCCCAACGAGGCTCCTAGGATCGTGGCAGCAACGAACACGACAACTAAATTCCTGTTCATTTCTCATCACGCCGTCAATCTCTACGACGAAAAATAAAAGCCTTTGCGAAACAAGCTGTTCATAGAATAAACACTTCAGACCCACTGAAATGGTGAAGATGCATAAGCATTGATGATATTGGTGCGGGAGGTGGGATTTGAACCCACGAACCCCTTCGGGATAGGCGCCTCAGGCCTACGCCTTTGACCTGGCTTGGCAACCCCCGCACGGGTTGAGCAATATTTTACGACGTGTCCTTAATTAATTTTTTTTGGGGCTTAAGCCCTATGGCTTTTTTAATTACGTATATATGTTTATAGGTTACCATTCTTAAACAAAATTGAACCCCTGAAAACTAGAAGCGCCGAAATGAATGCTCAACGAAACGATAATCTTCGCCGCAGGATTCGCAGTGTCTCTCGCTGTTATGCCATTTCACATAAAAAAGATGAAGGAAAAGCACATCGGCGGCATAGACGTACACAAGAAAGATAAACCTTTCATCCCGCAAATGGGCGGCTTAGTAGTCCTAGCAGGCATAACGGCAAGCATCCTAGTTGCAGTAATGCTTTCGCCGGAAACACTCAGTACAAGCATGAGTTTTCTCGCAACCATCCTCATAGCGGGATTAGTCGGAGCTGTAGACGATTTCAAGACTTTAAACGCTAAGGTTAAGCCCTTCCTCACACTGTTCGCTGGGTTACCCATACTTGTCCTGCATACCTACAATCCGACTGGCTTGGTTTTCCCGTTCATCGGACAGACGCGGATGACGATCATTTACCCGTTTTTGGTGCCCCTCGTGATGGCCGTGACCTCCAACGCCGTGAACATGATGGACCCGTTCAACGGAACAATGTCGGGACCGTGCACCATAATAACCATCATCATGCTGCTGTCGGCGCTCCT
>Ga0172365_10000701_pt1 | contig 23282 bp, 19 predicted proteins | sample LakKivSesite48cm_FD_114535 | JGI IMG/M metagenome (GOLD analysis project Ga0172365, IMG submission 114535) | Sediment microbial communities from Lake Kivu, Rwanda - Sediment site 48cm | ecosystem: Environmental > Aquatic > Freshwater > Lake > Sediment | place: Rwanda: Western Province, Lake... | reverse complement strand
TGGGAAATCCATAAGAATTAATTAATTGAGAGCAAAGAATGAGACAAACAGAGGAATAATAAAAACAACTTTTAAAAAACCTACAAAATTATTTTAATTTCTATCTTTATATTCTCCTGTGGATAAACATCTTTTAATTATTGATTTAAATGTTATAATAAAATCAAAGATTAAAAGGTCGGAATAAAAGGCGTTTAAATAAATAAAAAATAACAATATGACGAAAAACGATTTAAAACTTTTTATTTTGGTCGGTGTAGTTGCTTTCATAATAGTTTTTATTAATCAAGTGAATTATGTTGTTCGAGCTGATGATAAAAGCCAGACTATCCAAGTGACAGTTACTACTACTTTAACTTTTAACTTGGCAACCAATACCGTGCCATTGGGGATTCTCACTCCTGGCACTCCAATTACAGCCACTACTTCTTGCACAGTAGAAACTAATTCAAGTAGTGGTTGGCAGCTGTCAGTTAAAAGAGATGACGCCACCTCCACTTTGGATTTAGATACTGACCCATCAATTGATTTTCCTGATGCAACTGCTTGGAATGGTAGCAATTCCACAGATTCGCCGGGCGCTAATTTATCATTCCGTGTTTATCAAACTGATACCACCCCATCCGGATTATACAATAGTACTTACTGGGGAACAAGTGATGCTTCTCCAAAATGGGCCGGCTTTCCACCAACTTCTCAAATGATAGCTAGTATCGATAATTATCAAAGCGGAACTCAAACTGTGGTTTATGGATTTAGAATTGACGCTCCTTCATCTCAAGCAAGCGGAGCTTATAGTGGTTCTATCACTTTAACAGCCTTAGCAATTTAAATGGTTAGAATAAATTCAAGGGATAAAGATTCATTAGCTGAAGAAAATTAAAATTATGTTGTTGAAATCCAAAACAATAAAAAATTTAATTCAATTGATTTTTTCGATTTTTTGTTTGGTTCTTATTTTCACTCCCACTTGTCATCTTAAAGCGGATATCGGCATTACCGTTTACCCGCTTTCATATAAATTAGTATTAAGTCCAGGACAAGAATGGGACGGAACGACAACAATTGTTAATCCGAATAATTTTATTTTGAAAGTTTTAGTGGAAAAAGAAAATATTGTTGGCGGTGCCGAAGGAAACATTTCTTTAACTGCCGAAGACATCAGTCAGTATGGTTTGGCAAAATGGATTAGTTATGATGTCGAAGAGTTTGAACTTCAGCCAAAACAGAGTCGAGAGTTTCATTATAAAATTAAAATTCCTGATAATGCACCGCCCGGCGGTCATTACGCTGCTGTTTTATTTAAAGGTAAACCTGCGGAAGAAGTGACTGGCATTGGTATTTCTGGTCGCACTGGCACAGTGATATTGGTGGAAGTCACCGGCGAGGTAGTGAAAAAAGCTAAAATTAGCAGTATTCAAGCGCCGAAATTTATTGATCATGGACCGCTGACGGTCGCTTTTAAAATCTTAAACGAAGGCAATTCCTATATTTCGCCTGAAGGTAAAGTAGTTGTTTCCGGCATTTTCCAGAAACAAGAATTAGCGATTGATTCGCGCGTTATTTTTCCGGGTTTTGACCGAACCTTTGCTGTTAAATGGGATCGCAAATACATCTTCGGACCTTTGAATATCGCTATTAATACTTATATTCCTAATGGACCGGCTATTGAGCCAGCTAAAGTTGTTATTTGGGCATTTCCGTATCAAGAAGCGGTTTTAATTATTGTTATTATTCTTTTGATTGTTTGGGGTATTAAAATTTTCAAGAAAAAATTCAAAATTGTTAGATTAGAAGAAAAACCGAAAGAGAATGACCAATAAGAAAGAGAAGCAGAATTATTAGCTTAAAAATACCAAGATTATGTTGGATTATCGTAGGTGTTTTTTTTATTTTTTTATTATTTTTTTATTATTTTCTTTTTTTTTGGCAAAAGAGATTTTTTCTGCCACTCAAAATTTAATTATTGAAGTGGTGATTCCGGGTGAAACACCGACACCTACTCCTACCCCAACACCAACCCTGACCTTTACGCCGACGCCTACGCCAACTTCAACAGAAACTCCCTCTCCAACACCGACGCCAACTTTAACACCGACGCCGACCCAATATATCAGCGGCGGTTTTATTATTATTCCTATTTTCCCGTCGCCGCCTTTTGGTCCGACCTTACCGCCAGACATTTATTTAAGAAAAAAATCGCCAGATTTTAATAAAGACAACAGGGTTGACATCGTAGATCTTTCTATTTTCCTCTATTATCTCGGCAACCCAACGGCAGATTTTTATCGGCTAGATTTAAATGATGATGGTGTTTTGGATATTATTGATTTGTCGATCATTCTTTATTATTGGACAGGTTAAACTATGAAAGTACTAAGAATTTATTTAAAAATTTTAAAGATATTTTTTATTGGATTTGCCGCTTTGATTGTTTTTGTGGGATTTCAAGCTAAAGCAAAAACGGTTTTTTATTTTGATGGACTCCAACCGGATAAAAAATCGTTGGAATTTGTTGTTTATGTGAGAGTTGATTCTGATAAGCCGCTCAATGCTTATGATTTAATTGTTCAATACCCCAACAACCTCATTCGTTTTAAACGAGTAGATACGAATAATTCTATTGTTAATATTTGGAAGCGAACCGATGTTTCCTCTGAAAATGAGATTGTTTTACAAGGAGGTTCGGCTCAGCCCTTTATGGGTGAAAGGGGTCAAATTATTGCCTTAATTTTTGAAGCAGTCAAAAACGGTCAAGATAATTTTATTTTCAAAAAAGCCGCGGCTTATTTAGCTGATGGCAAGGGTACTTTAGCTGATGATATTGAGATGAAAAGCGTTCCTGTTTATATCTCTCAAATTAAATTAGAAGGCGAAATGAATGCCGGATTAGTTGTTCAAGAAACGCCGGCTATTATTAAAGAAGATAAAACACCACCTCAAATTTTAACTTTTAAAATTGCCGATAATCCCTTTAATGAAAAAGAGAGATTTTTAATTTTTGAAACCAAAGACAATTCGGGTTCAATGAAGCATTTTGTAAGAACCAAAAAATGGTTTACTTGGGGCTACTGGTATGAAATAAACAACCCCTTTGCTTTTTCGAAAAATGTTTGGGCTTTGGAATTTGTGGTCGTGGATAATTTCGGTAATGGCACAACAAAAAAGCTTAATTTTTATAATATTATTGCCCCCAAAATAATTTTCTTAATATTCATTATTTCTCTTGTGGGGTTATTGATTAAAATCGGCTATAATAAAATAAAGAAAAGATGAAGAGGATAATCAGCATTTTTTTAATAACTTTATTTATTTTGATAGGGTTTAGCAATTCTCTTTCTGCTCAAACAAAAGAGGCGATTTTGTATTTGTCGCCAACTAGCGGTAAGATTCCCGTTGGCAATACTTTTACTGTTACCTTTTATGTTAATACAAACGGCAATTTTATTAATGCAGTGGAAACTAAAATTTTATTTCCGGCTGATAAACTACAAGTGGTTTCACCATCAATTGGTCAGTCTTGTTTAGAAATTTGGTTAAAACAGCCAACTTATTCTAATACTGAGGGTTGGATTAAAATAGGCGGTGGAATTCCGGCGCCCGGCATTAATACCAGTGCTTGTGCTTTATTAACGGTTACTTTTCGTATCAAAGAAATCGGACGTGCTAATATCCGTTTTGATGTTGCTAATTCTAAAGTGCTTTTAGCTGACGGAAAAGGAACAGATATATTAGGCGAAACTAAAGCAGGGATTTATGATTTAGTTCTGCCACCGCCGGCTGGTCCGGAAATAATTTCTTCTACTCATTCGGACTCAACCAAATGGTATAACAATAACAATGTCAATTTTCAATGGTTGGTAGACGATGAAAAAAGCATAGAAGGATACAGTTACATTCTTGATAATAATCCATTAACTCTTCCAGATGATATTATTGATAGAAAAGAAAATTATGTTAATTATAGCAATGTGGCTGATGGTATCTGGTATTTTCATTTAAAAGCTAAAAGAAATGGTTTTTGGGGTGGCGTCAGTCATTATGCGGTTAAAATTGATACTTCGTCGCCAGCTCAATTTCCAATCAAAATCCAACCTTCTGTTCGAACCAGTCAAACAACACTTATAGTTGAGTTTTTAACAACTGATAGTGTATCCGGCATTGATCATTATGAGATTAAAACAATTCCTCTAAATTTAAATAAAATGGTTAAAGCCGAACAGACCCTTTCTCAATTTTTATTTATTGAAGCCCAATCACCTTATATTCTTCAATTAGAACGAGGCAATTATGATATTTATGTCAGAGCTTTTGATAAAGCCGGCAATTTTACTGAAAGTAAACAGCGCTTAAGAATTGTGACTCCTATTTTTCAATTTGTCGCCGGCGAAGGTTTAAAAATTAGCGAGATAATTATTATTCCGTGGTTAGGTTTTTGGTTAATCCTAATTTGTTTAATTGCTTTAATTGGATTTTTTGCTTATAAAGCTAAAAGTTGGCACAATCAGAAAAATAAAATTTTAATGGACGGTATTAATAAAGACCCGATTATTAGAAAAAGAATTGAAGAATTAAAAACCAAAAAGAGAGAATATAGTAAAATGGCGATGATTATTTTGTTGATGGGAATTTCTATTATTTTTTGTTTTTCTAGCGCCAAAGCCCAAACTATAAAATTATCACCGCCAATTATTTTAGAATTTCCTGAAAATATTACTAATCGCGAAATATTTTACATTGGCGGAAAAACTCAAGTGCCCAATTCAGAAGTAATTATTTATCTTCAGAACTTAGAGACCGGCGAGGTCACATCATTTACAATTTTATCAGACAATTTGGGCGATTGGTTCTATAGTCATCCAAAGTTTTTGATTAGCGGAAATTATTTAGTTTGGGCTCAATTGAGATTAAATAATGAAACTAGTCCGCCCTCGCCGCAATTTAAATTAACAGTGAAACCAGTTGCTTTGCAATTTGGCATTTCTCAATTGAGTTATGAAGCAATCTATTTTATTATTTCGCTTATTCTCTTTGTCATCCTTATTATTGTTTTAATTTATACTATTTATCACGCTTATCAAGGTCGAAGAAAAAATAAGTTAGTAATGAAAGAAATCAAAGAAGCCGAAGAGGCGGTGAGATATGGATTTTTGCTTTTAAAGCGTGATATTGAAAAGGAATTAGAATTAATAGAAAGAGTAAAATTCAGCGGCGAACAAAAAAAGGAACAAGAGGAAAGAAGATTAAAAATTTTAAAGGATTTAGAATGGGTAAGACAGCGAATTGGCAAAGAAGTGAAAGATATAGAATTAAAAGAAGAATAATTTGTTGACAAAACAGATATTTTGTTCAAACTAAAAACAGTTATTTAAAAAGGAGGTAAATTATGAAGTACATCCCTTATTTTAAAATTAATGATTTAGAGGGAAGATTTGTTTTAATTGAAGGATTAAACGGTTCAGGGAAGACCACTCAGGCAAAATTAATTGAGGAAGGTTTGGCCCAAAGTGGTCTGGTGGCACGGTTTAATCATGAACCAACGAATTCTTTTATCGGCAAAATTATTCGGCAAATTATCGAGAAGAAAAAATTAGATTTTTCTGAAAGAGAGATAGCGGATTTTTTAGAAAGAATTTTGAAAAACGATGACCCGAGTTTTCAAGCGGCAAAGACGTCAATCAAACAATTTCTTAATGGAAATATTCGTCACGAAGAAACCAAAAGGCAATTTTTATTTATTTTGGATAGATTGTTTGACATCAAAGAGAATATTAAGCCAACCCTTAGGCGTGGCGGCTGGGTTATTCAGGACCGCTATGATATTTCTTGCTATTTGTACGGAATGGCCAATGATTTAAAATTTTCTAATTTAGCAAGACGGCATCAGATGGTTTTAAAAGAAAATTATTTAGGTCCAAACCTCGTCTTTTTTTATTGGGTGCCGGTAGCCGTTTCTCTTAAGCGATTAATAAATTCTGGGAAAGCGATTGACATTTATGAGAATGCGAGAACTTTGAAAAAAATTGAAAAGGCAGCCCGTTGGCTTTTTTCTTTCCATTTTAAAACGCCGCATCCAAAACATCCTCTGATTAGAAAGTTAAAAATTAAAGATAAAAAGATGAAAGTGATAATTATCAATGCCGAGTCGTCAATCGAAGAAGTTTTTGAACAAACTTGGCGATATCTTGAAGAAGAGATTAAAAAATATAAAAAAATGCACTCATAAAAGTGTTGGGGTGATTTTAGAGGAGAACGGAAAGTTTTTGTTGATCGACAGAAAAAGATTTCCTTTTTGTTGGGCCAGCGTTGCTGGCCATATTGAAAAAGGAGAAGGTTCAAATTTCGCCGCCAGCCGAGAAATTAAAGAAGAAATAGGACTAATTACAGTATCTTTGCGCCCTCTGCTTATTAAAAAAGATTTAATAATCCCTGTCGGCGAGGTGGAAAATTTCACTATTGGTTTGTTTATAAAGCTGATGCAATTGGCAAGATACGCAAGAATAAACAAGAAGCTAAAAGAATCAGATGGTTTACTCCAAAAAGGATTAGAAAATTGATTGTAGAAAGAAAAATTGAGCCGATTTGGTTTAAAATTTTTAAAATGACAAAGATCTTGAAATAATCAAGATCTTTTTATTTTTTATTATCAAAAAATAATAATTAGGTGAATGGACTTTTAGAAAAAATTCTTTAAAATTAAAAGGTATGATATCTCTTTTTAAAGAGCCGGTGAAGAAAATAGTTTTTTGTTCCAGCCAGCGTTTTCGTTACGAGCTTTTGGAATTTATCAAACAATTTCGTGAAATTGTTCGGGAAAATCAAAAACCTATTATGATTTTAGAGCCGGATTTTGATGAAATGCCCAAAGAATTTTTAGAGGCCTCAGAAAAAGAAAGATTAAAAAAAGAAGAATATCGCCAACAATTAATTTGGGACGCATCCAATCATCTATTTCGCCGCGTCAAAATTGCCGATGTCGTTTTTATTTTTAACAAAAATGGTTATGTTGGGGTGAACACAAGTGGTGAATTATTTGCGGCGGCGGTTTTAAATAAAAAAGTTTATGCTTTAGAGGAAAAAATAATGATGGGACAATACCCTAATGATTTATATGAAGAACCTTTCGTTTCTTTTTTAATTTTTGGCGTAGCGTCTACGCCGCAAATTCTTTTTGAAAAAATTTGTAAAGAAATTTTAAAATAAAGTATAATAAAATTATGTCTTCTTACATTCCTACAATTGGTTTGGAAATCCACATTGAGTTAAAAACGCAAAGAAAAATGTTTTGTGATTGTTTGAATGATTCAGAAGAAAGACATGCTAATTTAAATGTCTGTCCTATTTGTTTAGGGCATCCAGGCACTTTGCCGAAAATCAACAACGAAGCAGTGCGAAGCGTTTTAAAAATAGGAACGGCTTTAAATTGCAACATAGCGAAGATTGCTAAGTTTGACCGAAAAAATTATTTTTATCCCGATTTGCCAAAAGGTTATCAAATTTCCCAATACGATAAACCTTTTTGTCAAAATGGTTATTTAGAAATTCCATTTATTAGCGAAGGTTTATTTGATTTTAAAAAAATAAGAATTAGGCGCATTCACTTGGAGGAAGATACAGGTCGTCTAATTCATGAAGGAGGAAAAACTCTAGTTGATTTTAATCGCGCCGGCATTCCTTTAGTAGAATTAGTTACCGAACCGAATATTCATTCAGCAGAAGAGGCTAAAAAATTTTGTGAAGAGTTACAACTAATAGTGAGATATTTAAAAATTGCCAAGGCGGATATGGAAAAAGGTGAGATGCGTTGTGAAGTTAATATTTCTTTACAAAAGGAAGGAGAGGAACAATTAGGAACGAAAGTGGAAATTAAAAATTTAAATTCATTTAAAGCAGTAGAAGAGGCGATTAAATATGAAATTAAACGCCAAACAGAGCTTTTAGAGAAAGGCGAGAAAGTTGTTCAAGAAACTAGAGGCTGGGATGAAAAAAGTCAAAAAACTATTTCCCAAAGGAAAAAAGAAGAGGCGCATGATTATCGTTATTTTCCTGAACCTGATTTGAAACCCATTAATATTAAAGAACAATTTGATGTTGAAGAAATAAGACGAGAAGTACCGGAATTGCCCAATGAAAAAAGAATGAGATTCTTAAAAGAATACGGTTTAAAACCAGCCGAAATTGAAGAGTTGGTTTATGATTTTGATTTGGCGGATTATTTTGAAAAGATAGTGATGGAATTAGAAAGTATAAAAAAATTAGAGGGCGTTGAAAGAGAAAAAAGAATTAAACTTGCTTACAATTATCTGACAACCGATCTAAAAGCGTTATTAATTCAAAATAATTTTTCGGTTGAAGATTTAAAAATTACGCCGGCGCAGTTTGCAAGTTTAATTAATTTTTTAGCTGAAGATAAAATTTCTTCGGCAGCCGGCAAAGCAATATTAACGGAAATTTTTAAAACCGGCGCCAATCCCGAAATAATCATTAAAGAAAAAAATCTTTTTCAAATCTTTGATGCAAAAGAAATTGATGAGGTAATAAACAAAATAATAGAACAAAACCCCCAGCCTGTAGCTGATTTTAAAAAAGGCAAGACTAACGCCTTGCAGTTTTTAGTAGGACGGGTGATGAAAGAAACCAAAGGTCGATTTAATCCCGATATAGTTCAGCAACAATTACAAAAATTCTTGACAAAATAAAAATATTTTGTTATAATATAAATATATGATAATGCAACCTCGACACGAAGCGTGGGAACAATTTCAAAAAAGAAAAAAAGAAGAGGAGGAAAAGACAAAACCATCTCCAGCTGATTTTGCTGAATTTGAAGTAAATCCGGAAACAGGAGAATTAATTCCCATTAAATCAAATATTGATATAAAAAAAAATATTTTAAATGAAGAGTTTAAGAAAGAATGGGGAGAATTAAACAAACGTCATCAAGAACTTTTAATAGAAATGCAACAACAAGAGGAAGAACTTAAAAAAATGAGAGAATTAGGTGGTTTAGCCGAAGAAGCGAAGGGTTTAATTAAAAAAATTAACGAAAGAGAAAGAGAATTAAAAGCAATAGAAGAACAATTAAAAAAAATAAAAGAATAATAAAATTATTTAAGAAAATTCCCGACCAATTTTATTAATTCGTTTCTGTTGGAAACCCATTTAATTTCTTTATCTTTTCGAAACCAAATCATCTGGCGGCGAGCATACTGCCAGATTTTAGTTTTTAATTTTTTAATCATTTCTTGATAAGTTAGCTTATTTTGTAGAAAAAGACCGATATAGCGATATTCTAATCCGAAATCGTATAATTTTTTCCACGAAACTCCAGTTTGACGGAGTTTTTTTACTTCTTCGATCATGCCCTCATTTAACCTTTTTATTAATCTTTTTTCAATTCGCTTTTTTAATTCATTAGGCAGTCGATAAATGCCAATTTTCAAAACATTATAAGGAGAATATTTTTTTAATTGAGGCATTGGTTTTTTTAAAGTCAGAATAATTTCTAAGGCGCGAATTAATCGCCGGCGATTATGAAAGTCTATTTTTTGAGCATATTTTGAATCTAATTTTTTAAGTTTTTCGAATAATTTTTCGGTTGATAATTTTTCTAACTTTTTTCTTAATTTCGGTTGAGGTTTGATGGGAGGAAATTGATAATTATAAATTAAAGCATCAATATAAAATCCTGTGCCGCCACAAATAATGGGCAATTTCTTTTTGTTTAAAATTTCTTTTAAAGCTTTTGTTGCTAATTTTTGGTAATTGGTGACAGTAAAAACTTTTTTTGGTGATACCACATCAATTAAATAATGTTTTATGCCTTTGTAAAAAAGACTGTTTTTAGTTTTTTTAAGAGGAACTTTACCAGTGCCAACATCCATCCCTTTATAAACTTGACGCGAATCAGCCGAGATAATCTCGCCATTAAATTTTTTGGCCAAGATTACCGCCAAATCGGATTTGCCGGATGCATTCGGTCCCAAAACCACTATAATTTTAGGTTTAAATGCCTCAAAACTTTTTGAGTTTTGAGATTTTGCATTTTTCATTTTCTTAAATTAAAGTTTTTTCGGCTCAGGTATCTGTTGCTTACAAATTTCTATAAATTCTTCCATATCCATTAATTTAATTTCCGGATTGGACTTTTCGCGAACGGGTAATTTGCCGGAGCGTATCTCTTTTTCTCCTATGACGATAATATAAGGAATTTTTTCTAATTCAGCATTGCGAATGCGTTTACTAATTGTTTCATTTTCATCGTCTACTTTAATTCGAAAGCCTTCTTTTTCAAAACGTTCTTTTATTTGATAGGCAAAAGGCGCAAATCCATCATTTACTGGCAAAAGTTTAATTTGAATTGGTGCCAACCAGAAAGGAAAAACACCGGCATAATGTTCAATTAAAGCGCCAAAAAATCTTTCCAACGATCCCATTAAGGCGCGGTGAATCATATATGGCTGTTGCGGCTTACCCATCTTATCAATATATTTCATCTCAAATTTTTCCGGCATATTAAAATCAAATTGAATTGTTGAGCATTGCCATTCGCGACCGAGGCCATCTTTAACCTTGATATCGATTTTCGGACCGTAAAAAGCACCGCCGCCCTTGTCAACTTTATAGGAGAGTTTAGAAGATTTAATGGCTTTTTCTAATGCCTTTGTGGCATCAGCCCATTTTTTATTATTACCAATAGCGTCTTTAGGTTTAGTTGAAAGATAGACGGAAAAATCATTGAAGCCGAAACTTCTTAAAATATAAAGGGAAAAGTCCAAAACCTTTTTAATTTCTGAAGGCATTTGTTCGGGAGTGCAAATTAGATGAGCATCATCTTGAGTAAAGCCGCGAACACGTAATAAACCGTGAAGTACGCCAGCTTTTTCATAACGATAAACAGTTCCTAATTCTGCCCAGCGCAGCGGTAAGTCGCGGTAAGAACGCATTTGGTTTTTATAAATTTGAATATGAAATGGACAATTCATCGGCTTGATAAAATATTCATCTTCATCAATTTTCATCGGCGAATACATATTTTCCCGATAAAAATTTAAATGTCCACTGATTTTCCATAAATCTGATTTTCCAATATGAGGCGTAAAAACAATATCATAGCCATTTTTTAAATGGGCTTCGCGCCAAAAATTTTCCGCAATTACTCGAATTATTCCACCTTTGGGATGCCAATAAACTAACCCTGGACCGAATTCCTCATGAAAACTGAATAAATCTAACTGCTGACCGAGAATTCGATGATCTCGTTTTTTGGCTTCCTCGATAATTCGTAAATAATTATCTAATTCTTCCTTAGTGTTAAAAGCCAAACCATAAATTCGAATTAGCATCGGATTTTTTTCATTTCCTTTCCAATAGGCGCCGGCTAATTTTTCTAATTTGAATACATCCTTTTTTATAATTTTTGTTGAAGAAATATGCGGTCCGGCGCAAAGGTCGGTAAAAATTTCTTGTTTTCCATCCAAAGTTTTATAGATAGAAAGTGGTTTTTTTTGTTTTTTTAATTCATCAATCAATTCTAATTTGTAGGGTTGATTTTTAAATATTTTCTTTGCCTCCCGATAAGAGACCACTTTTTTTTTAAATTTTAAATTCCTACCGATTAAATCTCTAATTATTTTTTCCAATTTAAATAAAACTGATTCATCAATTTCTTGTTTGCCAAAATCAAAATCATAATAAAAGCCGTTTTCAATCGTTGGTCCAATGCCCAATTTGACACTTGGATATAATTGTAAAACCGCCGCCGCCATTAAATGGCTTAATGAATGTCTAATTTTCTCAATTTCATTTTTTGATTTTTTCATAATTTTTTATTTATAAGCTAAAATTTTTTCGCAGATAATATTTAAATGGTCGTTATTTTTATTGATACGTCCCTCAATAATTATTATATTATCCTTTTGCCAAAATGTTAAGGTTTTTTCCAACATATCAGGAAAAACAGTAATTTCAGTCACGCCAGAAGTATCTTCAAGAGAAACACTGAGCATAGAACGGCCGGTTCGGGTTAAAATCTTTTTTAATTCTGTGATGACGCCGCCAACTCTGACAGATTTATTAATTAATTTTTCTGAAATTTCTGCTAGCGGTCGAACGCCTATTTTCTTAAATTTTTCCTGATAGTGTCGAACAGGATGGTCGGAAATATAAACACCTAGAAGCTCTTTCTCAAATTTTAATTTTTGCTCCAGAGACATTGGCTCGGTCTTTTTTAAATTTAAACTAGGGAAAGATATTTCTTTGGCAAAAAGATTAATTTGAGGACTTAGATTAATCCTTTTTGCTTCTTGATTATAGGACAATAATACATCAAGATTAAAAATTAATTCTTCTCTTTCGGCCAGAGCGTCAAAAACGCCAGTTTTAATCAGGCTTTCAAGCGATTTTTTATTTAAATCCTTGTGACAAATTCTTTGGAGAAAATCTTGGATATTTAAAAATCTCCCATTTTTAACTCGTTCCCGAATAATTTCATAAACGATATTTTCGCCAACATTTTTGATGGCTAATAGTCCGAAGCGAATAGCATTTTTCTCTTTAACAACCGAAAAATTTTCATAACTTTCATTAAGATCTGGTGGTAAAATTAGAATATTCATTCTTCGGCATTCATTAACTAATTCTGCCGTGCGTTCAATTTCAATAGCTTCATTATTCATCAAAGCAGTCATAAATTCCAATGGATAATGGGCTTTAAGATAAGCGGTGCGAAAAGCAATTTGGGCATAAGAGGCGCTGTGACTCCGATTAAAGCCATATTGGGCAAATGGCTCAATAAAGTTCCAAATTTTTTCGGCAATTTCTTGAGAAATGCCGCGTTCCATCATTCCTTTAATTAATTTTTGTTTCTGGGCATCTAAGAGAGTTTTAATTTTTTTACCAATAGCACGGCGCAAAATATCCGCTTCGCCCAAAGTAAATCCAGCCAAATCTTTAGCAATTTGAAGCAGCTGTTCCTGATAAATAGCAATTCCATAAGTAGAATTAAGAATTGGTTCAAGTTTGGGATGAAGATAAATAATTTTTTCTTTGCCATATTTTCTAGCAATATAGTGGGGGATTAGTTCCATCGGACCAGGACGATAAAGTGAAATAATGGCAATTAAATCTTCCATATCATTTGGTTTTAATTCTTTAAGATAGCGTCGCATTCCCTGGCTTTCTAATTGAAATACGCCAATAGTTTCTCCTTTTTGTAAAAGTTCAAAAGTTTTTTTATCCTTTTCGTCTATTTGATTAAAATCTATTTTTTCTCCGGTTGTTTGTTCAATAATTTTTAAAGCATCTTCAAGAATCGTTAAATTTCTTAAACCGAGTAAATCCATTTTTAAAAGCCCTAATGATTCCAGTGAATACATATCGTATTGAGTGATTGTAATGTTTTCGTCCTGTGGCGCTTTCTGGAGCGGAGTATAATTGGTAATTTCTTCTTTGGTAATCACAATGCCGCAAGCATGAATAGAAGCATGTCTGGCGACGCCTTCTAATTTTTTGGCTGAGTCAATCAATTTTTTAACATCTTGGTCTCGTTCGTAAAGATTCTTTAGTTCCAAAACATTATTTAAAGCCTCATCAAGAGAAGCGTTAAAAGGAATTAATTTAGCAATAGTATCGCAAAAGCTATAACTCAATCCTAAGGCTCTGCCGGCGTCACGTACGGCGGCGCGAGCAGCCATTGTCCCAAAAGTAATAATTTGCGCCACGCGATTATCTCCATATTTACTTCTTAAATACTGAATTACTTCATCACGGCGGGTATCGGCAAAATCCATATCAATATCGGGCATCTGGATTCGTTCAGGATTTAAAAATCGTTCAAAAAGAAGTTTGTATTTTAAGGGATTAATATCGGTAATATTTAACAAATAAGCCACTAGTGAACCAGCTGCTGAGCCTCGTCCCGGCCCAACAACAATGTCATTTATTTTAGCCCAATTAACAAAATCTTGAACAATTAAAAAGTAAGAAGCGAATCCTGTTTTTTCAATCACCCCTAATTCATAATTCAAACGTTCTGTTATTTCTGGTGTGATTTTAGAATATCTTTTTGATAAATTTTTTTCACACAACTTTCTTAAATAAGATTCTGGTGTTTCGCCCAATGGAACCTCAAAGTAGGGGAAAAGTATCTTTCCAAATTCCAGTTCAATATTACATTTATCAACAATTAGCTGTGTATTACTAATTGCTTCAGGAAAATCAAAAAATAATTCTTCTATAGTTTGTTGTGGACATAAAGAAAAGTCATCAGCACTTAAAGTGAGTCGGTCTTCTTCGGATATTTTATTACCGGTTTGAACCGCTAGTAAAATATCATGTGCTTCAGCATCTTCGGGTTTTAAATAATGCGTATCATAAGTGGCCACAGCGGGTATGCCAAATTTTTTACTTAATCTAATCAGTTGTTCTTTAATGATTTTTGATTCTTCGATTTTTGGATGATAATTAATTTCCAAATAAAAATCTTCGCCAAAAATTTTTTGATATTCTTTTATTTTTTCTTCGGCTTCATCTAATTGGTTGGCTAAAATTTTTTTGGGAATTTCTCCGGCCAAACAACCGGAAAGTGCAATTAAACCATCTTTATATTCCTGAAGCAATTCTTTATCTACGCGCGGTTTATAATAAAATCCTTCAAGATGCGCCCGAGTAATGAGTTTCATTAAATTTTTATAACCCTGAAAATTTTTAGCCAGAAGTGTTAGGTGGTAATTTTTACTATCAATTTTTGGCCTTTTTTGAAAGCGATTTTTCAGCGCTACATAAACTTCCGCGCCTAAAATTGGCTTAATGCCATTAGCCGTAGCAACTTTGTAAAATTCCGGAATGCCATACATTGTGCCGTGATCGGTTAAGGCCAAAGAATCAAAACCTAATTCTTTGGCGCGATTAACTAATTCATCAATTTTTATCAGACCATCCAAAAGAGAATAATGACTATGAACATGTAAATGAGTGAACTTTGCCATACAAAAATCTTTATTAAATTTTAACATAAAAAAAGTTTAAATGAAAATTTTTTATTCATTTTTACCTAAAATTAAAAAAGACCCCTTAAGAGGGGTCATATAGATTGATAGAGAAGTGAGAACGGCATTCGGGGCAATAATACCCCAGCCGTTTTCCAAATAATAAATCATCATCTTCTCGGCTTTCTCGGCAAAATTCTGCAGGAACTCTGACTTTTTCCAAGAGAAAATTATGACAGTTTGGACATGGTATTCGCCCTTCCACAAAAATCAACCTTTTCTTTTTTTTCATTAACTAACCTCCTATAAAATTTTTAAAGCCTGCTGCCTCTAATTTTAGAGATTAAATTAAATTAAACTTTTGTCAAGAAAGTTTATTCACTCATATCTTAATGATTCAATCGGTGATTTTTTTGCCGCTTTTCTGGCTGGATAAAGTCCAAAAATTAAACCGATTAAAGCTGAAGTAAATAATCCCAAAAACATGGCGCTAAAAGGAAAAGTAAATTGCCAATTAACCGAAAGTAATTTACTTAAAATGAGCGAAGAAATTAATGAGTTGGTTGCGCCGAAAATAACACCGATAATGCCACCGGTCATAGTTAAGAAAATGGCCTCGAATAAAAATTGTAAAAGTATTTCTTTTGGTGTGGCGCCAACGGCTTTGCGCAAACCGATCTCTTTTGTTCGCTCGGTAATCGAAACAAGCATTATATTCATTATACCCACACCGCCGACAATTAGAGAAATAGCAGCCACTGCAGCCAAAAAATATTTTAAAGCATTGGTAACGGTCTGGGTTTGTTTAATTGCTTCTTTTTGGGTTTGAATGTAAAAATCATCTTTTTCGGGATCGGTAATATTATGAGATTCTCTGAGCGTTTGTTTGATATCTTCAACAGTGACATCAACATTTTCTTCTTTGTCTACCTCAATAGCAATTCGGTGATAATATTTTATTCCAAAAAGATTTTGCTGAGCGCTCGAATAGGGGATAATAATTAAATCATCAAAATTAACAAAAGTGCCTTGACCTTTTTGGCCTATAACTCCAACAATGCGGAATAGCTGTTTTTTTATTTTTATTTTTTGTCCGAGAGCGTTTTCATTTTCGCCGAATAATTGTTCTTTAATTCTGGCGCCGATTACGGCGACGTTAGCATAAGATTTTACATCGTCTTCACTAAAAGGTTCGCCTTCTTCAAGGGTGATATTGTAAATTTCATTAAAGTATTCAGAAACACCCAAAATAGTGGCACGATAAGTTTGATTGCCAAATGAGGTTAATTCATTGCCAAAAACAATTGGCATAATGCGAGTTAAATGGGGTACGTTGTTTTTGTTTTTGAGCGCCTCTACATCCTTCAATTTGAGCGAGTCAGAAAAAATAGAAAGGATGTCCGTAAAGCCTTTTGGTTGGCGACCGGGCAAAACAGCAATTACTTTTGAGCCCAATCCTTGCATTTGAGCTAAAATTAAATTTTGCGCTCCTTGTCCAATAGACATTACCATCATAATGGCCGTGATGCCAATAACGATTCCTAAAATGGTTAATAAAGAACGAGAACGATTTGTTTTTAATCCGATTAAAGCAATTTTTGTTAGCGATTTTATCTTCATATTTATTTAATAAATTTTGTTGCGTCTATTCGTTCTAAATTTTTAATATCCGACTGAATTTCACCATCAAACAATTTAATAATTCTTTCAGCACATTGCGACGTGTAAGTTTCATGAGTAATCAAAACAATTGTTCGACCTTCATTATTTAGTTCCTGAAGAATTGCCATAATTTGTTGACCAGCCTTACTATCTAAATTGCCGGTTGGTTCGTCGGCAAAAATTACTAAAGGATTAGCAATAAGCGCTCGGGCAATGGCAACGCGTTGTTGTTCGCCGCCGGATAATTGATTAGGGAAATGGTGTATACGATGAGAAAGCTCCACTTTTACTAAGGCATTATAAATTAATTGAGACCATTCCTTTTCTGGGATGTCTGAATAAATAAGGGGGAGTTTAACATTTTCAAAAACAGTGGTTTTGGGAAGCAAATTAAATTGTTGAAAAACAAAACCCATTTTTTTATTACGGATTTTTGCCATTTCCTCTTCAGAATAGTCATAAATAGAACGGTTTTCAAAGAAATACCTGCCAGCGGTTGGTTTATCCAGAAAACCTAAAATATGAAGCAATGTTGATTTACCCGAGCCTGATGGTCCGGTAATTGCTAAAAATTCGCCGGAGTTAATTTCTAACGAAATATCTCTGATAGCAATAGTTTCCGTACCATCGTCGCAATACTTCTTTTCTAAATTATTAACTTTTATCAAAGCCATAATTATTTGCCGGAAACAATAATAGTTTCGCCTTCATTTAATCCTTCAATAATTTCAATCATAGCATTTTCGCCGACAATGCCGGTTTTAACTTTTCTTTCTTCGAGTGTTTTTGTTTTTTTATGCCAAACGCGAACCACCCGTTCATTTTCTAAATTTAACACCGCTCGCCTTGGGATCATTAAAACATTTTCTTTGTGTTGAGTAATGATATCTAAATTAACCGACATGCCGGTTTTAATTTCGTCATTTAATGGGTTAATGAACTCTAATTTTACTTTATAAGTTGGCACGCCTTCTATCAAAGTAGCGGCCGGATCAATATGAATAACTTTGGCTTCGAAAATTTTATTCGGACCGTAGGCATCAAGCGTTATTTTGGCTATGTTGTCGAGTTTAATTTTGGCAATATCTATTTCCGAAATCAGTGTTTCAATTTCAAATTGATTATTGGAGATTAAAGAGGCGACTGGCACATTCGGTGCTACCATTTGCCCAATTTGTAAATCAAAATTGGAAACTATGCCGTCAAAAGGAGTTTTGAGATAACAATCGCTAATTTTATTTTGAGCATCCTCTAAACTATTTTGCCATTGCTGTACCGATAATTCCTGATTATTGATGTCAAAAGGATAATTAATTAATGCATCCTTTTGATTATTAATTTGGGTGCGCAGGATTAAAAGATTTTGAAGATATGAGTCAATCGTCTGAGAGTAAGAAGTAAGACGCTGAAAGTGATTGCTAATGGTTGTTTGTTTATTATGAACGAGATTATTTTGAACGAGATAATTGTTAAGATACAAAATCGGGTCATAGCCTAATTTGATTAAATCCACCATTTTTACTAAAAGCGAATAGCCGGTTTCAATAGCACTAAAACGTTCTTCGCCGCTGCCGCGCTGAGCAATTTGATAAGCTTCAATAGCACGGGTGATTAATGATTTGATTTCATTATAGAGCATTTCGCTTCTGGCTGGTGTTTGAAGAAAATTTAAATTGTAATCAGAATAATAGTTGATATTATTTTTACCGCCTTCAGATAAATCATTTTCAAAATAAATACTGCGGATATTTTCTAAAAGAGTCGGTGCTTGCTGATAAAAGGAAGATAGAAGAATTAAAGCATCTTCATAATATTTATTTAAACTATCTTCGCGTAGTAATTGTTGATATTGATTTTTTAATTTTTCCAAAAAATTTTTGGCGCTGGCAAAATTTATCTCTGCATTTCTAAGATTTTGTTCTAAATCCGAACATTCTATTTTGGCAAGTATCTCATTGGTTTTAGCTTGTTTTCCAACCGTCGCATTTAAATAAACAATTCGGCCGGCTTTTTTGAAAGATAAATCAATTGTTTGGGCGGCTTTAATGCGACCAGTAGTACTAACAATTTCGGTTAGATTGCCCCTCTCAACGGTAGCATATTGATAATTGTTTTTATTTTTCGAAATGGCAATCTGGTAGATTATTAGCGCAATAAAAATTAGGCCAATAATTAAGGGGATAAAAACCCTTGGTTTTTTAATTTTTGCAAAATTAATTTTTACCATATTTTCAATTATAAATAGTTTATTTATTAAAAGCAATTTGCCCTTGATTTTTTACTTTTTTCTTCCTAAAATAAAAAATATTCCGGTGTAGCTCAACGGTAGAGCGGCTCCCTGTTAAGGAGACGGTTGTAGGTTCGAATCCTACCACCGGAGCAGAATTTAATCCACAAATCCAAGAAACGAAACCTGTCATAACGAGTTGCCCGCCGCCTCAGGCGGCGGGCAGGAAAACCCGTCGGCTCGCGGGTAAAAATTATTTTTCCCTTATAAAATTTCAAAAATAATTTATAAAAATTGATTTCGTTATAAAGAAAAATATTCTGTTTTAGAATACGAGAAATTTTAACGAATTTGCCATTCGATTTAATTTTTTATAGAATAATTAAATATGGAAAACAAAAACCGAATTTCACGGAATGTAAAGACGATGGGATGGGCGAGTTTTTTTAATGATATTGCTTCGGAAATGATTGCGCCTTTGGTTCCGATTTTTTTAACGACGGTTTTGGGAGCGCCAGTAGCAATTGTTGGTTTAATTGAAGGCATTGCCGATTCAACCTCGAGTATTTTAAGAGTTATTTCTGGATGGTTATCTGATAAGTTTAAAAAAAGGAAAATTTTTGTTGTGGTTGGTTATTCATTATCTACTTTGGGAAAATTTCTTTTAAGTTTAGCAGTCGTTTGGCCTTTGGTTTTGTTTGCGCGATTTTTAGATAAATTTGGGAAAGGCACACGCACTTCAGCTCGCGATGCTTTAATTACCGAAAGTTCTGAAGTTGAAAACAGAGGCAGATCCTTTGGTTTTCATCGGATGATGGATACGTTAGGGGCGGTTTTTGGTCCCATTCTCGCATTATTATTGTTAACTATTTTTAATAATAATTTTCGTTCCGTTTTTCTTTTAGCGGTTATTCCCGCTATTGCTGGTATAATCATTCTTGTTTTGTTTGTTAAAGAGACAAAAAATAACCATTCAAATGGTTTGATATTAAAAAAAATTCATTGGCGCAATCTCAGCCCATCTTTTAAAATATTCTTGATTATTAGTATTATTTTCGCGCTCGGTAATAGTTCCGAGGCTTTTTTGGTTTTGCGTGCGCGCAGTTTTGGTTTGTCGGTTATTTTGGTGATTTTTGCTTACACTCTTTTTAATATTTTTTACGCCCTTTTTTCTTATCCAGCAGGAATTTTGAGTGATAAAATTGGCCAAAGAAAAATTTTGTTTATTAGTTTTTTATGGTTTGGTGTTGTTTATTTGTTATTTGGATTAATTAATCGTTCTTTTTATATTTGGTTGCTTTTTCCTTTATACGGAATTTTTATGGCATTAAATGAAGGAGTGGGGAAGGCTTATATCTCTAACTTAGTACCATCAGAGCAAAGTGGTACAGCGTTTGGAATTTATCAAACGAGTATTGGTTTATGTGCATTTTTTGCTTCCTGGTGGGCTGGTTTGTTGTGGGTTTATATTGGTGTTAGAGCGCCTTTTGTTTTCGGTTCTACTCTGGCCTTAATTGCGGCTGTTTCGTTTTTGTTTTTAGAAAAAACAAAAAAGTTAGTACCGAGTAATAAATAAATATAATTTTTTATATAAATTAAATGAAGCAAGATTTAAAATATCGATATTACTTAATTTTGGCTATATTTTTATAAATGCTATAATTATAACAAGGAAAAGGTCGGGTTAATAAATCTAAGATGGCTAATTTTGTTATAAAAAAATCTGGTGAAAAAGAGCCTTTTGATCCGATGAAAATAGAAGCAGCAATTAGAGCGGCAGCGAGTGAAGCAAATTTAACGGATGAGAAAATTGAAAGCTTAGTAAATCGAGTGACTGCTATTATTATTGAAATGGCAACCCAAAAAGATGAAATTGCCACTTCAGAAATTAAAGATCGAATTCTGAAAGAATTAGATGTATTAGAACCGAGCGTGGCTGAAGCGTGGAGAAGATTTGAGGGGGCGAAAGAAAAGCAAGCGGGATAATCTTATAATTTATAAAATTATTTATGGGAAAGAAATGGTTAATTATGCCATTTATTTTGGTGGTGATGTTTGTTATTTTTTTGCTGATTAATATCAATAAACCCAAACCAAAGAGCGATTATTTTATTAATCAAACAAATATGAAAATTTCAAGTCCGGCTTTTCAAAACAATGAAACAATTCCAGCGCGTTATACCTGCGACAGCGATAATATTAATCCGCCGCTTTATTTTGAAGATGTTCCCGAAGGAACAAAGAGTTTAGTTTTAATTGTTGATGATCCCGATGCGCCGAGCAGTACTTTTTTACATTGGCTTGTTTTCAATATTCCGCCAGAAACAAAGTTGATTGAAGAAAATTCAGTGCCGCTAGGAGCTAAATTGGGGAAAAATGATTTTGGAAAAATTGGTTATGGCGGGCCCTGTCCGCCTTATGGCATCCACCGTTATTATTTTAAACTTTACGCCTTAAATAAAGAATTGGATTTAGCTGAGGGGAGTTTGCTTTCTGAAGTGTTAGCGGCGATGAAAAATAATGTTTTGGGAGAAAGTTATTTAATTGGTTTATATAAACATCAATAAACTAACTTGGAGAGCAATATGAAGCTGATAAAACTTGAATTTAGTGAGTTTACTACAAAAAGCATTGAAGATACTTTAAAAGAATTAAAAACCTCCCTGAGTGGTTTAAGCAATAAAGAAGCCGAAGCGCGCTTATTACAATTTGGTTTTAATGAAATACCCTCAAAAAAACGAGAATGGTTTGAAATTTTATTTTCTCAATTTAAATCATCGTTTGTTTATCTTTTGTTGATTGCCGGTTTTATCGCTTTTGTTATTGGTGAAGTAATTGATGCTTTGTGTATTTTATTTTTCATTTTTATCAATGTTGTTCTTAGTTTTATTCAAGAATATCGAGCTGAAAAAACAATGCAAATTTTAAAAACTTTTTTGCCCGAAATAGTAAGAGTGATGAGAAACGGAGAATTGTTAATAATAAATAAAAAATATTTGGTGCCGGGTGATATTATTGAATTAAAAGCAGGAGATATTATTTCAGCTGATGCAAGAATTATTGAAGCAAAAAATTTACTCGTTGATGAAAATATTTTAACCGGTGAATCGAAAAGCATATCCAAACATAAAAATTCTTTAATACAACCGACTAAACAAATTTTTGAAGCAGAAAATATTCTTTTTTCCGGAACAACTATCATAAATGGCGAAGCAAAGGCAGTAGTGATAAACAACATTAAAAATTCGGTTATTGGTAAAATCTCAAAATTGGTGACGACTATTGAAAAAAAGAGTGTTTATGAAAAGGAATTGATAGATTTTTCCAAGTTAATTTTTAAAATGGTCCTTATTTTTATTGTTTCTGTTTTTTTCTTGCGCTTATTAACAAATCGAGAAAATATTTTGGATTACCTTATTTTTTGTGTTGCTTTGATCGTTAGTATTTTACCCGAAGCTTTGCCGACGGTTGTGGTTTTTTCTTTGTCTCAAGGGGCTATTAAATTAGCAAAGAAAAAAGTAGTCGTAAAGCGCTTAGCTGCTATTGAAGCGCTGGGAAATATTAAAATTCTTTGCTCGGATAAAACCGGCACTTTAACTGAAAATAAAATGTTTTTAGAAGAAATTATTGCTGGAGATAAAGAGAAGATTCTTTTTTATTCCGTTCTTTCGACCGACTATCTTAAAACAAAAATTATCGATAATTCATTTGATAAAGCTATTTTGGAAAAAGTTGATAAGCAATTTTTGGAAAACATTGAGAGTTTTAAATTAAAAGCAGAAAACCCCTTCGATTTAACGCGATTAATCAATTCCACAATAGTAGAAAATAGTGAAAATAAGAAGTTGTTGATTGTTAAGGGTGCGCCGGAAAAAATTTTTGAAAAAACCGTTAAAATTGAGGGCAATTTTTCTTTATTGGAAATTCAGGAAAAAATGAAAGAATGTGGAATGCAAGGAAAAAGAATTTTAGCGCTTGCTTATCGGGAATTAAAAAGCGATGAAGATATTAAAAATATCACAGATTTAGAAAATAACTTAATTCTTTTAGGTCTTTTGGTTTTTGTTGATCCATTAAAGAAAACAGCAAAAAAAACAATTCAAACAGCTAAGAAATTAGGCGTACGTGTGAAGTTAATTACCGGTGATAGTAGGGAAGTAGCGGGATATATCGGACATCAAATAGGTTTAATTAAATCATTCAATGAAGTAATCGCTGGCAAGGAATTAGAGCAATTATCCGAAGAAGAATTTGCTAAAAAATGCGAAGAAATAAATGTTTTTGCGAGAATTTCGCCGGAGATGAAATACAAAATCATTGAGAGTTTACAAAAGAAGTATGAGGTTGGTTTTTTGGGAGAAGGAATTAATGATGCGCCAGCATTAAAAATTGCCAATGTGGCGATT